>Ga0315288_10011267_pt1 | contig 11260 bp, 17 predicted proteins | sample YL17G11_20_MG_FD_203454 | JGI IMG/M metagenome (GOLD analysis project Ga0315288, IMG submission 203454) | Sediment microbial communities from Yellowstone Lake, YNP, Wyoming, USA - YL17G11_20 | ecosystem: Environmental > Aquatic > Freshwater > Lake > Sediment | place: USA: Wyoming | collected... | reverse complement strand
CCGGGAACGAAGGTCCATAAGACGACCGCTCAGGTTTCGCAGCGTGTCGTGGATGCTTCGTCTGGTCTCATAACTGGAGCCTCTCAGGTCAACTCTACGGGTGCCACGTGTGTCGGTGGAGCAGGATCGCAGGCGGTAGTGAGTTATGACACTCGCCAGTCCAATGGTGGACAGGGCATCAGCGCCAATCTGATCTTCTTCACGGTGCCGATGAACTCCGTTGTCTCGGCGCAGTTCATGTGTGAGGGGTGATTCAGATGAAGCTCAAGCGTGAAGAGGGCGCTGTCGCCGTAATAACGGCTATCGTTATGGTTCTACTGATGTTCTGCGTGGCTCTCACCATCGACGTGGGCGGGATGATGCTTCGTCGTCGTGAGATGGTCAATGGGGCAGATGCCGCAGCACTATCCGCCGCCGTGACCTACGTTGAGAACAGAAGTACATCCGGTACAGATGCCGTTGCGCTGGCACAGTTCAAGGCGAACTCTCCTGGTTCAGTGAGCAACAGTCCGGGCGGGATTGTGGCTTCGGACTTGGACTGGACCTTCAATGATGACGGTTCCGGTTCGGTCACCGTTCACTACGTGACTCAGCAGCCACTGTACTTTGCTCCGGTTATGGGATTCGCCAACCAGCATGCCATTGCCTCCACCGCTACGGCATCTTGGGATGGTGGGAGTATCGGCGGGAAAACCTACACGTATGCGTGTGGTGACCCCTCCAATCCTGCGTCCGTTCCCTGCAAGCCCGGAACCCACATCGACTTCTGCCACTACTCCGGTTCTGACACGGGCGGTGGATCGGGTAAGTACATCCCGACGAACGCTGGAACTACTTCGACCGGACCCGCTGGTGGACACATCCCGGGACACGCATTCGACGTGATCCCGCCCTACACCTATCAGCAGAAGAAGGGCGGACCTATCGTAACGACGCCAGGAGTCAACTGGCCGATCCTGACAAACCTGCCCGATTCACCCGTAGACTACACCTGGATGATTGGGATGCCCTCCTCTTCGTTCGTAGGTGGCGGTTGCGCCGGTACAGGTCCGCACGTGTGGCTTTCTAACTAGGGAGGAACCATGAAGAACATCATCAAGGCAGTCCTGGCATACGCCTTCCTCGGCTACGTACTGCTTACCATCTTCGTGAACATGTCGCTGGCTGGTGCCCTGCTGGTAGTCATCCCCTGTGGGGTTGCTGCCTACTTCATCACCAAGTATCACCAGCAGCGCAAGGCAAACGCCTGATCTTGGGTATTGCTAGTTTCTCCACTACACCTCATACTTGGGGTGTAGTGATGGGAGCTAGACGACCTAAGGAGTGAAATGAGAGTCATCACACAGGACCGTCTGATTACCGACCTCGCCTGGTGGAGCCAGATGAGGGTCGAAGGAGATTCCATCGTGCTCTCCAACGTCCGTGTAGCCCCCGGTAAGGAAGAGACCCCGGAAGATGAACTCTCGGCTCTGAGCGTGGAAGAGCCCTTGACCCTGGTCGTGGCTGATTTCCCCGACGAGCAGCCTGTGGTTCAGGACCTCTTCAAGGACATCAACACAGGCATCAAGCACGGCAAGGATTCATTCAACGTGGCTTTTTGGCTTGACGAACGTAAGTCTGCCTAACCTTGTAATCCCCTGCGGGGGTCGCCTCTAAGGTGTGAGGGATTCGACCCTCACGTATCGGAGGCTTCATGACCCTACGACGCAGGGAAGGCAGGTAGGAAGTGGCTACGCTCGACGCAACCGAGAGAAACTATCAAGAGAAGGCTGGCGACAGCCTGTCTCACCTGATCGGATCGAAGGACGAGACTGTACGCTTCCTGCCTGACCTCTCCCCTCAGGCAATCGTAAAGGACGCCCGTAGGAACTTCTCCGAGCGAGAGAAGTACGCCCTCATCGAAGAGGATGGTGCTGCCACCAACGCTCACAAGATCGACGTGAAGGGAACTCACTACGAGGACCAGTCGATCAACGACATCTACATGATGATGCCCCATGGGCTCTGATAGGAGAACAAGTTGACCACCAAGAGTAAGCTCAAGCGCGTAAAGCACAAGGCTAAGGCTAATCCCGTCACCACCACTGGCTCCCTTGGTGCAGCCATCTCCATCATTGGCGCACATGTCGGTTGGAGCGCTCAGACACAGGCAGACGTTGCTACTCTGATTCTGTTGTCCCTTCCCGTAATCAGCTTTGTCACTTCCAAGTGGTTCCCCTCTCTTGGTGCATCAGCTACTGAGGTAGTAGATGAGGTAGAAGCCGAAGTGGTTGCAGAGGCGGTAGACGAAGTGGTTGCAGAGGCGGAAGCAGTGATAGAGGCTCCCGCAGAAGAGGCACCGGTAGACGGGGAGTAAATGCCTTCTCCGGGACTCTGTGATTGCGGTCCTCCGTGCTACTGTCTTCACTCTCCTAAGGATGAGTGTTGTTGCGACATCAATGACTGCCCGTGTGTTTCCCAGGCAGAGTAGCATCCCTTTAGACGCGAGTCAGCTTGACATACACGCGCCATGAAGCTCAAAGGCTAATCCTTCACGCGCATCGACCGCGTGTGCTATGCTCTTCGTAAGGTCGATATTAGCTAATATCAAACTGACCTTGACGTACCTTCCGAAACCGTGCTAAGTTCCACGCAACGGACAACCGAAGAAGGAGTCTGGGAATGGGTATCTCTAGTGAGTACCGTGAGTTCCGTAGCCGTGAGGGCTACGATCAGTTCTTCCAGGAGGTCCGCACTAACGGACCCAATCACGTAGATATGTACGTGAAGCCTGAAGGTGGAGGACGTAAGATTCTCAGGAAGACCTACGTCGTTCACCCCGATCTAGACTTCAAGCTTCTGGACTTCGTTCTTTCCATGCCGCAGTACAAAGGACGTTGGATCATCCGTCCTGTGATGAACGAGTCCGAGTATCGCGACAACACCGACAGGAACTCGTACCGTGTGCAGCTTCGCAAGCCACAGGTGGTCGATTACCGTCGCTTCATGACCAAAGAGAACGTGTTCATGCCGTTCTTGGTATTCGACGCTAAGCGCAAGATTTGGCTCAGTGGTCGTCACCGTTCCGAGGCTGGCAAGAATGCCTTCGGTGCTCTTTTCGCCCTAGTCTTCAACGATCTTACCGATGAAGAATCTCTGTACATCACTGACATCACGAATCAGTGGCACCAGGAGTCATGGTCGGAAGACGAGCGTGCTCTTATTGCTCTGGGTTGGATGGACCAGGGGACGATGACACAGAAGGAAGCCCTGGCACACGTTCAACTTGAGAACAGCAGGGAGTACATCTTCGGTGCCAAGCTGTACCGCCACCTCAAGCAGGGTCCTCAGGATCGCTGGCTCGTTGAGAGTGGTATTGGCGCTCACGGACACCCCTATTCCCTAAAGACCATCGGTTCATGGGTAGCCACATTCGGTGAGGACTCCATCAAGGACTTCGGGGAGGGAGAGAAGGCTAAGGCTAAGTGGGAACACCTCAAGGGACCTGACGCCAAGAAGGTTCTGTCCATGGTGAAGGAGACCCGCCCCACTCGTCACATGGGTTCCTACGACAAGTACCTATCCCTGATCTCTAGGAAGGATTGGGTTCTGGCTGGTACTCCTCAGGAGCGCTGGCTGGCATTCGCCAAGCTGGAGCAGAGGGTACGTCAGATTGACGCAGAGCAGATTGCCCACGTCAGTGGCCCTTCTGACGACCGTACCTGGATGCTCTACGTGCTAAAGTACCTGGCTATGTCGCATGGTGGACTGACGGAAATCAAGCGCGAACTGAGTGACAAGGAAAAGGATCAGTCGGCAACGGTTGTCGATAAGCTGAAGTTCGTCTTTGGAAAGTAAGGAGAAATCATGGCTCGTAAGCAAAAGTGCGAGGACTGCAAGAACACGTTGGTAGATGGTGTGTGTCCCACACCAGAGCTTCATGGCATCGAGAACGAAGGTATCTACACCTCTACCGACAAGCGACAGGAAGACATCCTCAAGCAGGAAGCCGAGATTGACCTCAAGCTTCTCGAACTCAAGGGTGAGCAGAGTTCTGCCCAGCGTCTCGCCAGAGCAGCCAAGACCGAGTTGGTTGCTGTCAAGGAAGAACGCGATCGTGCGCTTGCGGAACTGGATGTTCTGGCACAGGCATCGCGTCAGACACCCGAGTGGGGTCAGGTCCGCAAGGATGCTACGAACCACTACGGTTCCCTGTTGGCGCTGTTCAGTGACCTTCACGCCAGTGAGATGGTGAATCCGCTAGAGATCAACGACTACAACAAGTATGACCTCCTGATTGCGGAGATGCGCACCATGCGTTTCTTCACCAGGACCATCAAGGTCGCTCGCAACTACCTCGCCGGTGTCGAGTACGACGGCATCTATCTGGCGCTCCTGGGTGACCTTGTATCTGGTGACATCCACGAGGAGCTTGTGGAAACCAACGAGTGCTCGACCTATGAGGCTGTGTACACGGTCGTGCCGTGGCTCGTCAAGGGCATCGAGATGTTCGCTGAGGAGTTCGGCAAGGTCCACGTCGTAAGCGCTCCTGGGAACCATGGGCGCAACTCTAAGAAGCCCCGTCACAAGAAGCGCTCTGAGAACAACGCGGATACGCTGATTGCAAAGCTGGTGGCTCGTGACATGCGTTCCGCCGACAACATCACGTTCGACATCCCGAAGTCCTCGGACGTGGGATGGAACATCTACGGCTATGAGTTCACCGGAGAGCATGGAGACAACCTGCGTTTCCCAGGGACCTCTGAGATCGGTGCTCTTGGTCCGGTGAAGCGTGGTACCGGTCGCATGTCTCGCCAGATGCAAGAACTTGGACAGCCGTTCAAGTACTCGACACTGGGACACTTCCACCAGTTCATCCCGGCTTACACGCAGGGCTTCATCATGAACGGTTCCATCAAGGGGTACGACGAGTACGCCAAGGATGGGAAGTTCGCTCCTGAGATTGCGCAGCAGGGACTCGTGGTCGTAACCCCGGAGCACGGCATCACCGTAACCGCTCCGGTGTTCGTGGCTGATCGTGACGCCGAAGGATGGTAGACATGAAGAACGGGTCTCTTAGGGAGTATGATCCTGAGAAGGATGGCGAGTTCATCCCAGAGCCGCCACTACCGGCTCTAGACACTATTGTTGCGACTCCGCAATGATTCTGTCAATACTGGTTGTCGCCCCTGATGGAATCAAGCAATAGTGACTAACTACGCCGAAGGATGGTAGACAGGAATGCACACAGGCATAGTTACAGGTGGAGACCTGGGAGCCCCTATCCGGGCTTTCTGGTGGTGTAGCTACTGCGAGATAGAGTTCTACGAGCCACGTGGTACTCGCTACTGGGCACCAGTCATCGCCAGCGGCGACCAGTCCAAGCGTTGCGACTGCGGTCGCAAACTACATAGGATTGGATGACTTGACAGACTCCATGAGATGTGCTAAACTACTTCCGAGGACGGAAGCCATCCCGGCCCAGAGGCGGAAGGAGTTGCAGTGGTAACACGCAAGAAGGAGCGTCTCCCTAACACACCTGAAGTAGGTGACGAGGTCACCATGCGTCCCTGGATCGGCAAGGATTGGCTGAAGGTTCGTGTTCAGAAGATGATAGATTCTCCCGTTCATGGACCGGGAGTCCAGGGCTTCTGGATAGAGAACGGGCAAGCTCAGGCTACCGTGACGCTTCCCCTATCTCATATGGTGGAACAGGGTCGTGCCATCAAAATCGGACACGGAAAGTGGACGGTAGAGATGCCTGACGGGAAGATCACCAACTTCAAGTCCAAGAAGTCCGCTGAGCAGTTCTGTCAGGAGAACAATGTCGTTTTCACCGAGGTATCCTCCTGAGTCGTGCTAGCCTTCGTAGGACTCGACTAAAGAGATGACATAGGAGGATATCTTGAAAGCTTACAACGGAAATGCTTCCACGAAAGACCGCCCTTTGTCTGTCACCGTTCGTGACGAAAAGGGAGCCAAGATACTAGCCCATCACCTTCGCTATAGCCCGACCGGATACAACTGGGGTTACGGAGGATCGGGTCCAAGTGAACTGGCTCGTTGTATCCTTCTCAATGCCTTCGGCACCGATGTGTGTCCTGACGCACCTCAGGAGTGTCGATGTGAAGACTCTTGGACGGAAGCCTCCTATCCAGCATTCCGTGATTCAGTCATTGCCGGACTCAAGCAGGATGAGGACTGGAAGCTGCATCAGGAGTGGATCATGGATTGGGTATTTGACTACGTTGATGCCGAGGCAGAGGTCATCAGGGATGAAACGGAAGTACTAGTCCCCTCCCCTTGACGTTTCGGTCCAATATGCTAAACTCGGTCTATGTCATCCAAGCCGAAGATTCCAAAGCGTCCTTCCCAGCTTGAAATCTGGAAGGGAATCCGCAAGGACCCGGTCCCCCCGGCTTCCACCCATCAGCGCACCAACCGCAAGCTAGAGGCGGAGTCTGCCAAGCTGGAAGCGGAGATGCTGGACGATGATGGCAACGAGATTCGCTGCGCCTTCTGCGGAGAGCTTCGCTTTGCGGCTGACTTCGACGATGGTCTTAGGTGCAGATACTGCACCGACCAGGATGACGAAATCCTTAGGGGTCATGATGGCTCTGTCTGAGCACAAGGACGATATCGCTCGCCTCTACTTCGAGGAGGGTCATTCCTACCAGGAGATAGCAGATCAGTATGGCGTAAGTCGTGAGGCTGTCCGTCAGTTCTTGAATCGTTACTTCCCTGAGCGCAAGCCTGGACGTGAGTTCCGTAGCGAACTTCGTGCTGAGAAGCGTGAGGAGAAGTCCGAAGAGGAGCACCAAGAGCGTGTCAAGGACGCCATACCCTGTATCATCTGTGGGGACCCTGTGACTCGCCCCCTGGGGGGCAGGGGCAAGCGCAAGACGTGCTCGCCCGAACACTCCAAGCTCTGGTCAAAGGCGAGGTTCCTTCTGGATGACGAACTACGTGAGGCACAGCGCCATTCTATGGCTCGTTCAATCCTCAAGTACCAAGACTCCCACCTACCATCTGCGGTAGCATGGGCTACCAAGATCGTGAACGGAGAGCACATCAACTCCAGGACCTACGTGATGAAGGGCAGTCAGGCTAGACTTGCCTATGAAGAAGTCATGCGCATCCGCGCTGAGAAGGGATACACCGTATGAGCTTCACTCGAATCGACAACGATTACTTGTGCTTCTTGGAAGCACAAGAACAGTTCCGTTCCGATCCCAAGGCACGAGGTACCCTCGAAATAACCTCCTCGGCAGGGCGGCTACTGGAGTACATCGAACCGATGAAGCTCCAAGGATTCCTCGACCGAATCGCGGAGTTCCGATTTGAGAAGTCGATGCGTCAGTTCTTGGAGCAGCTTGGTGATCTAGACTCTGAGTTTCTTGACCACCTGACCGCTGGTGAAGATTCGAACATCCGTGTTCTATCCAAAGGCGCTGACCTGAAGGTGAGCATCGAGGGATTGATAGCTGACCTCTTGATGTGGATAGTTCCCGCAGAGACACAGATGCGCGAACTCTATAACGCTACCGTAGCCGATGTCCAAGGGCTAGACCTCGATAATCTGGTTCGTGAAGGCGTGCGTCGATTCCAAGTGAAGGGCGATTGGCTACGTAACGCTGAGGCTCAATACGTAGATGCAGGCACCCGATTCCGCTATAGCTACGAATGGCATTCCCTTCTGTTGCAGATGGCTATCGGGGATCAACACGACCTATTGCTGGGGACCACGAACGTCGGTATGGCAATGGCTTTTGGGCTTCCTCTCGTGGCGAATCGGGAAGACCGTCGCGTGCATAGCCCATCCGTCCGAGAGCTAGAGTCCATCCTCGAAGAGGAGGGTAAGCCGGTGGTTGTCACTGGAGTCAATGGGTTCCAGATAGCCCATCTCTATGGACACGTTGGCGACTCAGTCACCTTCGAGTGGGACAAGGACTTCACTGGAGACATGGGTCCATCTGGTCGTTTCCTGCCCCTGGAGTCCACGATCGTACCCAAGAGCGAGTAGTTCTTTCGGATACCATCAACTACGCTTGACTTATCCCCAACATCCCCCGTATCCTTTGATGTGCAAGGTAATGCCCTACACACCCTTTCGAAAGGGGGCAACATGCGTAAGCTGCTTCTAGCAGCGATGGTCGTGGCCGTAGCGATTCTGCCGCTTCATTCGGCATTCGCTACAAAGCCCGATCCGAACCACAAGGTGACAATCTGTCACCGCACGCACAGCGCCACCAACCCGTACGTCCAAATCACCGTGGACGAGGCGTCGGTGGACGGCAACGAGGGCAACGACCACGGTCAGGGTGACCACACGACCCACAATGAGGGTCCGGTTCCCGACCCGGCGACCTACGCCAACTTCGCTGATGTGAAGGCGAATGGCGGATGGTGGGGAGACATCATCCCTCCGTTCTATGAGGACGGTGTTACGCCTACGGGCTACACGCCGCTCAACTGGGACGCCGCTGGTCAGTCTGTGTTCAACAACGGGTGCAAGCCCGTTGGTGAGCCGCCTGCTTCCGCAGGATCGACGGATGCTACGGACGGAAACTGTGACGTTCCGTTCGTCACCTTGAGCGCCATCAACACGGGCGACACTACGCTCGTGTACGACGTACTCAAGAACGATTCGGAAGCCGTCACGGGTAACGTGGACCTGGACGCTGGTACTTCAACCGGTGACCTCAAGTTCGACGGTACCACTGGCGAGTCTGTCTCGTTCACCATCGAGTTGTGGGACGGAGAGAGCATGCTCGATTCGTCTACTGCGACGGTGGACCTGACTAACTGCACGCCTCCGCCGCCTCCTGGTGAGGTCAAGGCTGCTCTCGTACAGGGCACCTGTGACGCTGCCGCATTCGTCACGCTGTTCAACGCTACTGCCGAAGACGCCACCTTCTCGGTGACGGACGCGGCTGGTAGCACCGACTACACGCTCGCCGCTGGAACTCAGCAGGACGTGGAAGTCGTGTTCGGTGAGGTTGAGGTTACGAGCGGAGAGGCAACTCTTCTCTCGGACACCGCCAACCCGGTGGTCGGATGCAACACTGGTCCGAACCCGCCACCGCCCGCACCGCCAGGTCTGCCTGAGACTCTCTGAGCCTCTAGGTAGCTTCTCTGGCTGGGACTAGTGCCCAGCCAGGGGAGGTATCTAAATCCATCCCCCTAGTGAGAAGGGAGGACGAGCTAATGGCCACGTTCTTCGGTGGATAACGACAAGATCGCGACGGAACTGCAAGAGCAGGTTCGCAACAAGAAGCCGCCACGCAATCCCACCGTGTACGTACTTCTGGCCCTCGTCATCCTGATCTTCGTGGGTGCAGTGACTTACGTCCCGAAGGACGTACCTAACGTCCCCGCTCCAACTCCTTCGTCGAGTCCCAGTCTCACCGTTCTCCCAATCGTAAGGTTGGATGAGAGCGCTGGATTCTCGGACGGACGTGCTGAACGCATCCGTGGGTTGGAGCATGGGGACATCGTGGGGTACCTGACAGTACCCAAGCTCCAGCTTTCTCACTACCCGATCCGTTACGGCATCGGTCTTGACATCCTCGCTCAGGGTCCGGCTCTGTATCCCGGGTCGGCAGCGCCTGGCGAGGGGAACTTCTCGATGGCAGGACACCGCATCACTCCAGTAGGTCCGTTCCGTACATGCTCTACCGGACAGTGGGGGACGTTCGACTGTCATGGTCCGTTTCGTTATGTGGATACCCTCAACCCCGGAGACGTGGCTAGGGTCCAGTACAAGGGACAGACCTACACTTACCACTTCGTTAGGACCATCATCGTCGATCCTTCCAACATCTCAATCCTCAGGGACCGTCACAGCGACATGACGTTTACGGCGTGCCATCCTCCGGGCTACGCTACACAGCGTATCGTCGCTCAATGGAAGCTGGTCTCATGAGGGTGACCTGTCAGGGATGTGGTAGAGAGTTCAGAGCCACTCCTTCAGCCAAAAGGAAGCACTGCTCCTTCGAGTGTAGGTACAGCCGCACAGAGTCGGAGCTTACTCCTCGTGAGATCGACATCCTTGAGAGGGTAGCTCTGGGATGGACTACTCCTCATATCGGTCATGAACTAGGGATCAGCCCCAAGACAGTGAAGTCCCATCTTGAGCACATCTATTTCAAGATGGGAGCCGTGAACAGGGCTAACGCCATAGCCATTGCCCTGACTGGCGGATTGATTTCCTATCCCACTTGACATCTGGTCCCCATACTGCTAAAGTCTTCTTGTGAGCGAGAGAAAGGGCAAGAAGATGAACGACTACTGGGTCCGTGTGGGTGTTGAACTGCCAGTCGCCCCCGGCGAGACGCATGAGTTCTTGACGGGTGTTGAGGCCACCGATCTCAACGAGGCGTGGGCCATCGCTTCTACCAAGTACACGGGCGCAGGGTCCGATTGGTACCCGCAGGGTCGTCTCGTGAGCCTCAGCATCACTCCGCAGGACCCGTTCGAACGTGTGCCGGTCCCGGAGCCTTTCAACCACGAGACCCAGAAAGTGAGTGCGTGATGGGTAGGGCATACTCAGAACCAGAAGTGGGCGAAGGAACGGAGTACGACGAGGACGATAACGCCTTCGAGTACTTCTTCATCCAGCGTCAGCGTGATCCTGACGACGAGTTCGCTGCCTATCAGTCCATCTTCGCCAACCCCACCGAAGTGTTCTGGCAGGAAGAGTCGGGTGGTGTGGACATCTACGGTCCAATGGACCCGACCCAGGTGAACTTCGAGAGCCGTGAAGAGGCTGAACTCTACCTGTCCTTCTATAAGTTGGGCGCAGAGTCCGACTAAGACCTCTCGCTCACACCGCGAGGCAGAAGCCCCGGAGTATCCGTACCCAAGGGAACGGGCTCCGGGGTTTTCTTGTGCTGTAGCCCGACTGCCCTATCGAAACTCTACCCATTGGGGGGATGTGGACCACTTTGTGCATATGTGAAGCTCTCCTCAATGAATAGCGAGGAGGTGACACAGAATGAAAGACATCAAGCTTCGTCCGCTGACCAAGGGGCTTCTTATCGCCCTGGCTGTGGTTCTTGCAGCGATCTTGTTCATGTCGGTTAGCGCCGGGGGAGCTTCGGCTGCGGTGGTTCCTGCTCAGACCCAGACCACGGGTACGAGCGCAGGAACCGTGCTCTCCGCTCATGGAACGCCGATTGCTGTACCGCTCGCCCTGGCTACTCGTAGCACCACGGTTGCGTACTGCTGGACTTGGACCCCAAGCTGGCACGTGTGGAACTACTTGGGCAAGGACAAGTAC
>Ga0315288_10011266_pt1 | contig 11260 bp, 6 predicted proteins | sample YL17G11_20_MG_FD_203454 | JGI IMG/M metagenome (GOLD analysis project Ga0315288, IMG submission 203454) | Sediment microbial communities from Yellowstone Lake, YNP, Wyoming, USA - YL17G11_20 | ecosystem: Environmental > Aquatic > Freshwater > Lake > Sediment | place: USA: Wyoming | collected... | reverse complement strand
AAGGTCTGGAGTGTGTTAAGGTGCTCATTGACCGATAAGGGATTCTGCATACTCCCAATTATCTGCCAACGGACGAAAAGTACAAGTTACGGGTCGCACCGTCCTATTATTAGTCTAAACTCAAATATCTAATGTATCCTCGGAATCTAGCAGAAGACGGGTCTTGCCCGTGGCTGTGTCGAGTAGACGAATGCTGCCAGCCAACGATAGCTCTTCCGCCGCTTAGGCGATGTAGTTGCCATTAGGTCACCAGGCTAAACTCGAAAACGTGCCGCTCTCGCTGGTGAGTTGGGTCTCGTTGGTGCCATCGGGTCGAGTCGTATAGATGCCACGACTACTCTTGCCGCTTGCGAAGGCCAGGCGTTGCCCGTCAGGTGACCAGGTCGGATCCCAACCTTCCGCGACGCGTTGGAGTCCCGTCCCATCGGCATTTACCACGTAAATGAACGACGGACCTGTCATCAGAGCCGAGATTTCGATAATTCCGAGAGTGAAAGCGATGCGCTTGCCGTCCGGAGACCAAGAGGGCCGAGCCACAAGAGGTGCTCCGCCAAATTCCTCTTTGCCGAATGATCTGATCATGCGAAGGTTCGAGCCATCGCGATTCATGGCGTAGAGACCCGTCCCGGCATTCCCCAACGAAGCAAAAGCGATCTGCTGTCCGTCCGGCGACCAGGCGGGATCGGTATTTGGTCCAGGCTGGCTCGTCAGCCGGCGTCGGTCGGACCCGTCGACGTTCATCGAATAGATTTCGCCGTCACTATGGCCGACGAAAGCAATGCGTTGCGAACGGTCAGTCGCCGCAGAAATGACCGGCGCTGTCGGGCGCGTCGACGTCGGTGATGGTATCATTGGGGTTGGCGGACGGACTGGTTCAGTTGCGGAAGTGGGGGGCTTGGCGGTTGTGCTTACCAGAGTGCCGGTGGGCCGTGGTGGAGATGCGCTGACCGCCGTACCCGCCAGTGGCATCGTCGGCGTGGCTGGAGCCGAAGCGATCGCGGCCACCGTGGGGCCTGCGGTTGCAGAGCCAAGTGCGATCAGGCCGAACGCGATCAACCCGCAAGCGCCGAGACCGACAAGCGCCGCACTGATGATCGCTATCCACTTCCAGGGGATCTCCGGCCCGGTCGCGATTGGCGAGGAATATGTCCTCGTGACTGGGAGCGCCTTGCCAGTTTGGTCAGGCGGGCCCTGGCGCACCCACTCCTGTCCCTCCGAGCGATACCACTGCCCCGTAAAGGCGCCGATCATCCAATAGTGACCCTCCGAATCCTGGATTGCCAATTTCTCTAGCGCGGTTTCGAATTGCGAGTTTGTAAGGCGACCCGAGGTGACTTGTCCTTTGAGTGCGCGATATTCCTCTTCAACCTTTTTGAACCGCGCGTCAATCTGGCGTTCCGCATGGCTGGACTGCCTGGGTTCTGGTTCTTGGACCTGTTCAGGGCGTGGCGCACCGCAGTTGCCACAAAATCGCTCTTCCGGCGCCAACTCCTCACCACACCTTGCGCATCTTGTCGCTTTTGTCATCTGGCTCCTCCCGATTTCCAAAGCGCACTTGTCATTTGGGAAGATTCGGTGGAATCATGTTGTGTCCCTTTGCAGCACGTTCCGGCAACTCCGCTGGTGGCATCGGCCTTTGGATCTCCGGCAGCCGAGCCGGCGGAGCCGCTACTGCACTTGATATTTCCGGAAGAGATGCTGGCGCGCCTGCTAGCGCCAGTGCGGGGCGCATCTGAAGTTGGCGCACCAGCAGATTGAGGTTCGTCCCCAGTGTCGAGCCGGCGCTGAAGAACATCGTCGCCAGTCCACCCGCGACGACGAACGCCGGAGCAAAGGTGGCGAGAATCTGGGTGATGGCGTACGAAATGCCCCAGAACACGAGATGCAGAATCGACCGCTTGCCCACCAAGTGCTTGCCTTTGGCATACAATCGGGTGGTCTGCCCCCAGGCGAGACCCAGTCCTAGTCCGAAGATCAACAACGCGGGACCCAGGCACGCCTGAAACGCCTGATGCAGAAAGATGATATTGATGAGCAAGGTCATTGGCGCCATGACGAGCCCGATTACCGGCGATGCCAGACCGAGACGCTGTTCTTTCCGAGTCTGCCGTACCAGCCCCCAAATCGTCAGCCCCATCAGCGGAATGGTGAGCAGGCTGAACAGCCGCCCCATGATTCCCAGGATGTCCATCAGCGCACCTCCGCTTTCTCGGTTGGTACGGTCAGCGGTGCGCCGCACGTGCTGCAGAATTTGCGACCGGGTTTGACAATCACCTTGCAGACAGGACAGGTTGCCTGAGCAATCGCCGGGATTGCTGCTTTTTCTCGTTGCTCTTCGGCTGACTCGAAAGCAGCACCACATTTAGTACAGAACTTGCGGTCGGGGATTCGTTCAGCACCACAGGAAGGGCATACGGCACGCTCTTTGCTGGCATCTGTTTTTTCGGTGGCAAGCATTAGGCCCAAGTCCGGCAATCCCAGGTCGAACAGAATGTCAGCCAACTTGGTGGCATTCACGCAATCAAGCGCAACCACTCTTTGCCCTCCTTCATCCACCACGGGTTGCGCTATCAGCACCGTCAAAGGACCGCGCAAGAACGCTAGAAAAGTTGCGTGAACATTGCCTGCGTTGCCTCTCTGCTCCAAATGTAGGGCGCCATAACTAATGGCTGGCAGAAGCATTCGGCACAACTCAAGCAGTTGTTTTGTCGGTGCGTAGCCGCTGTTTTCAATTGCAGATACAAGCCCTTTGGCTTGGAGGCCTACGAGCCCGGCGGCAATCTTGTCTTCATCAAGGTCATAATCGAGGAAGGCAAATAGATGGGTGAAGAATGTGACCGCCCAGCCGAGATCGCGCGCGTTTCGTCCTTCGACTAGCATTTCTCGGAGTAATTGCACTGAGAACTGGGTCTTTGGATCTTGTTGGCGATCAAGCATCGCCTTGAGTTGTGTATGGAGATGCGCGTCAAATATGGCGAGGAGCGTGACAAACTCGACCAGGTCGGGAGAGGCATGGAATGAAACTTTGTCGTCGAGCGGTCCATTCAGAGCCTGCGCGGTGAGCGCTTCAGCTAGGTACAAGGGCGACAATCCAGGTTGCAGGTGGTACTCATCGCGCTCTGTGTTGGCTGAGAATGAAACCAGACCATCGGCATACAGACCGAGTGCCGAGTAGGTGTCCACGGCGCCGAGAAGATCACGCGTGCCCAGAAGCAAGCGCACATGGACGCTCGGTTGGCAGAGCGCTTGCAGGATGTTTCGGGCGGCAGGCGTCAAACCGGTGGAGGTGCCGGGTGCCAACCACCCCGTGCCTTGAAGTACTGAGAGATCATCAGAACCAAGTCCGGTAACACCGTCCCCTTGGGCTAGTTCACTCAATGGTGAACCGTCCTTGATTTGGAGACCGGAGAGAGCCACGACACCCAGTAACTGTTTTCCCGTCAGCGTGATATCGCGCGTGTTTCCGTCCATCGAAATCCTCCGTACTCTGATCTGTATGCTGGCTTGGTCTTTGTTGCCATTCTATTTCTTCGGTGAGCCGTGTGGAAGAGTTGGACTCCCTGGAACTTCCTTAGGTTGAGGGATCTGCATCCAGTTCTTTCGGCGGATTGCCCGACATCGTTTGATGCCCAATGCCAATATTGGGCCTTGGCGCGGGACCTATCGTCGGCTGTTTGGGAGCATCACCAAAAGCTTCGGCACGGGCCGACACCATGTCCTGGGTCATGTCCTTGATCTTCTTGTCGATTGCCTCAAGCTGAGCTGTCGTAGTCGTACCTCCAGCGTTAACAGTGCGGTCGTTAAGCAGTGTCCGCAACCTTTCGGGCCCGTCATTCCCCAGGGCTTTCCTCATATGATCATCGAAATGACGCTGCACAACGTCGTTCGTGACCTGGTCTGGAGATTTGACGCGGTAGAACCTGCAAAGGGCATTGTCAATCACTTCATGGAGCTCTTTGCGCTCCTGCTCCAATTCCCGTATATCGGATTTGAGTCTCGTGATTTCCTCCAAAGTACTCGAAGATGGATTTGCCGTTTGCTTCAAGCCGGAAAGATACTTTTTCGCAGCCATTAACTCAATACCCACCGCACGCAGTTCCTCCTTCTCGTTGGTGTAGGGGCTATTGGGGTAGGTGAGCGGCGTCTTCGTAACATACTGCGCGTAGGCTGCGCGCGCTTTCTCCTCTAGACCCTTAAGTTCCTCCAATTGATCTTTGCGTTTCACCAAATCTGTAATCCTCTCCTGGAGTTCCGTCGCCTTTCGCGCAGCGGCGGCAACTTGATCCCCAACTTGTTTCTCCAGTCCCGAACCCTTTTGTCCGGCTCCGGTTGCTTTGATTTCGTCTCCGATCCTGGACACGCTGCTTGAGGTCCCTTCGGGCATTGCCTCGCCCCCGCCAGCCACTCGCGATGACATCTTGGGCAATTGCACTTTGTCCAGGGAAGTCACTCCAGACTTGCCGAGTTGTGACAACAGCTTGGAGCCATGCCCCAGGGTCACTACGTCTCCAAGATCTTCAAGCGCGCTGAGTCCGGTCTGCCACCAAGCGTCTTTGCTCAACAGTGATGCCGCCGTCTTGACAACTGGCGTTGCATGAAGAGCACCGGAGAGGGCTCCACTGACTCCCCCTTCCACGGCTCCCCCTGCGGCTCCCGCCACCACCTTCCCTCCGAGTCCGATGAGACCTAACATCGCCACCTCGTTTGCGCTAGTCGCGGCCGCCATGATTGCACCTCCCCCTACGGCGGCGGTCACGGCACCGGCCCATATCGTGCCGAATTCCCTTCGGTGTGCTTGACGTGCCTCGTCTATCGCAAGTGCAGACTCGGATGAACCAAAATCTGCCTGGGATTGCTTCAGTCCAAAGCGGCGAAGGTTGTCCATGAGCTCACCGAATTTCTGTTCGTCCCAGACGCCGTCTTTAAAGGCGTTTCCTACATGGCGGTCCATAAAGTCCACCAGTTGCTCGGTGCGCGCACGCCTGAAAGTATCTCCAATCTGATCCCTCTTCCGCCATTCTTCCAACAGACTCTCGCGCGTTCTGGTCCATTGGTCGCCGAGTGCCTGCTGTTTCTTCTCCCACTCGTCACGCGCCGAATGAGCCAATCCCCTTCGCCGCGCATCCTCCGCGTCTTCCTCATTCCAAATCTGTTCAAGCGAACGCGGGTCATTCACCCAGGATGGGACCTGGCGCGGCGTCTCGTCTGCACGGGCAGCAGTCACTTCGGCTGCCTCACGCGCAGCCGCGCGCTTGCGCAAACCATACTCCAGCCACAGCCACGCGCCAAGTGCCGTGAGCGTTCCTGCCGCCGCCGCCGTTTGCGCAATCGGTGGGATCGCGGCATTCGCCCCCGCCGAGACGTTGACCGAGGTAGAATCACTACGCGAGTAGCCGGTCTTGGGATCCGTCGCGCGAAACTCAACTCGGTGGTCGCCCGGCGGCGGCTGCGGAAGCGTGAAACTGAAAGAGGTGTCGAGCGAGGTCGTGGGCTGGACCGCGCGCCCATCAATCAGCCATACGACATTCAAAAGCTCGACATCCTTACGGAGGCGCGCGACATGCGCGCTGCAAACCAGTTTCTCATCGCTTGTGATATTGCTCGTGCAGGACAAGTTGTCGATATTGAAGCCGGCCTTGGTGACGTTGGTGTCGGAGACAGCCGTTAGCACATCGAACGTTCGGGTGTCTGACGCCTCGCGGCTCGTGCCTTTCACGACGAGCGTCACCGTGTGAGTGCCTGTCGCCGCTTGCACGAGACATACCTCTTCCGAGCAAACCGGTGCGCCGTCAACCGTCCACTGGTAAGTCAACTTCTCGCCGGCGAGCGCTCCCGTCACGTTCGCCTTTAAGGTGACCGATTGATCGGGAACGGGTGGATCTGGCGACATTGCGATGTGAGCCGCAAATTGAGCCGGAGCGCCAACATCCAACGGAACAGTCGCGTCCTGGGTATGCTCCTGCGTCATTGCGATTACCTGCACGGTATGATAACCTGTCTGCGCTTGATTCCAGGTCCATGTCGAACTACCCGACCGTTGGACCGCTTGAGAGTCCAGAAACCAGGCGAACTCGAGCGTATTGTCTTTGTGCTTGCCGGCGACCGGGGCTGTACACGAGACCGATTGGTTAACGGCGGGCGGCTTGGGCTGGCAGCCGAGCGTGACCTTGAAATCAGGACAGCCATCCTTGTTCTTCGAGGACTCTTGAGGACATAGGTCGCGGTCGTCATCAAGACCGTCCCCATCGCTATCCACGCTTGCCATGTGTCCAGTCACGGTCAATGGCAGTGTCTTGGTCGCTTTAAGTCCCCCTGGGTCGCTTACTGTGACTACAACGACATGATCACCGACACTTGGCTTGGAATAGGTTACAGTACTCCCGGTGGCAGGCATTTTTGTCCCGTCCAGCGTCCAACTGTAGGTCAGTTTGTCGCCATCCGGGTCATTGGCTTCAACTGTGATGGTGACCACGTCGGTGTCCTCGGGAAAGTCGGGAGTGTAGGAGAGTTGCACAATGTTCGGAGGGTGATTGGCGGTCGTGCCCCACGCCGGACCTTTGGCAGTCCACGTGCCATTCGTAGAACAGCCGGGAGGGGCCTTGACGGTTGGGTACTCCTGGTAGCCCCACCAACAGCGCTTTAGAATGCACTCTGGAGCTGAACAGACAATTTCGCCACTCGCGCTACCATCATTTTTCACCACGCCACTGACGGAAACTTTCTGTGGAGAAGAAGCATTCCAGCTATAAGGGCACTCCGACGCCTCGCTGTAATTCCCCAAAAAACAACGACGGCCGGGAACCATTACTTGCTTCCCTGTCCCCTTGCTGTCGACAAGTGCTTGAGCTGTGATTGTGCCCGTCTTGCGGTCCACACTTCCCGAGATCTTACCCGAAATGTCCGCCTGGGCCGTGTAGATAGCGACGTACTGACCGCACTGCGAAAACGGCTGAACGTTCACGTCGCCCGCACCGTGTCCAACCAAATCCCCATTGACTGTGCCCGCTGTCAGATCTACAGTCATTGTGATCTTGCCTGAGATACTGGGTGGCGGGGCCCAGGCGCAGTGTCCCGGGTTCTCGGTTTTGTTCAACACAAAACTCCCCTCGAGTGTCACTATGTTAGCTCCCTGCGCGAAGGCAGAATCCGAGGAGCCGATCAACACAGCCATGAAAAGAACTAGGACAAATCGCACGAACCATTTCTTTTTCATCGTGCCACCTCCGTATCAAAACCGCCAACACTAACTCATCGCGACCACGCCGGCATCGTGCCGTTGAAACCGGGAAGTGTTCATCGGGCTTGCAATTCGCGAATCCATTGTTCAACCTCCGCGCGGTCTGTGGCGTCCGGTGCAAGCCGCAGATAAGTTTGAAAATCGGCGAGGGCTTGCGCCTTGAGACCCTTTTGACGAAATGCTCGTCCGCGATCATAGTAGTAGGTTGGCTCTGTCGGATCGAGTTCTATTGCCTTGTTATAATCCGCTATTGCCTGATCGAGGTTACCTTTTGCGTTTTCGGCTAGACCACGGTCAAAGTAAGCAACTGCTTTCTTGGGATCGAGTCCAATTGCCTTATCATAGTCGGCAATAGCTTGGTCCAGATTGCGATTGAGATAGTAAGCATAACCACGAAAATCGTATGCATCGTAGTTTTTGGGGTCGAGTTCGATCGCCTTACCAAAATCTGCGATGGCAGAATTGTAGTCCTTTTTCGTCGTCTGGGTCCAGCCGCGCATCAAATAGGCATTGAAATGTTTCGGATTGAGTTCAATCGCCTTGGAATAATCCGCGATGGCTTGATCGAGATTGCTTTTTTTCCTTTGAGCTTGTCCGCGATAATAATATGCATCCACATATCCAGGATCTGACTGGATTGCAGAGTTGAGTGTGCTGATCGCCAAGTCATACTGCCCCTGATCATAAAGTGCTTTGGCCTTTTCAAAGAGTCCAACAGCTGTAGCACGAGGACCTGATATCATAACCGTAGGTGTCAGGGCTGGACGCACAGGTTGAAGAGCGGTGGTCGCGGCCAGCGTCGGGAACGGGAGCGTGGACCCCGGCGCTGCGGTCGGCGCAAGCACAGTCTCCTGGCGCGGACTCATCGCTAACAGAAGAACAAGCCCCACCACACATGCGACAATGCCCAGCAACCCGGCACCTCCCAACGCAATCCATAGCCAGGGCAGCCCGCGTTGGGCTAGGTGCGGCGGGGCAGGCGCGGCTGTCGTTTTTGTCTGGGCTGATTCTGCGGATTCGGTGGGCGGGTCGGCACCGACCCATTCGTGTCCGTCGGACCGATACCATTTGCCAGACTCGGTCCCGAGCATCCAGTGCGTTCCGTCCGCGTCTTGCACAATCAGGTTCTTGAGCGCCGCTTGATATTCTGTTTCGCTCAACTCCCCGGCCGATCGCTGATTCTTGAGCGCGGCGAATTGCTTTTCGGTCTTTTCAAAGCGCGCAGGTAACTTGGGACGCGGCGCACCGCATTCTCCGCAGAAGCGTTCTTCCGGCGTCAGTTCAGTTCCACAGTGAGCGCACTTCATCGCATCATCTCCTTATGAGACACGCCACGTCCAGCTGATCTGTCTACGGCGACCAGGCCGGCATCGTGCCGTCGGGAGAGATTTGTTTGTTGTCGGATGGATTATCGACAGAGACCATCCAGATACCGCCGCCGGCAGGAGCGTAGAGCAACTTTTTGCCATCTGGAGACCAGCTGAGACCGGTGGATGGTTTGGTGACCAGCACACGGGACTTGCCTGTCGCAACATCCAGCACGCGAACGCTGCTCAGTTCGGAGGTGTACAACTCCAACGCGATGGATTTGGCATCAGGCGACCAAGCTGGATAGAGTAAGTGTGAATTCTCGTTGGTCAATTGCCTATTGTCCGTGCCATCTGGTTTGCATGTATAGATTTCATTCGCACCGCTATTGGTCCATCCCGAATAGGCAATCCGCTGTCCATCTGGAGACCAGGTGGGATCTCTCCCTTGCGTGATGCGCTTGAGCCCGCTCCCGTCCATGTTCACGATATAAAGATATGTCGCCATAGTCGGTCCGGAGGTGTCGGCGCTAAATGCAATGCGGTTACCGTCGGGCGACCACGTCGAGCGGAGCACTCCCCCGGCGCCTCCCAATTCTTCCTTGCGGAATGATGTAATTCGCCGAATACTTGAGCCATCCCGATTCATCACATAGAGATCGTTCAAGCTCTGTTCGGTTTCTGAAGCGAACGCGATTTTGTTGCCATCGGGCGACCAAACGGGATGCCAAAGTTCGCCGGGACGATTGGTCAGGCGTTTGGCTCCCGAGCCGTCCGCATTCATCACGTAAATCTGCTTGTCCGCGTCGCGGTCCATCACAAACGCAATGAGAGGCCCACGCGTAGAAGGCGGTAGAGGAGTCGGCGTAGGTGGAACGCGCGGAGGCGCGGTCATTGACACCGGCGGCAGGCTGGGAGCAGGAGTCAGCGCGACAATTGGCGCACTGGTCGGGGGCGGGATAATCGGGGCGCGCGCGACGCTGGGCGGCGTGGTGACGAGCGCGGGCAGCGCGGTGATTGCCCACGCACCCAGCAAGATTGCCGCGAGGATAAACAGGCAGCCGCTGATCGCAACAATCCCTTTCCAGGACAGCACCTGAGGAGCAACGGTCGTTGGCGCGGTTGGGATTGGTTTTGCAGGCGCGGCTGTCGTCGGATCGGCGCGCACCCAGTTTGGCGCGTCGAAACGATACCACTGCCCGGTTTCCGCGCCGATCATCCAATGCGTTCCAGCTTCATCCTGAAGTACTAATCGCTTCAAGGCGTCATTATATTCGGCCTCGCCGAGTTCCTGCGCAGCATGTCGCGCCTTGAGCGCGGCGAATTGCTTCTCAGTTTCCTCAAAGCGCCGGGGCAGTCTGGGACGCGGCGCGCCGCATTCTCCACAGAATTGTTCTCCCAGCAGCAGTCCCGATCCGCAATGAGAACATTTCATGGAAGTACTCTCCTTGCTTTTGCCGAACTAGCCGAACCGAAAAAGCAAATGGCTGCCCTGGGCTCTCCAGGGCAGGCAATACCTCTCTTCTGTTTTACGGTATGAAAACCCTTCCGATAGTCGTGACAGCGGAGAATTAATTGGCGCCAATTCGGCAACCATCACCACAACGTGATCGCTCTTTTCAGAATCCCGAAAATGAAATCAGCTGCCGCCTTGACGCGCACACACGCGTCAAACGACATGTGCTCCGATCTCCAAGAAACCGCGATTCATTTGGGCAAACGGTAAACCGCCAATGGTCATCTGCTCACTTCTCCTACGAAGCAAGACGAACAAACCGTACACCCAGGGACTAGGACGAGTCTTACACTTCTCATTATACTGCCAGTCGCGAGAAAAGCAAAGCGTGAGACTTGATTGGCGCGCGCCTTGTCGCTCCGCCGACACTATGCCACAATCGCGCCGGGACCGGCACCGCCGCGTTGGCTGGCATAGCTCGGCGTGTTAGAATCGCGACAAGGTCAATCGGCGGCAGCTGGATGACAAACCGTGCGGTGCTATTGGGCTGCACGCTGCTGACAATTCCTAGTTACCCATATGTGACAAAACGCTTAACAAACCCAAACCTGCTGCGGACGCACGCGCATTACTCAACAGATTGAATGCACTCAGGAGAATTGTGCTGCGGTGAGTTCACAATGGGAGAGACAGCATAGCACTCCATGCTCTTCTCTGGATACGGTTTCAAAAGCGAGACGAGTCTGCCCAGGTCTTGATCAGCGGGGTCTAGCCACACCCGCTGATCCTTCCTCGCAAGTATCACAGGCATTCGGTCGTGAATCGATCGCATCAGCTCATTCGCCGCCGTGGTGATGATCGTGCAAGAGGTGACCGCTTCTCCCTCTGGCGATTTCCAAATGGCATACAGACCCGCAAAACTGAATGGGCGCTTGGACTTGAGCCGGATGAACATCGGCGTTTTCTTGGTGCCGTCCTTGCGCCATTCGTAGAAGCCATCGGCGACAATCAGGCAGCGCCGCTGCTGAAACAAACGTTTGAAACTCGGCTTCTCCGCGACAGTTTGGGCGCGTGCATTAATCATCTTGTAGCCGATCTGCGCGTCCTTTGCCCAGGAGGGAATCAGTCCCCAACGCATCGTCTCCAAGATGTTCACTCCTTCACGTTGTACGACGGTCAAGACCGGCTGTGTCGGCGCGATGTTATAGTTGGGCGTGACCTTGGCGTGAACCGCATCAATCGGCAAGGTGAGTTGGATAT
>Ga0315288_10011265_pt1 | contig 11260 bp, 6 predicted proteins | sample YL17G11_20_MG_FD_203454 | JGI IMG/M metagenome (GOLD analysis project Ga0315288, IMG submission 203454) | Sediment microbial communities from Yellowstone Lake, YNP, Wyoming, USA - YL17G11_20 | ecosystem: Environmental > Aquatic > Freshwater > Lake > Sediment | place: USA: Wyoming | collected... | reverse complement strand
GAACGGCGGGAGCGGGCGCTCATGACCGCCGGGCTCACCCGGGTTCGGCCCATTCTGATCACTTCGATCACCACGATCCTGGGCATGTTCCCGATCGCCATGGGCAAGTCGGAGTACGTCTCCATGATCGGAGCGCCGTTCGCCGTGACCGTGATCGGGGGACTCGCTGTGGCGACGCTGTTTACCCTGGTCTTGATCCCGACGGTTTCCTTCGGCTTGGAAAACGCCCTTCTTTGGTGGCGGGGATTGGGATGGAAAATCAAGGTGGCCCAAGCCGCCGCTTTTATCGGGGGCGTATGGTTCCTCTACGAAAACATCGACGATGTCCTGTGGCAGGCCGCTTACACTTGCGTCCTCCTCTTGGGTATTCCCGCCTTCACCTTTTTCGCCCTCGCCGGCCTTCGCCGGAGCCGGGCTTCTCTCATCCCCGCAGGAACGCCCGTGACGATCACTCTCCGCAACATCAGCAAACTGTACGACGATTTCGCCCGGTTCACGAAGGAATGGCGAAAGGGGAAACGCGAGCCGGAGAGGGAGCGTTGCGAGGCCTCAAGGACGATTCTTCGCCGCGCTCGGATGGAGTCTCTGCTTTGGCAGGTCCCCGTGGGCCTTTTTCTCTTTTATTTCACTTATCTTTATCTCCAAGGGAACGCCTGGATCCTGATCTTCGCCGTGATTGACTACCTGTTGATCATGGGGGTTTTGCGGGCCTGGATGGGAAAAACGGCCGGGGCGCCGGCCCTCATCCGAACGAAGCTCCGAGCGGCGATCGCCGCGCTTTTCATTTGGGTCCTGCCCCTGGCTAACGGGATCTGGCTTCAGTCACGGTGGCGGCGCTGGGAGGCGACGGCCGTCGTCGTCGTTCTGTGGTACGCCGCCGTATCGGTCTATCGCGCCGCCCGGATGATCGAGGTCAGGAACATCAATGTCAATCGGATCACCGGCCGGGGACGTAAAATCCGAACGGCCTTCTACCGCTTCGTCCGCCGGATCCCGGTGATCGGCGGCCGCCCCGCGCCTTTCCAAGCCCTGGACCGGGTCAGCCTGGAGATCGGGAGCGGCATGTTCGGGCTCGTGGGCCCCAACGGATCGGGGAAAACGACCCTCATGCGGGTCGTCTGCGGGATCCTGTCCCAGACGCGGGGCAAGGTCTATTTCAACGGCCTCGACCTCGGCCGGTATCGGGAAGAGCTCCAATCGCTCATCGGCTACCTTCCCCAGGAATTCGGGGCGTATGAGAACATGACCGCCCGCCGGTTCCTGGACTATCAAGCCCGTCTCAAGGGCTTCTGGAACCGGACGAAACGCGAGGCCGCCGTCGAGGAATCCCTGCGGTCCGTCCACCTTTCGGACCGCGGCGGCGACCGGATCAAGACCTTCTCGGGAGGGATGAAACAGCGCCTTGGGATCGCCCAGACCCTCCTCCATCTCCCCCGGATCTTGGTCGTGGACGAGCCCACGGCCGGGCTCGACCCGGCCGAACGCATCGCCTTCCGCAACCTCCTGGGCGAGCTGGCCAGAGACAGGATCGTGATCTTCTCGACGCATATCATCGAGGACATTTCGAGCTCGTGCAACCGCCTGGCCGTCCTCTTGAAAGGACGCGTCCGGTTCGCGGGCACGCCGGCCGAGCTGATCGAACTAACGCGGGGGGCGGTGTGGCAGGCCGGCGTGGACGACGCCGGCTTCGATATTCTGCGCCGGACGCATAAAGTCGTCCAACATCTCCGCGAGGGGACCAAAATCAGGGCCCGGATCCTCTCGGCCGGCAAGCCGTGGGAGGACGCCGTACCCGCCGTTCCGACGCTCGAGGATTCCTATATGTGGCTGTTGGGACAGGAGGGATAGAGCGATGTCCCTGAAAAACATCCTTCGCGAGGCTTGGACCTTCTTCCGGATAAACGCCGTCCATGTCTTTTCCGGCCGGGCCGTCATCTTCATGCTCTTGGCCGGAGGCGTCTTCCTGGCCGTCGTGGTCCTGAGCCTCCTCGGCCGAGAGGCGGCCTTCAATAGTCAAAGGCTTTATGACCTTCTCCTCGTCCCCGGGATTCTGCTCGTCTTCTATCCCGCCGCCTTCGCCATCCAAAACGACAAAGACGCGGGGATGCTCGAAACTCTCTTCGGCATTCCGGATTACCGCTACAAAGTCTGGCTGGCCCGGTACGGCGCCCTCTATGTCTGCGTCGCAGCCTTGCTTTTTCTCCTGGCCCTCTTTTGCCGCGTCGGGCTCTCCTCCTTCCCGTTGGGAAAGATGATCCTGGAGCTCATGGTTCCGATTCTGTTCGTAGGGAGCCTTGCCTTTTTCGTCGCCGGCCAGACGGGAAGCGGCCTGGCCACGGCAGTGATTATGGTCGTCGTCCTGCTTTTTTTCTGGTTATTCCGGGAGCCGCTCGCCGAGAGCCCTTGGTTTCTCTTTCATAATCCCTTCGCCGGGGCGAACGACCTCCAAGCCCTGGTCCGGGCCAAGACGACGATCGCCAACCGGCTCTATTTCCTGAGCGGATCCATCGTCCTGACGATGCTGGCCCTCTTGCGCCTCCAGAAGCGGGAAAAATTCATCAATTAGGGAAGGAGAAACCCATGAGGATTCACAAGCACGGTTTAGGGATGAAGATCATATTCCTGGGAGCCGTCTCGGCGACGACGCTCGCCTGCGGCGGACGCGTTTACGAACTGGCGGGGCGCGTGCCGGAGCGAGAGATCGTGATCGACGGTAAAGCGGACGAATGGAAGGGCGGCCTCTTCATTCTCGACAAAGAGAAGCTCCTCGTCGGACTGATGAATGACACTGAAAACCTCTATCTTTGCCTCGTCTCGGGAGACGGCCGGTCGTCGATTCTGATGACCCGCTTGGGGCTGACCGTTTGGTTCGATCCGGCCGGAGGAAAGAACAAAATTCAAGGGATCAAGTATCCGACCGGCGCTTTTCCCGGAGGCCCTCCTGGTACCCGCATTATCGATCCGGAAGATCTCCAGCCCGGCGAGCTTCCGGAAGCAAATCTTGACGACCTGGAGATCCTCCGGTCGAAGAAAGCCCCCGGCGAACGTATCTCGACGGAAGAATTGAAACGCCGGGGCGCCGAGATTAAGGTGAACGCCTCCGGCGGATCGTTTGTCTATGAGCTCAAGATACCGCTTCGGGCTTCCGCCGAACATCCTCTGGCCGTCGGCGCCGCGCCGGGATCGCGGATCAGCATCGGATTGGAAACCGGCGAAATGTCCTTCGGCCGCAGGCCGGGGGGAGATATGGGTGGAGGGGGAGGAATGGGCGGAGGGGGTGGCCGCGGTGGAATGGGCGGCATGGGCGGCGGCATGGGAGGGCAACGCGGGGAGATGGGGTCCATGTCGAGGCCGGAACCGCTCAAAGCCTGGCTCCTCGTCCAACTGGCTTCCGGGGAACGGCTCGGCCGGCCGGCAGTCCTTTCCCGGACCGTCAGCCCCCAGAACGGCGAGGATCGTTAGACTCCGGTCGAAATCAGATAACACCCGGAAAAAATCCCGTTTGCTTAGGGCAACTTTTTTCGATACTCTATTGTTTTATCTGCAAGGAGTCGACCATGATTAGAAGGGCCTTCGCCGGCGCCATATCGATAGCCGGATGCGTTCTCCTGACCGCGGGAACGGTCACGTCCCAAGGTCAAGGACAAAAATCCGTCAATCTTCCCGAAACGACCCTAGCGGCCGAAAAAACGCTTCATGCCCTTCCTGAATACGGCAAGGTCCCGGTCAGTTTCATCCCCAATCGGGGACAGATGGATGAACGGGTGGACTATTATATCCCCGGCAAAGACAAAACGATCTACTTCGGCGCCGAAGGAGTGACCTTCGCCCTGGCTCCATCTCATAAAGAAAAGTCCCGCTGGATCGTGAAGCTCGATTTTCTGGGCGCGAATCCCGGCCTCCGGCCGATCGGCGCGTCTGAAACGGGGACGGTCATATCCTATTTTCGAGGCACGCCCGATAAGTGGGAAACCGGGCTTGCCGCCCAATCCCGGGTCGTCTACCCCGACCTCTGGCCGGGCATCGACCTCGCCTACTGCGGGACCACGGACGCGCTGAAATACGAGTTCATCGTTCATCCGGGAGCGGACCCTTCGCAGATCCGGCTCGCCTATCGAGGCGCGCGCTCGGTTGAGATCGATGAAGAAGGCCGGCTGGCCGTCTCCACGCCGGCCGGCGGATTTAAAGACGGTACGCCGGTCGCTTATCAGGAAAAATCGGGCGAGCGATCTCCCATCTCTCTAGCCTACAAAATCGAACCGGCGGAAGAAGCCGCGAGCCAAGACAAGGCGAGCGGGGAAAGCGCCGTCGTATACGGCTTTTCGATCGGCGCCTACGATCCGACAATCCCCCTTGTCCTCGACCCCGTCATTCTCATTTATTGCGGATACATCGGCGGATCGAACCTGGATTACACCTCATCGATCGCCGTGGACGCGGCGGGCAGCGCCTATGTCACGGGATATACCTATTCTCCGGCCGATTTTCCGGCCTCCTCCGGTGCCGGACCGGACCGGTCCTTCAACGGCGGAAACGTGGACGCCTTCGTGGCCAAATTGAATCCCTCGGGAACGGCCCTGGAGTATTGCGGATTTATCGGGGGTTCTGGAAACGACTACGGTTACGGCATCGCCCTCGACGCGGCGGGCAACGCTTATATTACGGGATATACCACCTCGGCGGGCGCCACGTTTCCCGTGGCGATCGGCCCGGACCTGACGTCCAACGGCCTCACCGACGCCTTCGTGGCCAAGGTCAATCCCCAGGGGACGGCCTTGTCCTACTGCGGGTTCATCGGCGGCGCGGGCCAGGATTACGGCAAAAGCATCGCCGTCGATCCCGCCGGCCGGGCCTATATCGCCGGTTCCACCACCTCCGAGGCGTCCACGTTTCCCGTCGCGGTGGGGCCCCAGTTGGTCTTTAACGGCGGCCAGGACGCCTTCGTCGCCCGAGTGAACGCCGACGGGACAGCTCTTTCTTACTGCGGTTATATCGGAGGAAGCGACGAGGACGCCGGGACGGGCGTCTCGGTCGACGCCTCGGGTAACGCCTACGTCGTCGGCCAGACGAACTCCCCCCAGTCCGGAGCCGTCGTCTTCCCCGTCGTCATCGGCCCGAACCCGGTTTACAGCGGCGGGTTTGACGTCTTCGTCGCCGAAGTCCATACCGAGACGGCCGAGCTCATTTATTGCGGTTATATCGGCGGCACGGCGAACGATTATGGTTCCGGCATCGCCGTCGATGCTTCGGGATTCGCCTATGTCACGGGGCATACCGCTTCGACCTCCTCCTCGTTTCCCGGGCTGGGTGGACCGTCCCTGTCGCACAGCGGCGGCATTTACGACGCTTTTGTGGCCAAAGTCAGCGTCGGCGGCGTCTCGCTGGCCTACTGCGGATATATCGGCGGCGCGGACTACGACGCCGGGACCGCCATCGCCGTGGACAGCCGGGGCTATGCTACGGTGACGGGCTACACATCCTCCCCGGAGGACTCTTTTCCCGTCAAGATCGGGCCGGGCCTGACCCACAGCCGCAGTTTCGACGTTTTCGTGGCCAAAGTGGACGCCACGGGCTTGGAGCTCGGCTATTGCGGGTACGTCGGCGGATCGGACGCCGACCTCGGAACGAGCGTCGCCCTCGGCCCGCCGACTTCGGGGCTGGCCTATCTCGCCGGGAACACCTATTCGACCGAGATCACCTTTCCCGTCGCGGTCGGCCCGGATCTCGCCCAAAACGGCGGCCGAGACGGCTTCGCGGCCAAGCTTTCTGAAAACTCGATCACCCTGACGAGCCCGAACGGCAGCGAAGTCTGGAATGTGGGATTCACGAATGACCTCACGTGGATTTCGGACGGCCAGGTCGGGGACGTCCGGATCGAGTTTTCGACGGACAGCGGCGAGACCTGGACGGTCATCACGGACGCAACCGCCAACGACGGAACCTTCTCTTGGATCGTCCCCGACGCGGTTTCGACAACATGCCGGGTCCGGGTCAGCGAGGCGGACGACGGCGATCCGTCGGACGTAAGCCGGGCCGCCTTTGAAATCACGAACGAACCGGTCCTCGTCCTGACGGCGCCGAACGGCGGCGAAAAGTGGAAGGTGGGATCCACCCAAACCATCACTTGGCTTTCCGGAGGCGAAGTGGGCGACGTCATGATCGAGATCTCGAGGGACGGCGGCTCCACCTATGCGACGATCGTCGACGCCACCGAAAACGACGGGAGTTACGAATGGATCGTTTCTGATCCGCCTTCCGATACGTGCTGGATCCGGATCAGCGAGGCCGCGGACGGGATTCCCGACGATTATGGCAAAAGTGTCTTTTCCATCTGGTCCGACCAAGTCCTCGTCCTGACGGCGCCGAACGGCGGCGAAAAGTGGCGGGTGGGATCCACCCAAACCATCCCTTGGCTTTCCGGTGGCGAAGTGGGCGACGTCAAGATCGAAATCTCAACGGACGACGGCGCCACGTATACGACGATCGTCGACGCCGCCGAAAACGACGGGCGCTACGAATGGATCGTTCCCGACTCGCCCTCCGATTTGTGCCGGATCCGGATCAGCGAGGCTGCGGACGGGTTTCCCACGGATGCGAGCGACGCCGTCTTTTCCATCGTGTCCGGCCAGGTCCGCCCGCCGGCCAAATCGGTGCCCGCCAAGGTGATCAAATCCACCGGAAAGAACGCGGTTCGGGTCGAAGGAGGTTCGAAGTGAAAAGACCCTCCGCCGCCGGCCTCTTCTTCCTGATCATGGTTATTTTCGCGGCGCCGTTTCTGGGAGCGCAGGATCATATGGGAACCATCCAAGGGACGGTGACCGACGCCGGCGGCCGTCCGCTCGTCGGAGCGGCCGTTTATCTCGCCTCCCCCGCCCTCCTTGGAATGCGGATCGTCTTGACCGGAAAGAATGGGACATTCGACTTTGCCGCCCTGGGCTCCGGCGTTTATAGCCTTACCGCGGAAATGCCCGGATTCATTACGCTTATCCGCGATAACGTCCGGCTCCGCTCCGGGATGTCGATCGTCCTGCCCGTCAAACTCAACGCCTCAGAGATGGAGGAGGAAGTCCGGGTCAAGGATCCCCTGCCCGCCCTCGAAAAAGCGTCCGTCCGGACGGTATTCATTCAGGAGCAAGCCTTCCTCCGTAACCTTCCCTTGGCCCGAAATCTCGGCGATATCCTGAATCTCGTCCCCGGCGTCGTCGCCCCCGGATATCTCCCCTCGCCGGACGCGGCCATCCACGGCGGCGCCGTTCGGAACAACATCTATACTATGGACGGCGTCAACCTCACCGACATGTCGACGGGAATCCCAACCACAGCGCTCGCCGTCGACCTGATGGAGGAGATCGAAACGGTTTCCGCCGGCCAGACCGCGTCCCGGCTTCCCGCCGGCGGCGCCTATGTCAACGTGGTCACCAAGTCGGGGGGCAACTCTTTCGCCGGAGAATGGGGCCTGCATCTCATCAACGAAGGCTGGAACAGAAACCTATGGACGACATCGGAGATTAAAAACCTGGGCGTAGCCCCGCCCGCCGGCGACAGGACTCTGTTCGAGCCTACTCTGAGCTTGGGAGGTCCCCTCTGGGAAGACCGCGCCTGGTATTTCATGAGCGGCCGGTACGCCAAGAAATCTTCGGATAACAATTTCGTCGGCCCCTACCGCGACATCCTGGGCCATTATCACGAAAACTACGACTGGACCCGCAAGGACCTCTCCGGATTTTTCAAGCTGACCCTCCGCCCGATCGACCAGGCCAAGTTCACGGCTTGGGCCGACCTGGCCAAGGTCAATCAGCCCGTTTACGAAGATCCGTCGCCCCGGCTTCCGTTTCTCTCCACGCACATTTTAGAAAACGAAACATCGACTGTCCTTCACGGCGCCCTGGAATATTCCCTCAACCCGGCCGTCCAGGCCTACGTCCGGGGGGCTTATATCAGCCGCAACATTCCCACCGGCCTCCAGACCGAAGCCCAGACCCTCTCGTGGAGCGATGACGCCGGAGACCTTTACGGCCCGCTGAGCGGCGCCGATTACAATTCGGTCGTCAAACGCCGGCGCCTCCAGGCGGATGCCTCCCTGCGGATCTTCGCCGACAGACTCCTCGGCGCGACGCACACCATCTCGGTCGGCGCGGATTTCGACAATTCCTCCTCGGACGTCGACTGGTGGCGGCAGAACAACCTGCTTCAATATTTGGACAGCCGCAATCCGAACGGCTACTACTATCCCGACCGCGGGCTCCTGGGTTTCTGGCTCTGCGGAGCCCAGCAGACCTCAACCCTCCTCAAGGGCCGAACCCAGGCCTTGGGAGCCTATGTGACGGATACCTTCGCCGTCGCCCGGCGGCTGACCTTCAACCTCGGCCTCCGTTTCGACCTGACCTGGGCTTGGTTTCCCGCAAGTTCTAAGCAGGAATCGGGAAATCCGCTGTCGCTCTTCATCGGCGACGCGTTCGTCAACCCGGCCTTCAAGGCGTCTTACCCCGACAGCTTTCCCGCGGGTTATAATCCTTGGGACGCGATCACGATCAAGGAGATGAAGAATTTTCTCTCCTACTACGCTCTCTCTCCGCGGGCCGGCCTTATTTTCGATGTTCTTGGAAACGGAAAGACCCTCCTCAAGGCTTCGTTCGCCCGCTATGCCGACGCCCTTTCCCACAGGACCGTCCTTCCCCTCCATCCTCTCTATCCCCGCGACCTCGCCGTCAACTGGATGGATGTGAACGGAGACGGCCGGCCGGACATGGAGGACGAGTTCAGCCTCGCCAAACTGGATTATCGATTCCTCTCCGGCGCCGACATCGAGAAACGGGTGGCGGGGAAGATCAAGGCCCCCTATACCCAGGAGATCTCGCTCGGCCTCGAGCAGGATCTCTTCAAGGACTTCACCCTCGGCCTCCGCTTCCTCTCCCGTCAACAGAAAAACATCCTCGAGGATGTCCTCTACGCCCCGGACACGGGGGAATATTGGTATTCGTCCGATCAGGCCGCGGCCCGGAAATATTGGATTCCTTTCACGACCACCGTTCCGGGCACCGATGCCTACGCCGGCGAGACCGTCACCCTGTACGCCAAATCGCTCCAAGCTCCGCCCATCTTCCTTCAGTTTCGAAACGTCCCGGAGCTCGAACGGAAATACAAAGCTTTGGTGTTCACCTTCGAAAAACGGATGTCCCGAGGGTGGCAAGCGGCCGGATCGCTCGTCTGGAGCAAAACCGAGGGGAATATCGGAGGTTTCGCCGATGCCTCCACAAGTTGGACGGCGGCGGCCAACGGCCCAAACGATTTCATAAATCGGACGGGGCGGCTGGATACCGACCGGCCCCTCCAGATCAACCTCCAGGGCGCCGTCGCCCTCCCCCTTCAAACCATGCTCAGCGCGTCCTTCTCTTATCTGAGCGGCTCTCCCTGGCAACGCTGGGCCTATATCCTCCCGCCCGCCGCCTGGTGTTCGACCAATAAAGCCGAACGCGTTTATTACGCCGTCAACCTCGAAGCCCCGGGCTCGCGGCGCGAAAAATCCTGGTCATCCTTCGACCTGAGGCTGGAAAAAGGCCGGCGCGTCGGCGCCGCGGGCCGGCTGGGATTGTACGTCGACATCGTCAATCTTCTGGGCTCAACGGCTTCGATCGTCGGCCTGAACGACATCGACCGTTGGGAGCCTGCCGCCGAGGGAGCAGGCCAAACCGGGATCAAGTATTTAAGGCCCGATTATCGGATCACGAGCGCCGTTTACGGCAAACGCACGATCCGCTTCGGATTCAGGCTGGATTTCTAGGCTACGACAGCCGCCCGGCGGATTTGCATGGCCAAGATTAAGGTGACGGTCGAACGGATCGGGGGGTATTGCAATCTTCCGCTCCTCGTCGGGGATTCGTTCATAGTGGACGGCTCCCGGCTTCTGGTCCCCGATAAAAAGCCCGTCTGTCTCTGGGCCCTTCAAGCCATGATGCCCGTGTTTCCCATTCTGACCGTTAAGGACCGCCTCGAGGACAGCCATTGGGTCAAAAGGGTCAAGACATTTTCCTGCCCCGACCCCGACGGCCTCGTTCAATTCCGGATCGAGACTCTGGAAGGCGACCCGGCCGATGATTAGGATCGACCTGGCCCGCTGTACCGGCTGCCGGAGGTGCGAAACGGCCTGCGCTTTTTTCCGGACCGGGGGGATCAGCCGTCACCGCTCCCGGGTCAAGGTCATTCAAATTTACGAGACGGGTCTCGACAGTCCGGTTCTGTGCCGGCAATGCCGGGAACGATACTGTCTTCGTTGTCCCGAAAAAGCGTTGACCGTCGGGTCCCTCGGGCAGATCGTCGTTTCCCCCACGATCTGTAACCTCTGCGGCGTCTGCGAAACGAACTGCCCCGTCGGCGCTCTCGAGATCCACGAGGGCATCGTCTATGTCTGCGACCTCTGTGGAGGCCGGCCGGCCTGCGTGGAGGCGTGCACGGAGAAAGCCCTCGAGTTCGAGCCCGGCGCGTCTGAAATCCTATCCCTGAAGGAGCACAAAGAAAAGAGCCGGGGCCTGAATCCGGGAGAAAAGAGGCGGCTCTTCATCGAGAGCGAAGGGGCGCCGATCCGGAGCCTATGGGAGAAAGGCCGTGGCTAGGAACGTCCGGTGCCGGAGGATACTACGAATTGACCTGACGACGCGCCGGTTCCGGATCGAGGACATCGATCCCGCCTGGATGAAGCCGGTGATCGGCGGCCGGGCGGCCAACACCAAGCGGCTGGAAGAAGAGCTCGATTTCACCCGCGATCCTCTTTCGCCGGAGAATCCGCTGATTTTCGGCATCGGCCCTTTGACGGGTTCCCTTCTCCCCGCCTCGGCCTATTTCACCCTGACGGCAAGGTCCCCGCTGACGGGAATCCTCGGGGACTCGGCGGCGGGCGGACAATTCGCCGCGGAAATGGCCCTGACGGGCTTCGCCCAGATCGTCATCACCGGGCTCTCGGAGGCTCTCGTTTACCTCCTCGTCACCGAGAAGGGCGCCGAGTTCGTCGACTGTCCGGAGCTTGCCGGAAAGATCGTCACCGAAACGACGGCCGCCATTCGCGGAACCCTTCGGGACCCGGCCGTCCAGGTCGCCGCCATCGGGCCGGCGGGCGAGAACGGGGTTCTCTTCGCCGCCGTCGTGTCCAGCGGACACCGGGTCAACGGCCGGACGGGGATGGGAGCGGTGATGGGGTCGAAAAACCTGAAAGCCGTGGCCGTTCGAGGATCACGCCCCGTCGAGCTCGACGATTCCCTGGCCTTTC
>Ga0315288_10011262_pt1 | contig 11263 bp, 11 predicted proteins | sample YL17G11_20_MG_FD_203454 | JGI IMG/M metagenome (GOLD analysis project Ga0315288, IMG submission 203454) | Sediment microbial communities from Yellowstone Lake, YNP, Wyoming, USA - YL17G11_20 | ecosystem: Environmental > Aquatic > Freshwater > Lake > Sediment | place: USA: Wyoming | collected... | reverse complement strand
TATACACGCGAATCATCACTCTAAACATGACCTAACTCACGCAAAATCAACATGAAAGCAGAAATGCTTGCAACAGAATTTTTCAACCCATCCCCTGAGCAGTATACTACGGTCAGAGTAGAACGCGCATCCCTCGCCCCGGATGAGCTTGCCGAAGCCCCAATGACCAAGCCGCAGTCCCCGCAGTGACTTCGAGGTTGCGCCTCACCGAAGCGAAGAGGTGAAACCTCAAAGCCCAATCCCTGTTCCGTCAGTGTTCACCGGCGTGCGCCGATAGTTTTGCTCCATCTCTGCGCTCTCCGCGTGCTCCGCGGTTAGCGGGCGGTTTGCGGTCAGCGGTCGGCGGCTGGCGGTGGTCAGCGGCCGGTGGCCGGAGGTCGGCTTACTGCTTCTTCCAGCGTTTGAGGTGCGGGAGCCAGGACTCGACGAACTTCTTTGCCTCGGGTTCGGACGTTTTCATCTCTTTGGCCAGGAAGCCGGTGTCGAAGGCGAGCATCTTCTCATAGGTCATGGTCGGGTCGATGAACTTCCCAGCCTGGTAGCAATATGTGCAGTATTCCGGGCTAGGGCTCTTGTTGGCTTCCGTGCCGAACTGCTCAGGCTTTTCCATCGGCATGCCGCAGCTCTGGCAGAGTGGGCCTTTGGGCATTTCCATCATTGTCTCCTTTCCGGGTTTCTGGTTCGGGCGGTACAGGTTCATGTAGTCGAAGACAATCTGCCTCGCGGCCGGGCGCAGGTCCGGCTTCAGGCGCCGGTCGAGTTCAACCCGGCGAGTGGCGCGCCAGACTTCGTCCCAGTCCGAGTCCAGGGCGACTTGCGCCTTGCACAGGGCCAGGACGATGGCGACGGTGAAGCTCTTGGTGTTGCGCCGGCGGGCAGTCTCCAGCCAGGGGAGCGCCTTGGCCGGGGAGAAGTAGTCATCAAGCAGGAAGAGGTATCCGAGGCAGAAGTACTCGTCGGCGGTGACATGGGGCTGTGTCGCTATTCGTGCCGCGTGCCGCGCAAGCAGGTATCGGCCATAGAGCTTCGCGTTGCTCTTGCCTCCGAACTGCCAGGACAGGGCATTGCAGAGCGCAGCCTTGCGGTCAATGGCAATCATCGGCGAGGAGAGATAGTCTGCGAAGCGGTCGTTGAGCAGACCCGAGGCCTTGGCCTGACGGATGATGGGCACATCGAGATAGGCGTCGGAAAACGGCGTCGAAGTCACCGGCGAGTCGGCCCGGGCGACGCCGGGCAGCAGAGCAAGCGCGGCCAGAATGAGCATGCAGGTCTTCACGTGTTTCCTCCCAGGTTTGCGTCTCGGGTCAGGAACCGGTTGTCTCCCGGCCTAGCGCTTCCGGGCGCTGAGGAGTATCTGCCGGATAAGCTCGTCGTAGCTGATGCCGATGTGCGCGGCTTCGGCCGGCAGGTCGGAAATGTCGGTCAGGCCCGGGATGGTGTTGACTTCGAGAAACCAGGGCTTCTTTGCGTCCTCGACGACAAGGTCAACTCGGGAGAAACCTTCACAGCCGACTACCTCATGACAGCGCAGGGCGAGCTTCTGGACCAGCTCGGTGACCGCGGGTTCGAGCCGGGCCGGGATGATGAACTCGGTCTCGCCCTTGGTGTACTTGGCCTTGAAGTTGTAGAATTCCTGGTGTTTGGGCGCGAGTTCGAGGATGGGCAAGGCCTGTTCGCCGAGGATGCCGACCGTGGCAATCATCCCGGGAATGAACTTCTCGAGTAGCAGGTCGCCGAATTTCTCGCGCACTGCGGCTGCCGCCGTCTCCAGGGCCTGGGCGTCTTTGATAATCTCAATGCCGACACTGGATCCTTCACACCGGGGCTTGACAATCATCGGGAACCCGAGTGTGGCGACCGCTTCCTTGAGCCGGGCCGGCAGGTCGTCCTTCCGGCGAATCGCGACCCAGTCCGGGGTCGGGATTCCGGCGGCCCGGAAGAGCTGCTTGGAGATGACCTTGTCGATGCCGATTGCCGAGGCAGCGATGCCGGAGCCGGTGTAGGGGATGCCCACGAGTTCCAGAAAGCCCTGGATGCTGCCGTCTTCGCCGGGTTTGCCGTGGAGGATGATGAAGGCGACATCGATGTTGGCCTGACGAATCTGGTCCGGGAGGTTGCGGTTGATATCAATCGAGCTGACCATGTAGCCGAGGCGGCGCAGGGCAGCAATGACGTTGAGGCCGGACTTGAGGGAAATCTCCCGCTCGCTGGACCAGCCGCCCATCAGGACTCCGATGCGCTTACCACGAAGATCGCTCATAGGCTAATTTAACCACAAACCCGGGAAACGTCAAGTCAAAGCATTCTATCCCTTGACAAGTGCGGGGGTTATTGGCATAGTCTAGGCATGGCGGAGCGAATGAGGAGTGCATTGGTTCTCCTGACCGCCGCGCTGGCGTTGCTTGGTTTCCCGGGGTGTGAATCGGACGAGGCGAAGGCCAGGAGGCTACTGGCCGCGGCCGAGGCGATTGAGGAAACCGTGTCGGCCGACTCGCTGATTACCCTGGCCAGCCGCGCGCTGAAACTCGACCCGAGGTCGTTCTTTGCGTACGACTTGCGGGCGTCGGCCTACGAGAACAAGAACGACCAGCAGGCGGCGCTGAACGACTACACCAGCGCCATGAACCTGGACCCGGATTTCCCGGACGCCATCGAAGACCGCGCCGGAGTCTTTGAGGCCCTGGGCATGTTCGACTCGGCCGCAGCGGACTACAGCCGGCTGATTGAGCTGCAGCCGGACGACCCGGAATTCCGCCTGACGCGGGGCCAGGTCTATCTGGAACTGGAGAAGTACGACCTCGCCATCGCCGACTTCAACCGGGTGATTGCGGCCCGGCCCGAAGCACCCGAGGCGTATGTCTACCGGGGCGACGGCTACAGCGGCATGGACAGCCTGAGCCGGGCGCTGAACGACTACGAAGCAGCGGTGAAGCTGGACCCGAGGCGGACGCTGGTTTTCGACCACCGGGGACTGGCGCTGCTCGACCATGGGCTGCTGGACCTCGCAATTGCGGACTTCACCCGGGTGCTGGAGTTGGCGAAGGATAATGCCGGCGCGCTCGAATCGCGGGGTGACTGCTACGCGGAGCTGAAGAAACTCGACCGGGCGGCAGCGGACTATGGCGCGGCGATGGCTGTAGATTCGTCCCGTGCCGACCTGTGGGCGAAGTATGGACATTCCAACTGGAAGCTGGGCAATCTCGACGTTGCCCGCCGGTTCCTGACCCGGGCTTCCCGGGATGGTGTCAAGCTGCTTGCCGTTTCGGCAGACAGTGTGCGAAGCTGGCTGGGACAACTGAGTAGGACCCGGCCGGGAATAGAGGGAGAGGGAGAATGAAGCGAAGAACGTGGTTTGTGATGCTGGTCGCCGTACTGGTCCTGCTCGGCGCGTGTGCCAAGAACCAGCCGCCCGAAGTTGTCGCGGTCAAGGCATTCCCGGATGAAGTGAGCGTCGGCGACAGCGTGGAACTGCTGGCGAGGGCGACCGACCCGGAGCACGGCAAGCTCAAGTGGAAGTGGACCTGCAAGGACGGCAAGCTGAGCGGGAAAGAGGACACGACCGCGACCTGGACCCCGCCGAACAAGCCGGGCAACTACAAGGTGACGTTTGCCGTGACCGACCCTAAGGGTCTCAAGGACGAGAAGACAGTGGACATCAAGGTGCTGGTCGCCAGCCAGATGTACTCCGGCAGTCTGAATGCGCCGAGCGGTGCGCAGAAGAAGCAGCGCGAGCGCGGCAGGAACAGCGAAGAGCCTTCGAAGAAATCGGCCAGGGGCAGTCGTTCAAGCAGGACCAGGTAGCGCATTACCGGCGAACCGTCCCGGGGGCCGGAACGACAACCGTCAGGGCTCGTCCGCCAGGCGAAGGTCCGATCGTGGCTTGACAAGCGAGGACATCTGCTATTTAATTCCCGCATGCTAGCTATTCCCTTTGCCTGCCAACGGAGGACGCCGTGAGCTCAGGTTCGCTGCCGCGACTCCTGCGTACGGTGCCGAACCTGGCTCGGCGACACGGCACACCGCTGTTCATCATCAGCAAGACCCTGCTGCGCGAGCAGGTGGCGCGCTTCCGAAAGCTGCTGCCCAGGGTCGAGCCCTACTATGCGGTGAAGGCGAACCCGGACCCGCGGATTCTCAAGGTCTTCGCCCACGCCGGGCTCGGTTTTGACGTCGCCTCGGCGAACGAGATTGACGCGGTGCTGACCGCCGGGGCGAAGCCGCGCCGGCTCGTCTTCGCCAACACGACCAAACGCGAGGAGATGATTACCTTCGCGCGCAGGAAGTCCGTGGACCTGATGACCTTCGACTCGGAGTACGAGTTGGACAAGATCGCCAAGCTGTCGCCCGGGGCCCGGGTGATGGTGCGCATCAAGGTGCCCAACGTCGGCTCGATTGTCGAACTCTCCATCAAGTTCGGGGCCGACCCGACCGACGCCGTACCGCTGATGCTGAAGGCAAGGAAACTGGGTCTGCGTCCGGTGGGCGTGAGTTTTCACGTCGGGTCCCAGTGCACGCACGGCGACAATTACCTCGAGTCGTTCGAGTTATGCGCCATCATCGTGCGCGACGCGCGGGCCAAGCAGTTGCCGATGGAAATGGTTGACATCGGCGGCGGGTTCCCGATTCAGCACCTGGACACCGACGAGGACTGGTTTGCCAAGATGGCGCCGGCGTTGAACCTGGAGATTAACCGGCTATTCGACTCCAATCTGACGGTCATCGCCGAGCCGGGCCGGGCGCTGGTCGGCCCGGCGTGCGTGCTCGTGATGAGCGTTATCGGCAAGTCCATCCGCAACAACAAGCACTGGTATTTCCTGGACGACGGCGTCTACGGCGCGCTCTCCGGGATGATTTTCGATCACTGCAAGTACCAGTTCAAGGTTTTCAAGCGTGGCGCCAGCCAGTTGACGAGCCTGGCCGGCCCGACCTGCGACTCGCTGGACGTAATATCCAACATGGAGGAGTTGCCCGAGCTGGAGCTGGGCGACCTGGTCTATGCCCAGAGCATCGGCGCCTACTCGCTGGCGAGCGCCACAAGCTTCAACGGGATTCCACCGGCCCGCGCGGTGGTGGTGCCTTAGGAGGCGAGATGAAAAGGAAACGCGAGCGAAAGAACCTGTCCGAAATACCGGCCTGGCTGCGCGAGCGGAAGTGCCCGCGCAAGGCCGCCTACCTGAGCGGCGCGCGCATCATCCCGAGACCGATAACCGGCCGCGAGAGCCTGTCCCGGCTGCTGGACCAGACCTTCCTCGCCTACAACGCCGCGCGCCTGAGACAGGGCTGCGAGCTGTTCGCGCGGAAGATGCTTGAGTCCGATGTGACGGTGGGGATGAGCCTGGCCGGTGCGCTCACTCCGGCCGGACTGGGCTGTTCCGCGATAGTCCCGCTCATCAAAGCCGGGTTCGTGGACTGGATTGTCGCGACCGGCGCGAATATGTACCACGACCTGCACTTTGCGTTCAACCTGCCGCTGCACGTCGGTTCGCACCTGGTGGATGACTCGGACCTGCGACGCAATGACGTCGTGCGCATCTACGACATCTTTCTCGGCTACACCGACTGCCTGATGGCGACCGACAAGATACTGCGCTCGATTCTGACCCGGTCTGAGTTCAGCAAGGAAATGGGTACGGCCGAGTTCTACTACCTGCTCGGGCGCTATGCCGCGGAGTGGGAGCGCAAGAGCGGGTTGCGCGACGTCTCGGTGCTGGCCGCGGCGTATCGCGCCGGCGTGCCGGTGCACACCAGTTCACCCGGCGACTCGACCATCGGGATGAACATTGCGGGCCTGGAACTGCGGGGTCTGAAACTGCGCATCAATCCCTCGATTGACGTGAACGAGACCACGTCGTACGTGCTGCACGCCAAGCGCTCGGGCGGCAAGTCCGCGGTCCTGCTGATCGGCGGCGGGAGCCCCAAGAACTTCATGCTCCAGACCGAGCCGCAGATCCAGGAAGTCCTGATGATCAAGGAGTTCGGCCAGGACTATTTCTTCCAGATGACCGATGCCCGGCCCGATACCGGCGGGCTGTCCGGTGCGACGCCGCATGAGGCGGTCTCGTGGGGCAAGGTGGACCCGGCGCGACTGCCTGATGCCGTGGTCTGCTACGTGGACGTCACGCTCGGGCTGCCGATACTCACCTACTACGCTCTGGCCAACCGCAAGCCGCGCAAGCTCCGCCGGCTCTACGGCCAGCGCGAGAAGATGATGCAGGATTTGGTGCGGGAGTATTTTGCGCATTCGAAGGAATAGTGAGTAGTGAATAGTGAAGTGAGGAGTTCCTTCGGGACTACTGGCAACTGACCACCGGCCACTGACCACTGACTGATGACAGATTCCTTCGTGCGCGCCCGCGAGCGGATGGTCGCAGAGGAAGTCACCGGCCGCGGCGTGAAGGATGCGCGGGTGATCGCCGCCCTGCAGAAGATCCCCCGGCACCTGTTCGTCGAACCGGCGCTGGCTCAGCGCTGCTACGACACCCGTTCGCTGCCGATTGGCCGGGAGCAGACGATTTCCCAGCCCTACATCGTCGCCTTCATGGCCGAGCAGTTGATGCTGAAGAAGGAATACAAAGTGCTGGAAGTCGGGACCGGTTCGGGGTATACGTGCGCGGTGCTGGCCGAGTTAGCGGGTGAAGTGTGTACGATGGAGTGCATTGAGGAGCTGCAGAATCGGGCGCGGCGCGTGCTGAACAGCCTGCGCTACGGCAATGTGTGCTATCGCCTGGGGGATGGCAGCCGCGGCTGGCCCGAAGACGTGCAGTTCGACCGGATTCTGGTCACGGCCTCAACTGCGGAGATTCCGCCCCGCCTGCTGGAGCAGCTCAAGGAGCCCGGGCGGCTGGTCATTCCGTTGACCCACGGCGACCGCCAGGAACTCGTGCTCGCCATCAAAGTCAATGGCAAGTTGAGGCGGCGGAAGCTGGCGACCTGCGACTTCGTTCCGCTGGTCGGCTCGACTTGAGCCGAACTCTCAACACCAAGACACAAGGACACTATCGGGGGAGGGGAATTCAAAATGCAGATATTAAAGTGCAAAATGCAAATTGAAGGAACGAAGTCAGCACAGAGACAGAGAGACGCGAGGGTGACGCGTCCGTTTCGGACTTAGGATTTTGGATTTGGGGCTTGTTTAGGATTTCGGATTTCGAGCTTCGGACTTGCGCGAAATCGTCCGACATACGCTCAGGACGCCACGAGGGGCTTGACTTCCCGGGTCGGTCTTACTAGACTCACACCATAGTCGGGGCGTAGCGCAGCTGGCTAGCGCGCTTGGTTCGGGACCAAGAGGCCGCTGGTTCAAATCCAGTCGCCCCGACTTCTTTTCTTTGGTGGTTTGCAGAATCATTGAGCAGAGGAAAGCCCGCAAGGCAGGAGATGACGAAGAGAAGAGCCAAACCCCAACCGGTGCAGATGGCGCCGACCTTGAAACACGAACGCCTCTATCCGTTACTGGACGAGGACGTCATTCAGCAGAAAGTCCGCGAGCTGGCCCGGAAGATCTCCGGCGACTATGCCGGGCGCTCGCCGCTGCTGGTCGGCATCCTGAAAGGCGCCTGGGTGTTCATGGCCGACCTGGTGCGCCAGATTTCGATTCCGGTGAACTGCGATTTCCTGGGCGTGTCCAGCTATGGCAAGAGCACCGAATCCTCCGGGGTGGTAAAGATTGTCGCGGACCTGAAGAAGCCGATTGAGGGCCGCGACGTGCTGCTCATTGAGGACATAGTGGACAGCGGTCTGACCCTGAATTTCCTCATTGAAAACATGCGCCTGCGCCGGGCGCGGGACGTCAGAGTCTGCGCGCTGCTCGACAAACCGGCGCGGCACCAGGTCGAGGTGAAGCTCGACTATCTCGGGTTCACCGTGCCGGACAGGTTCCTGGTCGGGTACGGGATTGACTATGCCGAGCGCTATCGCAATCTGCCGTACATCGGCTATCTGGAGTTTGATGAGAAGGACAAGAAGCGTTCCTGAGGCGCCGAAGCCGGACCGCCTGCAGGTGAGCCTGACCGGGCAGGGCGGCACGCTACTGCTCCGTCGGGGCCGAATGCTGAACGTCTTTTCCGGCGATGTCTATCACGCCGACGTGCTCATCCTGGGCAGGGAAATCGTCGCGGTGGGCGAGGGCTATTTCACCGCCGACCGGGTGATTGACTGCACCGGCAAGGTCATCCTGCCCGGGTTCATTGACGGGCACATCCATCTGGAGAGCTCGATGCTGCAGCCGTCCGAATTCGCCCGGCTCGCGCTGCAGCACGGCACGACCGGCGTGGTCTGCGACCCGCACGAAATTGCCAACGTGCTGGGTATGAAGGGAATCGACTACCTGCTCAAGGCGACCGCCGGCCTGCCGCTCGACTTCTACTTCATGGCGCCGTCGTGCGTGCCGGCAACCGCAATGGAAACCAGCGGGGCGGCCATCGGGCTTAGGGAAATCCTGGCCCTTTTGAAATCGCCCCGGGTGCTGGGACTGGCCGAGTTCATGAACTACCCTGGTGTCATTGCCTCGGACCCGGCCTGCCGGGCGAAGCTGAACGCGGCGCTGGAAGCCGGGAAACTGATTGACGGTCATGCGCCGGGCCTGCGCGGAGGTGCTTTGCAGGCATACATCAACGCCGGCATCACGTCGGACCACGAGTGCACGACCCGGGAAGAGGCGCGTGAGAAACTCCGGGCCGGGATGCGCCTGATGATTCGCGAGGGCTCAGCCGCGCGCAACATGACCTCGCTGCTCCCGGTCGTGAATGCCGCCAATGCCCGGCGCTGCCTGCTGGTCAGCGACGACCGCCATCCGGCCGAATTGCTGCGCGAGGGACACCTCGACGCGGTGCTGCGCAAGGCGCTGGCCATCGGGCTCGATGCGGTGAGTGCGGTGCAGATGGTAACCCTGAACGCGGCCGAGTACTTCGGGCTGAAGAAGAAGGGCGCCATCGCGCCGGGCTATTCCGCGGACCTGACGATTGTCAACAACCTGGAGCACTTCGTGGTTACCGACGTCGTAAAGGACGGCGCGCCGGTTGTGGCAGCCGGCAAGACCGTGATGCCGTTCGCCGGTCTTGCCGACAAGAGCGCGCTCAAGTCCATGAACCCGGCCCCATTCACGGCCAGGGACTTCGCGATTCCGGTCCAAGGTAAGGAAGTCCGGGTGATACGGCTCGTGGCGGACCAGATCGTCACGAGCACCTGGCTCGCCCAACCGAAGATTGAGCGGAAGCAGGTCGTGGCGGACATTGAGCGCGACATCCTGAAGCTGGTCGTGATTGAGCGGCATCGCCGCACCGGGAACATCGGGCTCGGGCTGGTCGCGGGCCTGGGCATGAAGAAAGGCGCGATTGCCTCCTCGGTCGCCCACGATTCCCACAACATCATCGTCGCCGGCACCAACGACAAGGACATGTTTCTGGCGGCGAAGCGGCTGATTGCGCTGGGCGGCGGATTCGTCGCAGCGGCCAAAGGCCGGATTGCGGCCGAGGTGCCGCTGCCGATTGCCGGGCTGGTGTCCCAGGAACCGGCTGAGGAAGTCGTGGCACAACTGGATGCCATCATGAGAGTAGTGCGCAATTGGGGCGTGCGTTTGGAGAATCCGTTTGCCGCGCTGTCGTTCCTGGCCCTGCCGGTGATACCGGAACTGAAGCTTACGGACAAAGGACTGGTGGACGTCAACCAGTTCAAGGTCGTTCCGCTCTGGACCGACTGAAATCCGCCGATTACACCGATTCCTTTCCGTCTACTGTAGAGTTGCGTGAGGCGCGATGCGTAAGGTGTCAGGCGTGATGGTTGGCCTCATCGGCGGGGGCGAGTGCGACGCCGAAACCGCTAAGCAGGCGCGCGAGGTGGGGGAAGGAATCGCACGCGAGGGAGCGGCGCTCGTCTGCGGCGGCCTGTTCGGGGTCATGGCCGCGGCCTGCCAGGGTGCACGCGAAGCCGGCGGCGTGACCATCGGACTGCTGCCCGGCGCTGACCGCAAGGAAGCCAACCCCCATGTCACGGTGTCAATCGCTACCGGCATGGGCTATGCGCGCAACTACGCCATCGTCAACACCGCCGACGTTCTGATTGCCATCGGCGGCGGTCACGGTACGCTCTCGGAAATCGGATTCGCGTTGAAGGCCGGGAAGAAAGTCATCGGGCTGAACACGTGGCAGATTGAGGGGATGGTCCGGGCCGACAGCCCGGCACAGGCGGTAGAGTTTGCTCTGCAGGCGGTAGATGCCAATACCTGAGTTCCCGGAGTCGCGCCCGCTGGAGCTCTCGGACAAGCCGCTCCTTGACCGGCTTCTGGCAGAAGCCCAGCTCGGAGTTTGGGTACGTCAACCGGGAGCAGAACCTGGGGATTCCGGGCCTGCTCCAGGCCAAACAGTCGTATCACCCGGTGCGAATGGTCGAGACGTTGAGAGTGCGGTAGAACTCCAACACAAAGGCACAAAGGCACTACCCGCGCACAAGTTCAAAGTACAAAGTCCTAAGTTCAAAGCAAGTCCGAAATCCTAAGTCCAAACGAAGCTCCGATTCCGAACCGGAATCTGTGAAATCTGCGTAATCTGTGGATGAGAATGACTCAGGACTTTGGACTTGCGCCGCGCTTGACTCCCGCGCGCGCTCCTGCTACCATCCTGGAAATGAAAGGAGGCTCTTTTGCGTAAGAGCTTAACCGTTCTGTTCTGTCTGGTCCTGAGTCTGGCGGTGGTCGCGAGTTTCAGTTGCCGCAAGGCGTCCGAGGCCGTAGCCAAGAAGATTGCCGAGAAGGCAATCGAAGGCGCGAGCGGCGGCAAGGCCAAGGTTGACCTCGGCGCAGTGGGCGGTGTTGACGTCTCGAGCCTGCCCGAGGCTTTGCGTTATCCCGGCGCCAAGGGTGTCGCCAAGTTTTCGATGTCGGGTGAAGAAGGCAAGGGGACGAGCTATGTTTTCGAGACGGCCGACCCGGTCGCCAATGTTACCGCTTTCTACAAGAAGGCGCTGGTTGGCTGGAAGACGTCCATGACGATGGAAACCGAGAAGGGGACCGTCATGGGCTACGTCACGCCGGATGAGAAGCAATCTGCAATCATCACGATTGGCGCCGACGACAGCAAGAAGAAGACGACGCTCAGTATTCTCTATGCCACCAAGTAGATAGTCGGTTCTCTGTAGCAGCCCGCAGATGCCCTGCGGGCTGTTCGTTTCCGGTTCGAGCTTTCAACTGTCCGGTCAGCACGACAAGCCCGCAGAACCCGGCTTGAAGCTCGAAATCTGGCGCTTTGAGGTTTCTCCTCTTCGCCTCGGA
>Ga0315288_10011261_pt1 | contig 11263 bp, 5 predicted proteins | sample YL17G11_20_MG_FD_203454 | JGI IMG/M metagenome (GOLD analysis project Ga0315288, IMG submission 203454) | Sediment microbial communities from Yellowstone Lake, YNP, Wyoming, USA - YL17G11_20 | ecosystem: Environmental > Aquatic > Freshwater > Lake > Sediment | place: USA: Wyoming | collected... | reverse complement strand
GATTTCCCCATTTATCAACAGCAACGCCTCGGGCACCGTCCCAATCACCTCCCCCTAAAAAGGTAGAATACCAAAGCCGTCCAGACGGATTGTAAATTTGTAAATAGGCATCCTTCTTGCCGCCATTATACTTCTTGTTGTAAGCGCTAGGGGTTACTTCAAAATCCGTGGACCCTGTTTCACCGCTAACAAAAATATTACCCTCGGCATCCAGAGCAGGACCAACGCTATGGTCATTATTTGAACCTCCAATATAAGTCGAAAACACCGGTTGACCAGTTGCGTCCAGTTTGACCAAATACCCATTTCCAGGACCCTTCTTTTTAGATTGGTGTGCGTTAATGGTGGGGAAATCAGCAGAATTTGTGAATCCAACAAAATATGTGTTCCCTTTACTGTCGAGCGCCATGCGATGTTCTGCAAACTCATCGCCACTCCCCCCGAAATAGGTTGCATAAAGCAGCTGCTTCCCATCTGGAGAGAGCTTTGCAAAATATGAATCTGATTTGCCTCCACTAAAGTTTCTCCTAAATGCGTTTGGCGTCGTGAATGCGTTCTTAGAACGGACGATCATGTTCACATAAGCGCATCCATTGGCATCCACTTGGACGCCCAGGGCAGTATCTCCGTGCACTGTATCGTCGGACCCGCCCAGGTAACGTGAATATACAATCCTTGAGCCATCCTGGGAAACCTTGGTAATAAAAGCATCCCCCGGTCCTCCTAAATAATCATTTACTTTTGCTGGATTGGCCTGGCCTTTCTCATTCAGAAAATCCTTCGAACCGGTGCCACCAACCACATAGGCAAATCCATGATCGTCCACCGCCAACCCGCCCCTGGCAGTATCATTCAGGCTTCCACCCAGGAAAGTGGAATAGATGAGTGATTTGCCATCTGGGGAAAGCTTTAAAACAAAAGCGTCAGAATCACTGCCATTGTAAGTCCGATCGTATGCTTTAGGTGTGGTTGGAAAATCAGCGGAGGTTGTCCAGCCGGCTATATATATATGGTTGAATGCATCAACGTCGATGCCTACACAGATGTTATTGGCTGATCCCCCAATAATCGTCAGCCAGAGGAGCGTTCCATCCGGGCTGAATTTTGCAACCGGTATGTTAGATCTATTGCCTGCAGGCCCAATCAAAGTTGCAGTGGGGAAGTTCTTCAATGTGTATTCATCCCCATAGCCAGTAACAATGATGTTCCCAGAAGAATCAAAAGCAGTTTCCCAAAGAGTTCCATAACCTCTTCCGCCAAGAAAGCTCGAAAATCCTCCAGGAACTGCCGCATGTGCATGAGTAGCCTGAATTGCGTTTTTATCACTCGCAGTAAACCCTCTATCATCTATTCGATTACACCCGAAACATAAAACGGCTGTGATAAAGAGAGCAAGTATATAAAAAAGAGCATTATGAGAGAATGTCATTTTACCTCCATTGACCGGACGGAATGCGACCGAAGTTGCTACGCCAGAATATCTCGGATTGACACTTCGAATATCAAAGGTATCCTTTAACTTCTTCTATACTATACATGCTTAAGGTTAACACAAGTGCATTCGAAATCTATGGCCTCCGATATTGCCTTTTTACCGTTGCTCAGAAATGACAAAAACCTACTTTTGTTTGAGTTGATTATACATAAAATGAAGCTATTTGTCTACTAAAGCGGACTACAGGATTTGAAGGTAGTTTTCAGAACGGTACCGCAGGTACCTATTACCGGGTGGAAATCTTGCATCATGGTTGATATCTACTAGTCAATGACTTCAGGAAGCAAGTGTGGTATCTTCGGACAGTGTCTGCAGGGTCAAATCTTCATCATCACAAATTCATCTTAAGTCTTTCTTAAGAACTGCCATATAATGAACAGAATAAGGGCGTAGTGGGCTTGCCTCCAGCCGCCGCTCCAACGACAGGAGATAACGCATCAACCATTGAGGAACGAAGTCTGGAAGGAAGGTGAAGTACTGCAGGTCCAAAAGCTTCATTCCGTCCACTCGCTGCCAGTACTTTGGATCAATCCACCACTCAATGCCCTCGTCTATGCTCTTTAATATTGGAAAGATGTACCCCATATATAAACGAAAGAGCGGATTGCGGGGATTTGTCTCCTGAACGATAAATAAGCCCCCTGGCTTTAAAACTCTTTCTGCCTCCCCCCAAGCTATCTCCTGCGCCTTAACTCCTGGCAAATGATGTAGCACCCCCACTGCATAGACAAACTCAAAGCTTGAATTCCTGAACGGCGCGGCAAGTGCATTTCCGCTTGTAACGGTCGCGCCTAACAACTGAGCCTGTCGCAATAAGGTTTGTGCCTGGTCCACCCCCACTACACGGTAACCTCTCTTCCCCATCGCCAGGCAATGGTGACCGGTACCACATCCGAGGTCCAGGCCGATACCAGCTTTAGACGACGGGTTTGGCAAGACTGCTGTGAGCAGGTTGATCTTTCGATCAAGCAAACGATTCCAGATATGAGCTGGAAATTGCTCCTTGTATTCATGGGCAATCTCGTTAAAATGGTCAGTGCTGTCTTTAGATATAGCTTGTCTTCGGACATTTATCTGGAGAAGCAGAAATATTACTCCGACGACAAGAGAAATACCGGTGCTCATGAGGCGAACAAGCGAGATAATCACTACGCTCTGGGCAAGGGTGAGACCGATGTCCTGAAGCTGGAAAATGGCCAAGCTGCCCATTGAACCTATACCAGCAGGCATCAACGTGAGACCTCCTAACAGAGTCGAGTAACTGAAGATGCCCATCCCTCTGCCCATAGACAACCAGATCCCAAAGCTTGCGGCGGAGAAACCGACAAGCAGAGTGGCCGGCACCCAGGCAATAAGCGAAATACCGAGAGCCTGTGCCAAAATTCTCGCATTACGAAGTTCTGTTATGGTGCCAGTAGGAAGTAATATATTCCTTGCAAGGCTGCCCCATACTAAAGTTATCCCCAATGCTGCCGCTATTAGAAGAAACATTACCTCTCGTACCATCCATGTATGTACTGTAATTGCACCGATAATCCCCAGTGCAGCCACATCGAGAAGCCGCTCTACAATAAGCACAGATATGGTTATACGGAAGGAGATTCCAAATTGCTTGCGCATAAAGATGCTGCGGATTCCCTCTCCGAGATAGGCAGGTGTAGCGATCCCCACAAGAGAAGCGAGGAAAATCGAAAAGCTGGGTCGAATTGGAACACGGACCCCAACACGCCGGAGTAAAAACTGCCAACGAACGAACCTCATGAAAACACAAGATGCCGTAGCGGCAAGAATGGGGAAAATATAGCCCGGCTGGAGCCAAGGCACACTTGCCAATGATTTGAGTCCGCCGGCGAAATAAACCCATAACCCCGCAACGAGGGCGCCAAGTAAAAGGAAAAAGAGATTGATTCGTGAGAAGTATCGGATTGCCATTCGTCAGCGCTTTACACCGAACCGTTTTAGAATGGGATCCATGTCAATTCCCAAACTTTCAATGACATCCACTACAGAAATGATGGCGGGGCCGTCTCCTAAAGGCACAGAACGGAAGATGATTCCACGAGGAATTGAATATATCCGACTACCGGCCGGAGTTGCTGGTCGTAAACTGCGGTGGAGAACCCAGGTAGATTCACTACGCACGTATAGGACGGCATCACCTTTCTTGGCAACAATCTGCATACCAGTCGGGATCGGCTCAACCGCTTGTTGAATTACATAATTTATATTCTTTTTAGTACCATCCACTCGATTCGCATAGTAGTTCCAGGCAATCGGTGAACCCCCGTAACTCTCGAATGGCACGCTGGGCTCCCATTCGATTGGGAAGAGGTAGTTAAGCATTTCGGAACGCCTGAATGCGGCCGGATCCAGAACCTCGTACCCGCCGATCCTATCCTCGATTGTCGATCCAATGAGACGTGCGCTGGTATCCGGAGTAAAATTAGAGGGCAGTGAGATCAGCAAGGCGATGATCCCGGTTAATCCGGTGCTGACAAGCAGAAACGATCGGTGACGGGGATTTGCTACCAATTCATTCTGCCAAAAGATCACGAGTGGCAGTAGCATCACAGGGACAAAGTAGTGGAGCACGATGTGGGCTTGGTAGTAGAAAAAGCAAAAGTAACCAATTGTTACAATCGTCAATGCCCGGGCAACATGATTCTGCCATCGCCACGCAAGCAGGGCCATGGATGGCAGAATTCCACTGGGCACTATCAGAAAAGCGATACGATGCCAGTCAGCCCATTGCAGCCAAGCAAAATGGCGAAGTATTCCTAAAACCCCATATTCTTGTCCGGGGGTGGGAAGACGCAAAACAGCAAGAATGGCCGGAAGGACTGCCGCGATGAGAAAGAAGGTTAGGAGGGCTGCTTCGGCCTCCACCACCTGCCACCAAGGCCGTGGCCTCCATAAAAGAATCACCGACAAGACCCACAAGTTAACAAGTAGAATGCTATTTGGCGAAGAGATAAAAGTAAGTGCCAAGAAGAAGTACATCCACCATTTTTCTTTTCTAAGAAATCCCAGGATAAAACCCAATAAACAGACCATAAGCAAGGTGTCTTGTGTAGCCGGGAGACCAATATCAGCACAGTATGGATTGTAGGTAGCGCTAAAGGCCATCACAACCGTGTATATAGACAATCCTAACCAAATCAGCCATCGCTCGGCCAGACCCAAAAGCGTTGCCCGGCCATACTCAACAAGTGAGAGAATGCCTCCGTAAAGCGCGACAAGGTATAACAAAAATGGAACTCGTGCAGAAGCTTCAACCTCGCCAAACAGACGGATGAACCACGAAGTTGGAAAGAGGAAAAGCATTGATGTAATTCCCGGGAATGAAGCAACATCTCCAGCCGAAGGATTCCAAAAAGGCAGTGATTGGGCTAAGAGAAGTCGTGCACTTTCAAAAGCGTGTGCGCCATCTCCATTGAAGTTTTCCCAATAAAATTTGGGGGCAAGCGCAACGAGAATAACCAAGGGCACAACCACCATCGATAGCACCGTGCTGGCAGCATACGGCTTGCCGAGGGGCCAGGCCAGGGGCCGGTTCTGGTCAAGACGAACAAGCAAGAATCCAAAACACCCTAATGCACAACCTACAACAACAGCAGCGAATGCGCCATCACGGAGCGGGTTTCCCATTATCCATTGGACAATGCCCGTAACAGCACCAAGAACGACAAGGCTGAGCGCAAGGCCGGACACAACCCAATAACCGACTCCCTTAGCAGCGTTTAGAGCAAGAGAGAGGAAAAGTCCTGGTGAAAGAAAGAAAAGGCAAGCGCTTGCGACTACAAGGGGTACCCAAAGGTAAAGAGTCCATGCGTGATCAGGCACGAAATAAGGGTTCGCCGAAATTGCTAATGGGTAGAGCGCAGCGGCAGATCGCACTGCATTGGGGGCCAACAGCGCAGGAAGCCAGGAAAGTGTGATCATGACAACCAATCTTAGCACCCGCTGGCTATTTGCCATGTCAGGTAGGTTAGATGCCAAGGCATTATTGGGTAATTGTTTTACCATCATGCCCTCTGTGTTTGGTCCTCTCAGTTTGTGGCTCTACGTCTTAGGATAGAGGCGGTAAAGTCTGAGATCATACGTATTATCCGGATGATTGAGGAAGTTGCGCACTTCCTGGGGGCTAAAATCATCTAATAAGCGGATGTCTTTAGGAATCACCGGAAATCTTCCAAGGGGTACCATCCGATCATTAATCTTTTTTAAGCCTTCTCTAAGAGTGGGTGCTCGGTCTGCATAAACCCCTGTCACAAGATAAACTGGATTTTCAAGGTTTTCTAAAAGAGCGGGATCCTCAGTTCGCTCAAAGGCTGGGCGGTTGGCAAGATGCAGGTAGAAAGCAAGGGATGGTTCAGCGATCACTATTACACGTTCCCCAGGGGGTATTAATTTTGCCATCGCAGCAGCAGCGTCGGACGCACCGCGGGATGGTCTCCAAGGATTACTCGGGTTCGTCATTAAAAAAACCGAAATAATGACCACAACTGTGCCGGCCAACACAGTCCAAATCGGCCGGTAAGCTACCCTTCCACCTTCCTTCGATAATTGATCATTAATTTTCGTGGATAACCACAGGCCTGCAACGAGATATGTGGCTATGGTGAAAGGCAGTACCAACCGGGCATAGGGACGATAGAGAGGAGTTGAGAAAAACCAGATTGCCAACCAGCCCAATACCAACCAGCTTGGGAAGGATGCTGGTCTCCGCAGAAGCACGGGGATGGAAAGCAGGGTGAGCAAAACTGCTGTTCCTGAGCTCCCGATTAATATCGCAGAAGCAGAAAGTATAAGAAGAATTAAGAAAAACTTAACGGATCGCTGGGCACGTTGTGGAGAAACGAGCAAAATACTGAGAAAAGCGATGGGGACCGAAGCACGACTAAACCATCCTTCAAAAAAAACCTGGTTCTGAATCTGCCACCAGAGATTGGTTAACCAATAATGGCGATTGATCATTGTGCGCTGGTATGCCGCAAGAGCTGCGTACCCACCGGGTTGAGAGTGAACGTAAAGAGCCCACGGGAGGTAACAAGCCACAGCCACAACAATCATGATACCCAAGGGAATGAACGAACGCCTTAGGAATAATCCGTCCGATCGGCGATGCCAAGCGAACGGGAACAAGGATAGGCCCGCGATAAGCAGAGCAAACCAGCCGTGATATTTAGTGTTCCACGCAAGACCGACCACCAGACCAGTTACAATAGCAAGGCTAATGCTCTGGCGTTGAAAAGTTATGACGATCATTGCAAGGGCTAAGAGAAAGAAGAGTGCGAAGGCCACATCAGATAGCGCAGTGCGTGAAAGCTCAACGTGATATTCACTGAGGGCAAGAAGCGCGGCTGCGGCGATTCCCACCTGGGGACTGAACCAACTCCGCCCAATCCACCAAAGGGCCCCAATCGTTAATGTTCCAAGAAACACATTGACAAGTATGGCAGCAGTATCTGACGGTCCCCCAAAAATGCCATAAGAGAGGCCGACGAGACTGAAAAATATCGGTGGTGAAATCTTAAATTGCCCGGGATAGAGCCAATGTGCCTGATTGGAGTCTGTAAGGCCAAGTGCGCTAAATACGTATACGCCTTCATCAAAGTGGTCAAGACCAACACTCGCAATGTTCCAAATGCGTAGAGCAAACCCGAGCGTAAGTAGAATTATCAATAGTACCAATTCAATCTTATTGAATCGGTGTTGGTTGCTCTTCGCGTGTTTATCGGCTTTCGCCTCAGTGACGAGCATCTGTTAGCCTGCTCCATCAATGTACTCAAAAAGTGAACCGAAAGGTGCTGCCTTCAGGAGGATAAGACCGGGAACATGTGTGAAGTGCTTAGGATCTTCATTAGCCCTAGTATATAAAAAGCGGATTTTTCTTTTTCGAAGAAAGCCAGCTTGCTCTTCAGAATTATCGCTCTTGAAAAAGGAAACTACCTCAGCGCGTTTGCGTTCATAATCCGCCGTTAAGAAAAAATGACTGCAATAAAACTTACCAGGGTACTCGGGAGCAAGCCAAAGGTCATCGGTCTTCCATGGGAAATCAGACTTATCTATCAGCAGTACATCATCTTTTGAAGCTTGTTCTTGAAGCACATCGACAATTTCACGGTGTGCGGGGCTCATGAACACATAGGGAGCGTTGGAGTCAAAAGTTGTGGCTTGCCACACTTTTACCAACATCCAGATGGGAGTAGCACCGAGCACCAGAATCATCACTAAAGCAGCAAATGGCGTTACACGTACGTGGCGGGAGAAATAGATAGTTCCAGCAATTATGTAAATAGGAATTTGGAGCGTCATCAGACCACGGTCGGGATAAGGGTAAAAAGGGCCAGCAAGGACAAGAGAAAGACAGCCAAGGCACCATCCCAACAGAAAACACTCGCTGAATCCCGCCTTAAGCCAGTAATCGCCAATGCCCCAAGCAATTAGCACCCAGGCCAGTGGATATCCAATCAGCAAAGTTGAAGCTAAAATATTTACTGCTCGCCATGGAGGTACGGGAAGACCAGAGGAACGATAGAAGATTACCTGCAACATGAGACATGCCGATACGGCTAGGGTACATAATGTTGCTGCGACAAATGCAGAACGAATCTTCAGCCCCTTACGCCAGCAAAGAAATACCACAGCGACTGTGATCATTATTAATGTGGGGCCCTCGTAAACATGAACAATTGTCGTAGCTGCATACAGCATGGCGGTCAGAATCAAACGGGCCAGTGAAAACTTCTTAAGCGTGAAGTATAATGACAATATTGAACCAGTAAAGATTATCCAAATGAAAAGGTAATGCGTATCAAAAATTGTAAGGAAGAGGTAGTTGCCCCGATAATCCTCGAATACTGGCCAGGCCCGGAGTGGTTCGAAGATAATTCGTTGCAGGAATGGACTGCTGGTTAAGAACTCAAAGCCGCTCAAGATCTTGAAGTGGGCTCCAAAACCGCCACCAATTAGGATGACCCCAAAAACCCACCATACCTGGTATGACGATTTCAAAAAATGCTGGATTGTTATGAACAGTAGGACTACAAGCGCAGAGGCAAATAGAGAACCGGAGTAGGCATATATAAGCTCCGGGGTTGTATTCAACCAATAAGATACTTTTCCCAAGGCATAATAGAAAACGACTGGGAGGTGAGGCCTATTGGGTTCGCTCGTGAATTTGTTAGCGACCAGCACGCCTGTTTCCTGGGTTTGCCTCATCCAGACACGGTACTGCATGTAATCAGGTGAACCATTCACGTTACCTGTAAATGTCCAACCCGTTGGAGTTTGTGACTGCGCTCGCCAAATAGGCGCAAGGTGAAGTAACGCAACAAGAGCCGCTACCACCCACACATAGATAGGAATATGTGATAGAAAACTTTTAGGCGTAGTAAAACGCAACCGAGCAGAAACTGTCTGAGCAGAGGACTGCATCGAGGTCTTCATGGCAGATTGTACTTCATTTGCGAGAAAAACAGCAGGACTCAGATTGCGAAAGGGCTTCCTTGGCATAGAAAACCATTTCCATGCAAATAGCGAAAAATGATGTGTAGAAAAGTGCGTTTGAGTTTGAGTTTGTGCTCATCTCTTGTTTCGGGTATCCACTAGGAACTTCTCAAATGACGTCCTAAATTCCCCAAGTATCTGGTGCCCCTGTCCCAATTCAACAAGGTTCCGTTTTTCGAATGGGTCATCCTCAAAATTATAAATTTCTTCCTTACCATCGCCGATCTTTATATAGTGGTACTGGTTTTGAATGATAGATTTCATATCACCTTTGAAAACCGGATACCATTCGGGTACGTGAGGTATGAACTTAACTTCGGAAAGCAGAGTATCTGCCCTATGTTTGCCAAGATTCTGTGTGCCATTCCAGTATCGGCAAAGTGAACTCCCCGGGAACTGAACCTTGGCTTTGAGCTTCAGGAGATCAATGACTGTAGCAGGAAGGTCTCGAAGGCTAATTGGCTCAGAGACAATCATATCTGCAGGTATACTCTCTGAAAACTTAATCAGCAGTGGAACATGGAGGACCTGTAGGTAAAGGCTATAGCCATGGTCCATAACGCCATGTTCTTTGAATTCTTCACCGTGATCGGAAGTAATGATGACGAGGGTATTCTCAAGCAAGCCACGATTTTCAAGTTCATCAAAGAGCTTACCGAGATGGTAATCGAGGTAGGCAATGGAACCGTCATAAGCATCAATATCTGCCTGGATCTCAGAGGGGGACCAGTTCCATACTAGGCTATGGCGGGCGTTTTTGCGCAATTGTTTGTGGCCAAATAGCCGGTCAAATGGTTCAGGAGGCAGGTAGGGTGCGTGAGCGTCAAAAAAATTGATAAAGGCAAAAAAGGGACGCCGCGGATCGTTGTGAGAGAGCCAGTGCAGGAAGCGGTTGATCATATCGGGTGCAGTCCTTCGGCCTGCCTCCTCATAGTAGCCAATGGTACGGCGAAGCCACTCGCAATTGGAGATGGTTCGACCCAATGATGAACTGAGAAAGATTTCTCCCAGCGATGGGGAAAAGTCATCGTAGTGCGTGAATCCGCGACTAAGGCCTGATTCCTTGCTGCAGTACCATGTATTGGCGACAAACCCGGCGGTTAGATATCCGTTAGCACTCAAGACCTCAGCTAGAGTGGGGTGGGTAGAATCTAGTGGCGTTGCATTGCTGGCCGATAACTCATATGAATACCGGCCGGTAAACATACTGGCGTGAGATGGCAATGTCCAGGGTGCTGTTGACACCGCTCGTTTGAAAAGCACACCATTTTTGGCCAACCTCCTTAATTGTGGGGTAGTAGGCCTGGTGTAGCCATACAGGCTAAGATTCTGGGCACGAACAGTGTCTAGGACAATGAGTAAAATGTTGGGAGCATTGGAAGGGGCAGGCGATAACTTCGCTGTTGCCCGCTTCTCATGTAACATCTGCCATCCGTGTACGCCTCCTGACAGCCCTAAGATGATGGCTATCAAAAACAGCATAGTCCGGCGAACAATCAAGCTAAAACCTTTAAGGTGCCTCGTAATGAACCGAGCGGTCTGCACTGCAAGGCCTGCGGCTAATAGCAATGAGGCGTAGCCGTGTAGCCAGGTAACCCTTAACAGCGCACTTAGAAAACCAAGAAAACAAAAAATAAAAACAGCTAAACCCAGACTGACAAACTTTGGCCAGCGCCAAACCAAAAACGAGAGGATAAGCCCGGGAATGGCAAAGATGAGCACATCAGCCATAGGCGCCGTCCAGACAACCTGCGGGCCCTGATGAGTATATCGGTTCAGGAAGAACTTAGCGATAGTCAGAATGGACATTTCCCCAAGGCCAGCAAGGAGCCCAAACCATACAGCTAATAAAAGCACCCGCAAGGGGTATTTGGAGATTTTTGACATCCCTTGTCTACCTTCGAGATTATTATTCCTTCTTCCTTTTATTCATAACGAAGAGCTTCAATAGGATCGAGCAAGGAAGCTTTCCTCGCCGGATATAATCCAAAAAATATCCCTACCGATCCAGCAAAGAGAAAAGATATAAGGATGGCCTTGATCGATAAAAGAGTCGGCCATTGTGTGAAGGTCGACAGGACATAAGTCCCGCCAATGCCCATTGCGATTCCCAGAATCCCGCCAATCAGGCTAACGGTTAGGGATTCGATCAGAAATTGATAGAGGATATCTTTGCTCTTGGCCCCCACAGCAAGACGAATGCCTATTTCTCTGGTCCTTTCCGTCACTGAGACAAGCATGATATTCATAATTCCG
>Ga0315288_10011258_pt1 | contig 11267 bp, 12 predicted proteins | sample YL17G11_20_MG_FD_203454 | JGI IMG/M metagenome (GOLD analysis project Ga0315288, IMG submission 203454) | Sediment microbial communities from Yellowstone Lake, YNP, Wyoming, USA - YL17G11_20 | ecosystem: Environmental > Aquatic > Freshwater > Lake > Sediment | place: USA: Wyoming | collected... | reverse complement strand
ATACAAAACCAATCTGGACAAGTGAGATATTCCCAATTAGGTTCAAAGTCGAGCTGGTCTTAAAGCTTGAGCCGAAGACTGCCGTTCCAGTTCTGACTCTTAGGGATAGGCTGTCGATATTCACGAGCATTAAACCTGGACGACAATGGTCAGGGTTCTTTAGAGGCTCACCAACAGAGTTCAAGCCTGGCGATGCGCAGATAATCATAGATGCAATGGAAAACGCTTCGCGCAATCCTGTTGAAAGAGACTACGACCAAAGGAAATACTGGCGTCACGCCAAGGTGTATGAATCGAGAGAGGCAGGAACAGTTACAGTTCCAGACTATGATAAAGAAGAATCTGCTATTGTTGAACCTGTAACCGAGAAGATCACACATGAAGAAATGCAGTGGCTATTATTGAAGCTAGGCTCTGACCTAGGACTCGATCTATGGATAGCCAGAAATGACCGTAACAGAGAATACAATGGCATATCATTTCAAACTATGCCTAGGCTACGAAAGGAATTGCCTATGCAGTTCGATGAAGCTACCAATAAGACAGTCGAGTTGATTGATGTGCTGTGGTTGGACAAAAATGCCATAATCGCTGCATTTGAAGTGGAACATACTAGTGCAATTTACTCAGGATTGCTCAGAATGTCTGACCTGATAGTGATGCAGCCAAACATTAAGATACGCCTCTACATTGTTGCACCTGATGAACGCCGCGAAAAGGTAGTTGCCGAAGTGAATAGGCCGACCTTTGCAAGGCTAAATCCACCTCTGCCCACGGTTTGTCAATTCATTCCATATTCAGCACTAAAGAAGGAGATCGAGCAAATAGGGGATAGAGTGAAACACATGAAACCACAATTCATCGAAGATATTGCCGAAGACTGCATTACCTGATGAGCAGCTCGGCTTAACGGGCGACGGCGAGGAATCGACCAGGGCGGGGCCGTAACGGCCTCGCCCCTTTTTTTCGAGGACAACCCCGAACCCGTTTTCCTCGAGCTCCTTTCCCCTGCCCCCGAAGGAACTGTTTTCAACTCGCTTACCGTTTTGTTAGGCTGTTTATTAGTCGCCAGAGGGGAGCGAACATGAACACGGACTGAAATACCAGGAATATTATCGCCATGGTCGTAGGGCCCTCAGACGGTGCCGCAAACCAAACAAGTGCAAATACCACACAGGGGACTCCAAAAAGAATAGACGCAAGCACCAGCCGAATAGAATGCCTACCGAGTTGCCTGGCAATGTCTTCCCTCGACGCAACTACAGCCGCTATGATTCCCCCAATTGCCATAAAAATCGAAGAGACGGTTATCAAACCTGTGTGGAATTCCGCAGGATATTCCATTGGTGCACCTCCTACATATCTACTTCATAATGAACTGCCACGTCGCGATGCACCTTTCACGGGCCCAAATCCCCTGGATCCCCAACCATCCCGGTCATCGTGATCATAATCGAGCCGGAGCTTGAATTCGATGAGGTCGAATTGGCGGAAGCCGTCGCCTCAATCCTCGGCGCGCTCTCACTCCTCGCCGGCTCGGCAGACCCCGGTGAGGAACCACCGCCAAGAAACAAGAAGATTGCCAAAACCGAAGCGAAGCACAGAAATCTAACCACTCGTCTCAATGTCCTCTCCAATCATCCAGGTCAGGATGCCTCCAGCCATACACTCCTACGGCTATCACTATCAGCAGCAGCACCATCAAGTCAGGCCGTGCCCAGTATAGGCTCACCACTGCTGCTCCTGCCACGCCCAGCAGTATCTTACCACGCATATCTCGCAGTATATCCCCTCCCACCCACCATCGCAACTGGCGCGTTACACGGCTATGCGCCTCGCTCCGCCTTGCCCAATTGTCAGAATTCCTGAGTAGGGGCCTCGATCGACTTACCTTTAAGCGAACAATTGCCTCTTTTCTAATATGTGACAACCTAGCAGGTACATGCTTAGCCCCTGGACACCGACAGATTGTCAAGAATTAGAAGCCAAAAACAAGATCCCATCCTCAACTCCTAGCGCATTGGACAAGAATTTCGCTTGACAGACGGTCATGAATGTGCTATTCTGTTACATCGTTTAACAACTAAGGACGCTATGTTGCTACATGCAACGGTATAAGGAGTAATCCAGATATGCCTTTAGCAATCAATGGAGCTAGCTACTACACCACAATTGAAATAACCAGCCGCCTTTCAGTTACTCGACAGACACTGTGGCGCTGGCGGTCCAGCGGTAAGATCCCCTACGGCCACCGTTTCAGGGATAACCACATTGTTTTTACCGAATCAGAGCTCCAAGCCATCGAAGAATACGCCAACAAGATCGAGCCGCTGCCTCAGGCTACCCCACAACTAAGCCTTTTTAACAACAATCGGAAACAATCAAGTGGAAACTAAGGCCATAGCGCGACCGTATGAAACTCTAATACCGCAGAATAGGCACGATACTAGTCAAGCACTAACGGCCAGGCAGCCGCATGTGCTCGACATATTCTGTGGAGCAGGAGGTTTCTCTGAAGGCTTCAGGCAAGCTGGCTTCAAGGTAATCGCCGGGATTGATATTGATTGTGCAGCTTTGCAAACCTATTCTAGAAACTTTGCTGGCGCCAAGACCTTAGAGCTCGACTTGTCGAGCAACACAAGTCCAGTAGATAAGGCTGTTCAGGACGCTGTCCCTACGGAGGTGGACGTCATGATCGGAGGGCCTCCCTGTCAAGGGCTCTCTTTGTCAGGCTCGAGGAACCGCGATGATCCGAGAAACAAACTGTTTATCTCTTTCGTAAGACTTACTGACATACTGAAGCCCAAGGCCTTCGTTCTGGAAAACGTGCCCGGCATTTTCGGGTTGTATCAGGGAAAAATAAAACAGACGATTATCTCCGAATTCAGCAAGATCGGATATGCGGTTTCATCCGGCATACTGACTGCGGCAGACTATGGAGTACCACAATTAAGGAAACGCGCATTCTTCGTAGGTATCCGGACATGCGATGAACGGTTCTTGTTCCCAGCTGCAACACATTTTGAATCAGCATCTATTTTCAGCAACGGCAACGGCGGTTATATCTCCTGCGAAGCCGCTGTTTCTGACCTGCCATCACTGGAGAATGACCCCGGTGGTGACAGGCTCCCATACAACATGCCCCCAATAAACGATTATCAGAGGGCGATGCGTGAAGGGTCACAATGCATCCACAATCACGTAGCGACGCAGCACACTGAAATTGTCAGGAAAATTATCAGTCTTGTCCCGGAAGGTGGGAATTACAAGGACTTGCCTCCAGAGTATTCCCGGACGCGCAACTTCCACGTCGCTTGGACAAGATATCACAGCAAAAAGCCTGCGCCGACAATCGACACAGGGCATCGTCATCATTTTCACTACAAATATAACCGTGTCCCGACTGTCAGAGAGAATGCCAGATTACAATCCTTTCCAGATACATTCATCTTCTACGGCAACAAGAGCGACCAGTACAGGCAGGTGGGAAATGCCGTACCGCCTCTGCTTGCCAAAGCAACAGCTTCGGAATTGCGGAAGTGGTTATGAAATACACAGTCCCACCCGAATACTACTACAGGATCCACCATATCAGATCTAGATTTAAGAACGATGTGGAAAATGTCTTGGTATTCATTGCCACCCACCTAGTAAAAATACCACGGATGGGAAGAGGGGAATTCATTGACGAAGCGAATAATGCGATTCGGCTCTACCCTGGGAACGCTACCAGAGAACTGAAGACCATCAATAACTGGAGAACAGAAATCTCGTCTCTTTTCGGCCTCATTGAATTCGATTCGGAACTCGATCAGTGCTGGCCCAGCGCTATGAGCCATAATCTTGCGGACAAGCAGGATCTAGTAGAGTTCTTCAAGTATTTTCTATACTATTTTCAGTATCCCGGTGGTCATCTTAAACCTCATGAAACCTGTAAGTACATAAATGCAGGGGTGAAATTCAAGCCCGCCAAATATATCTTGCGGCTCCTCGCCGAAGCAGAAAAACAAACGAAGCAAAGCTTTGGAATCACGAAAGCTGAACTGACACACTGCGTTTTTAATGACCTCAAGGTAACAAGAGATGACCGCCCTCTGGATGAAGTGATTGACCTGATACTGGCAAACAGAAAACAGAAGACCGACTACGATTGGACCGGCGATGTCATCCGGTACGCAGGTGACATACTGGACTACATGGTTATCGCTGACCTACTAACCTTTCAAGGCAACTACTACTATCTGAACAAAACGGAGAGTGAGAGCATATACGCTTTCCTAGACAGCGATGTATGTTTCCACAACTACGACCCACTCTATGGAAAACCTGACCTGGCAAGTCAGGATGTCAGTGTTTTTCAAGACGACTGGTTTCATTACGCGAACAAACTTGAAGAGGTTGATGTCTTCAGGACAGACGTGTTCAACTACTTGGGCATCGACAAGTCGAAATATACGGAACTAAAGGTGGGCGTACTGGAGGACTTCTACAAGTTGGCCGGGACCAAGGAGGTTATTAGCGCCAAGGAAGTCGGGGATTTGGGAGAATATCTCATCCACGGCCATGAATGCATGAGATTGAAGAAGGCAGGGAAGGAAAAGCTCACACATCTGGTTGTCCGCATCCCGAGTCAATTTGCCGTCGGCTATGACATACAGTCACTGGAAGAAGACGAGACCAAGAGATATGTCGAGGTAAAAACAACCATCAGCAGCAAAGAACTGAACTTCAATACATTCCACTTAACCACAAATGAATGGATGGCTGCGGAGACCCTGGACGGCAGATATTACGTGTACAGGTTAATGGTCAGCAAGGAATCTGTTCTGTTGTTCATGATACAGGACCCTGTGAGCAAATATAAACTTGACCGGCTTAAGATGGTTCCGAGAGACGGTGTGGATATCACGTTTTCGGAGCGGTCCGGCCAGTGGACGGAGCTGTTGCTATGGGAAGGCTAAAGATAGTTTCGCTGTTTGCTGGTTGTGGCGGGATGGATCTTGGCATGCTCGGAGGCTTTGAGTTTCTGGGCAGAAGATACTCAAGGAATCCTGTCGAAATTGTGTACGCCCTTGACAACGATCGATATGCCTGCGATATCTTCAACGTTAATTTCGAAACAAAGTGTGCAGACAGAGACATAAGAACGACCACACCCTCCGAGATACCGCCGCACCACATTCTGACAGGCGGTTTCCCATGTCAGTCGTTCTCTATGGTTGCTCAGAATCCGCCGAGGCTAGGATACAAAGACGAGAATGGCCGGCTGTTCTTTGAGATGTGCCGCATACTGGAAGACAAAAAACCACTGTGCTTCGTTGCGGAAAATGTCAAAGGCATTCTCTCAGCTAATAAGGGTAAGGCGTTCCCACTCATTTTAAAAGCCTTCGAGAACGTTTCATATCACGTTAGTTATGCCTTGTTGGAAGCTTCGGATTACGGCGTTCCTCAGAAAAGGGAGAGGGTGTTCATCGTGGGCTTCAGGGATGCAGAGATTTTGAAACACTTCGAGTTTCCGAAACCGACTGCAAAATCCAACAAAGTACCTCTTTCTAAAGTCATAGACCCGGAAGAAAGCATAGACCCGAAGTATTTTTTCAGTGACAAGGCTGTTATAGGTATGGAGAGAGTCAGGGAAAAAATGAACAAAGGCAGAGTACAGAGCCTGGAAGAGCCGTGCAATACGATAAGCGCGCATCTCGCAAAAGTGAGCCTGAACAGCGTTGATCCGGTTTTGAGGACCAACGGGAGATACAGACGTTTCACGCCGCGCGAAGCAGCTCGCATCCAGTCCTTCCCCGACAATTTCATATTAACCGGTTCAGACATCCGCCAGTACCGTGCCATCGGAAACGCGGTGCCTCCAGTGCTGATGTGGCATGTGGCGAAGGCCGTGGTCACGGCAATTAGAAAGACGTCGCCAAAGCTGTTGAAGGAACGACCATTCATGACTCAGGACGAGATGCGCAGCTACAACATGTCAATGATTCGAAGCAAGGACACACGCCCGGAACTCGTGCTCCGAAAGACACTTTGGGCTCGCGGTCACAGATACAGTCTCCACTGCACCGACATACATGGCACACCGGACATCGTGTTCAGAAAGAAGAGAGTCGCCGTATTTCTCGACAGCGCCTTCTGGCACGGCAAAGACTACGAAAAGACGGTATCTCGCATCAAGACGAATAGGAAATATTGGCAAGCCAAAATAAAGCGAAACACGGAGCGAGACAAAACGGTGACAGATCTTCTGCGGAATCTAGGCTGGACGGTTATCAGGATATGGGATGACGACCTCAAGAACCGTCGCGACGACGTCATCAGAGACATCGAACGACAACTACAACAACGGAGGGGTACGCGAAGCTGAGGCAAGAGCAATTGCAATGAAATACGTGGAAGACCCTGAAAAGCTGGCAAACATAATGACGTCCTTGGCCACGCACGAGCCCGAGGTCAGACGATTCTTCCTGGCGGCCCTGACACCGCGCATAACGGCAGCCCACGACCCTGAAGATAAACTGCTTAGGCTTTTCGTCTTGGCAAATGCCGACAGAGTTAGCACCGGCAAGGAGAATGAGAATCTTGTAAAGGCTACCGCCACCTTCAGAGAATATCAAAGGCAAGATATCATCGGCAGCCTCGCCGCAATGACGCCCAGTGATGCCCACGAACATCTACTAACCTCTCTTTGCGACATAAAAGGGATGGACCAGAAGACCGCGAACCTATTCCTTAAGCTTGTCGTAATCTCCCATGACGACTTAAACCTCAGTGGAACTGACTGGCGGTTATGGGAGCCGCACCTTCATGTTCCACTGGACCTATGGGTGCTCAGGCTGATCGGAAAGAACTACCTGAACGTCTGCGGCACCGACTTCGAAGCCGACTTTCAGTATAAAGGCGACTATCCCAGCCCAAGCGTCAAGACGGGTAGATACAGACACCTTCAAGACGACATCAAGCAGGTTGCCACCTCCGCAAATGTACCCCCCATAGTCCTCGACTCGCTTTGGTTCGTTGGAAGCCATTACTGCAGCTACCACCCACTACTATGTGACATCTGCTGGATTCGAGAATACTGCCTCAAGTATGAGACAGTCGACTGGAATCAGGTTCCAGTGACCCTGAAATCAGCTGAACTAGAGGAACGCAAACACGGCATCAAGGTCATGAGACAACTCGAAGGCATCTGGGAGTCCGAAAATCCCCACAAAACCGCCGACGATTTCCTAGAATTCATACGAGCACCAGAGGGACAGGAGTGGCTCAGTAAGCATCTTAGGAGATAGCGACTCAACCCTGTCGCAGCCACTCCCCAGCTGCACCATGCATGCGCTTCGGGCAACTTCGCGCCCCCGCACTCTGCTAATAATTTGCCAACAGACTCAGCGCCCCGAGATCCCCCAACATCATGTCGACAATCCCTCAGCACACTCCCTCACAGGCAGACCATACATCTGCACCACGCCGCAATCCATGATTATCAGGCCGCCCATTTCGTCATTTTGCGCAGCTTCACGTCAGCTGTGATAGCCCAAAGGCTATAAGAGATGGCAAGGAAGTTGAGGAACATCAATTCCTAAATATCGGCTTGGGGATATACCCAGAATTGATAGTACAATTCCTGCGAGATAATGGAATGCAATTTGGGCTATCTGATTATTAAGTGTAGGGAACGAAAAGGGGAGGGCCACCTTCAAATTGCCTCCCCTTAGTTCGTCACTTCTGAGGGTTGCTACATCTGCTACTCATCAATACCAAGAGAGTGTACAAACTCTAGGAGTCTATCTACGTTCTTGGCGTCTGCACTCTTGACTAGTCTGCCTAACAAATAGGCAAGTCGTATTCTTGGATCGCCGCCGCCATTCTTTGCCTCATTTATTAGATCGACCACATTCTCGTCCAATCTATCTGCAATCACCTCCAATGTATTAAGTGAAGGTCTCCTATGACCGACCTCTATCTGGTTCAAAAATGTCCGCGTGATATTCGCCTGTTTGCTCAGCGTGCTTTGAGACAAACCCTTATTAATCCTCTTCCCCCTTATTATTAGACCAATATTCTTTACGTTTCTGTATTCTGTTGTTTTATTCATAAATTACAATCCTACTTAAATTCAATTTGGAGCCTGCTCTCCAGCAGAGTCCTTCATCATATCAATTCGTAATTAACCTAGCTTCCAGATTCAATATCCCCGTATCCATCTAACAGCGGTTTCGGCAAGCGTTTTCACAACGAATTCTTCGACTAGAATTCCGACCGCTCTTACTCTATTGGTCTGCTTTTTTGAGATCCTATATGTATCAAAATGCAATTCCTTCAAATCTCCATTATTTTGTCTCAGCTGAGTGCTCCATTTATCAAATACCTCTTCCCATTCCTTCTCACTTAGTTCTTCCTTTTCAATTAAATTGAAAATGCTACAAAGCAATCTGCGTCTCCGCCGTGAATTCATGTGAACCCACCTTTGGCAAATCTATTTTTCACCTTTCACCTCCTTTCTGTTATTAGGATGCGTTTAGCATCCCGTTCACTATGTTATCATAGTAACAGAACCCTGTCAAGTCCCCAGCTAATCGCCACAGGCAATTTGAGGATTTCCTATCAATATTCTACTGACCCTTCTAGCCCTCCATTATGAATGTTTCAACATACCAAATTGAGCGTTTGTGCGGCTCAGTAGATTACACAATCGCCAGAATTGTTGGTGGGTGATACTACCTATGCTACGACTTGTAGGCGTCCGTCTGTGAAAGCATCTTGTTCAATGCTGCACGGGGCACAATAATCCTCTTCCCAAACCTTAGGCTGGGTATTTGCCCTCTGCCTATGGCCACGTATGCTGAAGCCCGGCTTAATCCAAAGATCTTTGTGGCTGCCCTGACAGTTAGGGCCAAAGGTTCATCAGATCTTCGCACTGTAGTGACCGGGTAGGGATGCACTGCCGAATCACGATACTCTTTACACCGCGACCCGTCCAGAAGCGACCTCTCTTAATATCGCCTTTGTGATTATTCCTGCCAATACTCTGAGTCCGTCCTCAAGTTGCCGCTCCTCGTTTTCGGTCAGGTGATCATTCTCAGGTCCATTGACATCCGGTCTTTTCATGACTCCCTCCTTATCTTGGTACGAGTACAGTGTCGGCGGCACCCACCTTCAATTGTTGAACATGTCGCCATAATGTTATCCATGCTGTGCCCTCCGGAATCGCGTTGCCTTGCCTTCAGTCCACAGGCCGATGTAGAATGAATCATACCGAAAGGACTTCTTCTTGATTTGGGTTTAGATTGCCTAACCATCTCTAGTCAGTTGTCGGCATAACAACTGCGTAGGTCAGGAAGTCCCGCAGAAGCACTTGGAAAACAGAATCAAACGGGAGGGATAATATGGACAGTAAAGATGACCTTATCGAGAGCATTCAGTCTGAGGAAGAGGACGTTGATGCCGGAGTCCCAATCTATAAGATTGTATCCTATCCTTCAGACCCAACATTGGAGGGTCTTTACACAAAACATCAAAGAGGGGAGATAGTAGTTCCGAAATACCAGCGAGGTTGGGTGTGGAAACCCACACAAGCCAGCCGCTTAGTTGAGTCATTCCTTCTTGGGCTACCGGTGCCAGCTGTGTTTGTGTACAAAGAGTCCTCCGAGAAACAAGTAATCATAGATGGCCAACAAAGACTGCGTACAATTTGGGGTTTCTTTGAGGAAAAATTGCCGGACGGAAGCCCCTTCTACCTGAGAGGTGTAGACGCGAAGTGGGAAGGAAAATACTATAGCACTCTATCTGAGATAGAACGTGTCCGTTTTAGAGATTCTACGCTACGACAAGTGATAGTTGAGCAACTTGATCCCCAAGACAAGACCAGCATCTACCATATTTTTGAGCGTCTAAACACCGGTGGAACGGGGCTCACCCCTCAGGAAGTCAGGAATTGTACATACCATGGGCCGTTCAACGACCTCATCGTTGAACTGAACAAAGAATCGACATGGCGTAGAATATTCGGCTCTGATGAGGCTGATGCGCGTATGCGTGACCTTGAGCTAATTGTAAGGTTTCTCGCCCTATTCGAAAAAGGTGATTCTTACTACAAACCCATGAAACAGTTCCTCAACGACTTCATGGGCTCAAACCAGTGGAATGAAAACTTAGACCAATACCGTACCATATTTTCAGAAACCGTGAAAAGAGCTCATAGGAGCTTGGGTGATAAACCATTTAACATCAGGCGAGGCATTAACGTCGCGGTCTTTGACTCAATTATGGTCGCATTCGCTGGGTCAGGGTCAGTTCCGGACGACATTAAAAGAAGATTCGAAAAATTAATAAAGAATCCCTCTTATGATAAATCCGTTACTTCAGGAACTACAGCGGTCGACACGGTTAAGAATCGGATAAACTTAGCAAGGGAGATTCTGTTCGGATGACATGCATTGAACCATATCTTATCAAGAGATGCGAAGAAATAGAGCTACTCTTGAAAGATGCATCCAGATGGGCAGCCAGCGACGAAAAGGCCGGTGCACATTTAGCAGCTTACATAACCGTACTAATCATTGGAGTGTTTGAGGACTGCATAGAACATCTATTTACCCAGAGAGTGCACAAAACGGGCGATAATGAAGTCGAAAGCTATGTGGTGAAGGTGATTGGGGAGAGATTCAAGAATCCTGATTATGGGGCCATAAGTGGTTTGCTCAAGGAATTTAGCCCGGAGTACCAACAGAAATTCAAGGACAAGGTTGCACATGACGGCCAAGAGGCCACTGCTCTGGAGAGTATCTTGGGTAATAAGAATTCTTTAGCTCACATCGGTACTGCAAAACTTGAAATTAGTATTAAAGAGGCAGACGAATACTTCCGCCGCGCACTCCCCATTTTAGAGACTATAGAGAATATCCTTGCGTAAGAGTAACGCCAACGGAACGCCGAAGAAACCACACGGCATTCAACATTAAGCCAGATTGTCACCACAGCAAGCAATTAACCTCACGATTGCCAGCATTTTGTCAATAATTTGTCAATGAACGAGACGCCACCCCCAACCACCAGACAACACCCCACGAAGCAAGCCCCTCCATAGCACCTGATACAAACGTTCTATTTAGAACGCAAAATCAGCAGCCCCCACACCTGACGACAAATTTCGAGAGCGGCACCATAAACCACTCGGTCACCTCTCCTATTGGGTTATTATACCATCTGCTGTGGAACTAGCTTTGGTTGTTGCTCTTTTCCTGCCATGGCAGGGCATTTTTGGT
>Ga0315288_10011257_pt1 | contig 11268 bp, 8 predicted proteins | sample YL17G11_20_MG_FD_203454 | JGI IMG/M metagenome (GOLD analysis project Ga0315288, IMG submission 203454) | Sediment microbial communities from Yellowstone Lake, YNP, Wyoming, USA - YL17G11_20 | ecosystem: Environmental > Aquatic > Freshwater > Lake > Sediment | place: USA: Wyoming | collected... | reverse complement strand
CTGCGTGCCGGTGGTGCCTTCTGTAACCGAGTTCGCATAGTCAGTGTCGCCGGGATTGAGAACGTCACACTTGATGCTTATGACCGGCGCCGGATCGTCGTTCAGTATGGTTCCGGTGGCGGCGCCCATGCTAACCATGTTCCCCTGATCGTCCACCACTGTCGCTATGGGTACGCTGGAACTGCTAAGGGCAACGGTGAACGTCTTGTCAGCCTCGTACAATATGTTGCCCATCACGAGAACCGACACAGTCTTGCTGGTCTCGCCCACGTTGAAGATTAGATCGCCGCTCGTGGCTGCGTAGTCAGTGCCGGCGATAGCCGTGCCGTCGGCGGTGGCATAGTGTACTGTTACCGGATAGATGAACGGCTTGGACAAGGAGACCGTGAAATCCATCGGCGTCGTGCCGCTGTCGCCCTCCGGTATCTGCGCGCCGCTAATCTGGATTGTCGGCGTGTCGTCGTCAACTATTGTGCCGGTTATCTCGGTGCGCAGCAGATTCACGCCAACCGGATTGCTCAACTCAAGATAAAAAGTCTTGTTCGATTCGATTGCCGTGTCGCCGATGACGTTGACCGTGATTGTCGCGGTCTTGTTCCCCGGCAGGATTTGCAGCGTCCCGCTTGCCGCAACGTAGTCCACGCCTGCAACAGCGCCGGTGTCGCCGGCGCCGTCTTTCGTCGTCCAGTCAAAACTTGCCGTCTCCCCATAAGGAGCCGCTAGAGTTACCGCGAAGGTCATAGGCGTCAGGCCGCTGTCGCCTTCCAAAACGCGTGCATTGGCAACGCCAGCATTGGGCTGCTGGTCGTCGTTTATAATCGTGCCGACGGCCTGGCTGCGCACGAGCACGGCGTGCTGCGCGTTGCTCAAGTTAAGGAGGATCGTCTCGTTCGCCTCGGCAAGGGTATCGCCGTTCACCTGTACCGTGACGGTGGTCAAGGTTGTGCCTGCTATGATAGTCGCCGTGCCGCTCGTCGAAGTGTAGTCGGCGGGAGAAAGGACTCCCGTATATGTCCCCGTGGGTGTTTGAAACCAGAAAGCCTGGTTCATCGCGGCGCCATCAGCCGTGGCATACTGAACGGTTACCGCATCCGGCGTGGGGTTAGACAAAGACAACGTGAAGACCAGGTTCGTGGTTCCGCTGTTGCCCTCGACCACTTGCGCGTCGCTCACGGTGAGTTCCGGCGCTACGTAGAAAGTCTCCAGCGTGACATCAACGTTAAGATTGCCGTTGTTGTCGGCGAAACTACCCGCAATCGGGGTCAGAGTTATCCATCCTCTCTTGAAATTGCCCGTGAAGTAATAACGATAGGTACTGCCGCCCTCATAAGTCGCCGCTCCGTCCACTGTCACGAATTCCGCGGCGGAGCCGGAAAGAACGAACTCGGGCGCGGAGTCGATTACGGACAACACGCTGGTGTTGCTTCCCTGCCAACTGCCGGTATCGGGGAAATTGACATCGATGTACCCGCGGTTGTTCAGGATGTTGATGCCTATCACCGCGTTGTTCAGCGGGTCGGCAAGCGCGAAAGTCGGCGGCGCCGTCTCAAGGTTCGTCGGAGTCGGCCGTATTGTGGGTATTGCGGCGGAGCCTATTGAGAAATTAGTCCAAGAATAGTTTGTGCCATAATAATACTGACTGATTTGCCACTGGTTGTTATAGGATTGCGCCACGGAACCGTGCGCGACAAACTGCGTGATATAGCCGTTCGGCAACGCCGCCGAAGTTTGATCATAGGGAGTTCCGGCCACGATTTCGCAGTAATTCCCTATCGACACGCCGTTTACTGACCCTATTTCGACATAGCGAAAATTGGCCGCGTGGACTGCGGTTGTATATGCCGTATTGTAGTTCATCTGAATCGTATTATTCTGATAATACGGCGCATACTGAATGCTTCCCCACAGTCCCGGCCAAACCGCGGTCCAGCCGTCTTCCATCCCGCCGTGCAAAATGAACGAATCGACATTTCCGCCAACGTTAATCTCCGTCCCTATGCCGTTGCCGTTGTACAGATTCCCCTGGATTTCAAGTCGATACAAGCCGCCTTCAGAGTAGATGCTGCCGCCGAGTTCACCGTTAGCGGAGTAGTTGGAGTCGTTCGGGTTGTACTGGTTCTGCGCCAGGCCGTCGCCATTTGTGTCGTACCAGCCAAAATCCCCGGCAATCGTCATTGTGCCAAGCAGGCCGCTGGTCTCGAGGGACATGCTGCCCGTAAACGCGCCGCCGATGTTCACGTTGCCGACAATGCCGTAAGCATTGATCCACGAGCCTTGCAAGAAAGGACTTGTAAAATCAATGGCGTTAGCGCTCCCGCCCGGCGCGGTGAATATGAACCCGCTGGTCGGCGTCGCACTGCTTCCGCCCGGTGAGTACGATGTGATATTCAGGGAAGCATAAGGCAGGTTGACGGTGGGGTGGTTGGCTGACGCTGCATCCAGCCCCAATGCCGCTTCATCAAAGTTGTCGCCCGTCAGGTTGCCCTGGATCGATATCGCGCCCAGTCCGGCGATGTTAGCGGAAGGGTCAGCCATGATGTAGCCGATTTCCGCGTAGCCGTTGGGCTCCGTGGAACTTCCGGGATGGACGGTGGTGATGCTGATATTGTCCCACGCAACCCCGCCGGTATGCGTTCCGTCGAAAGGCGTGGTGAATGACGGGCCGGCGATGTAATCCTGGAATTTTATCAGGAAGTTCGAGCCTGGAGAGATGCCCGCCTGCGCCGCGGCGGCGGCAAGGTCGATTGTGGCGTTCCGCCACTGGACGGGTTGCCAGGCCGTTACCCACTCCGAACCGTTCCACTGCTGATAACTCGCGGGCGGAGCAGGCGGCGTCCACACGGGATACCAGTTGACTCCGTCCGCGCTTATTGCGATGCCGTCGGCGTTGTAGTGGCCGGCGAAGGCTCCGTTGAACGCATTCGGATTGTCATACCAGTTGGCGTAAGAGAAATTCATTTCCGCCTTGGTTGCGCCTGCAAGATCGACGTTCCATACTGCTTCGTTAAGTGAAGAACCGCCGTCACTGACTGTACGGTCCATCATCAAGACGTTGGTGGCGTTCCCTGAGGCGGCGTAAGCATTGGTAACCTGTATGCGGCCGTTGCCGTCGGAAGAATATGTCGTCCACGAGGAGTTCAGAGCGCCGCTCTCAAAATTGTCGCCGGGTTGTGTCGGCGTAGTAACGGTAACGCTCAGGTTTGTGCTGGTGTTGCAACCGTTCTGAAATACGAGGCGGTAAATTTGATGCGTAACGTTGTCGTAGTCAACGCGCACCGAACCAGGGCCGGTAAGGGAAAAATGCGCGGTGTCGGTCGAAGCAGGGTCGCCCTCGGCCATATTGAACGGCGTGGCGGCATCTACGACTGCAGCGGCAGCGCTTAACAGGAGTCGTGACTCAAGGGCTTCGAGAGCGGGAAGCGAAAACAGTCTGGCTCTGCGGGCAGAATATCTGCGACCAATTATGGTGGACAACTTCATGACGTCCGTCCTTACTAAAATGCCTGGGAATTGATACTACCTGCTTCCCCTAATTCCTTAGGCAATAGCAAGGATCGGCCTTACACCGATATCTGAACTACTTGTTTAGTTTTCGCGTCTTTTCACCCCCGTACATTGCAGTTATGCGGTGGCAGCGGCGCGCCACCGTGTTCAATACCGTCAGCAAGAGGCTCATCTATGGCCATATTGTACGCAATTTTACTGAAAAAATCAATAGCAACTGCTGTCAGTTGGAAGCAAACCAGCCTGCCGACAACTATGAACATGCGCGTGAGCAACCGCCTCTTACAGGGGCGCTCTTTCCCCGCTATTCCTTGTGGTCCTAATGCTATATTTTGTATAGTGTTAGAATTATCGTTGCGGTTGGGGGGATGAATACGGCAGCCTGGATTAGGGGATAATTCGGTAGCACATACCAGCACTTCAGAAAAACTTGTTTTTTCGTTCCGCCCAAAAAGCCGCGACACCTTGCCGAGTATCTAAGTAACTCCAAGAATGTTTCTTGCACTGTGTGAACGCCGCCGGTGACTGGCACAATTACGGAGCGCAGCCGAGCGGAGCGAGGCCCGCTCGTAGATTGTGCCTGTCATCCGGCGAGGTCAAAACTTGTTTGGAATTACCTAGTTTCGCCACCGGCGAACAGGAGCAATAATATTTGACTTTAGAGGTTGGAAGTGGTAGTAGAAAAGAAAGACTGGAGCCGGAAATTTCCCATGAAGTTTCAGCCGCTCAGCATTCATTCTGTATCGTTTGCATCTTGAAATTAAAGGAAGACAGACAGGCATGACGAACCCGCAACCGAAACACAACGAGGAGGCGCCGCCATGAAGATCAGAACGATTATCTATTTTATTTTGGCCCTGTTGGTCGCTTTGCCCGTGCTTATTCTTGCCGACGAATCGAAACCCGTTAAACTGCCAGACCCGCGGACGGACGGCGGCAAGGCGCTCATGCAGGCGTTAAAAGAGAGAAAGAGCGCGCGCGAATTCAGCCCCAGGGAACTTCCGATGGACGTCATGTCGGACATGCTTTGGGCCGCGGACGGAATAAACCGCCCGGACTCGGCGCGCCATAACCACACCGCCCCCTCCGCAATGGATATGCAGGAAATTGATATTTACGTGGCGAAAGCGGATGGCCTGTACCTGTACGACGCCGCGGCGAACGCGCTCACGCAGATTCTGCCTGACGATATAAGAGCGCTGACCGGCACGCAAGCGTTCGTCAAAAACGCTCCCGTAAATCTTATCTATGTTGCCGATTATTCCAGGATGGGCAAGTTGGGTGACGCGGACAAGGTATTTTACTCCGCCACCGACACGGGATTCATCAGCGAGAACGTGTATTTGTATTGCGCTTCCGCCGGGTTAAACACCGTTGTGCGCGCCTTGATTGACAAGGCGGCCCTGGCAAAGGCGATGAAGTTGCGCCAGGACCAGAAAATAATCCTCGCCCAGACTGTCGGATATCCAAAGGAACAGGAATAGGAGAGAAAAGACGGCCACTTTTTCTTAGGCCCGCGGTCATTTAGATGTATGCCAGCAAAGTTTTGAGGCGCGAAGCGCCGACTCGTAGAATAGCGCTTGTCCGCCTCCGGCGGGGTCTGACCCCGGAGCGCGTCAGACGCGACGGGAACTTTGCATTTGACGGCGCGCCCGCAAACCGTTATAATCCGCGCACTTTACCCGGTGGTGTAATTGGTAACACAGCAGGTTTTGGTCCTGCTATTCGTGGTTCGAGTCCACGCCGGGTAATTTTTTTATGCACTCAGCGCACCAGTCGGACAGGCCTGACAGGTCGGACTATACTTTGCGCCTTTGACCTCGTATTTTCCCTTGCGCGCTTTCGGTTTCATGTATAATATCCCGCGATTTGAAACCCATATCAGCCCAAAGGTGAAAAGTGTTTTCATATATTCTCGGTCCGGTTCTCTGCTACTTGCTGGGCGCGGTGCCTTTCGGCTTTCTCGCCGCGAAGGCCCGCGGCATTGACATCCGCGAGCAGGGCAGCGGCAACATCGGCGCCACAAACGTCGGCCGCGTGCTCGGCAGAAGCTGGTTTTTCGCAATCTTCGCCCTGGATTTTCTGAAGGGGCTTGCCTGCGTTTCGGCGATTTTTCTCCTGCTGAATCCGGGCAAAACGGACGAGGTGAATTTGCAGGTGATATACGGCTTTGCGGGAATACTGGGCCACATGTTTCCCGTTTATCTCGGCTTCAAAGGCGGAAAGGGCATCGCCACCAGTTCCGGCGTCTTCGCGTACCTGACGCCTTTTCCTATTCTCGCGGGACTCGTCGTCTGGGTAATACTTTACGCGGCGCTGCGGTACGTTTCGCTCGCGTCGATTTGCGCTGTGGTCGTCTTCACCGCGAGTTACTTTCTCTTTCCGTTCTTCTTGTACAAGTACGACGAGTTTTCGCCGAAGGTCCTTCTGCTCAGCGCGTCGTGCGTGTTGATCCCGCTGCTCGTGATTTTCCGGCACAGGCAGAACATTGCCCGGCTCATGAGCGGCAGGGAATTGCGAGTCTGACGAAATGAAATTTCAAAACATACTCATCATCGGCGACGGGGGATGGGGCACGGCGCTCTCGATAATGCTCCACCGCCGCAATTGCCGCGTTACGCTGTGGTCGGCGTTCCCCGACTACGCCGCCGAGATGAGCCGCACCCGCGAAAACCGCAAGTTCCTGCCCGGCGTGGAACTGCCCGGCGAAATCGGGATAACCGGCGACGTCTCCGACGCGAGCGACAACGTGGACCTGGCCTTCTCGGTCGTCCCGACGGTCTACCTGCGAAAATGCCTCAGCGGGCTTAAAGCCGCCTTGCGTGGAATCCCCATCGTCAGCGGCACAAAGGGAATCGAAAACGGAACGCTGCTCAGGCCGAGCGAAATCCTGAGCGAAATTCTCGCGCCTCCGAAAGTCGCCGTGATTTCCGGCCCGTGCCACGCGGAGGAAGCCGCGCGGGGGTTGCCCGCAAGTTACGTCGCCGCTTCGGACGACGCGAAATTCGCCGGCGAAGTCCAGGAACTGCTCAACAGCGAACGCTTCCGCGTGTACACCAACCGCGACGTTGTGGGCGTGGAACTTGGCGGCGCGCTGAAAAACATCATGGCCATCGCCGCGGGCATGTGCGACGGGCTGCGCTTCGGCGACAGCGCCAAGGCCGCGCTCGTTTCGCGCGGGCTGGTCGAAATGACGCGCCTGGGCGTGGCGCTCGGCGGCAGGCGAGAGACCTTCGCGGGACTGGCCGGACTGGGGGATTTGCTCGTCACGTGTTACAGCCGTTACAGCCGCAACCGCAGCGTCGGCGAAAAGGTAGCCGGCGGCCGCTCCCTGCAGGAAGTGCTCGCCGATACGGAAATGTCGCCGGAAGGCGTCTGGACCGTCCGCTCCGCGCTTACGCTCGCAAAAAAGAAGGACATCGAAATGCCGATAACCGCGCAGGTGTACGCGGTGCTGTTCGAGGGCAGGGCGCCGCTCGACGCCGTGAAGGAACTGATGCTCCGCCCGATGAAGTCCGAGCACGAAGGGCCTGTTGTCTGAGAGCCTAAGAAATGAAAATCTGCAAGACGATAGATGACGCGCGCAAAACAATCGCGGAAATGCGCAAGGGCGGCAAGACCGTCGGCTTTGTGCCCACGATGGGCGCGCTGCACGAGGGCCACGCCGGCCTCATCCGCGCCGCGAGAAACGAATGCGGCATCGTCGTCGTTAGCATCTTCGTCAATCCCGCGCAGTTCGGCCCGAAGGAAGACTACGCAAAGTATCCGAGTCCTTTCAAGGCCGATTGCCGCGTCTGCGAACGCGAAGGCGCGGACGTGGTTTTCACCACGACGCCGGAAGAGATGTACCCGGCGGGGTACGAGACCTATGTCGTGCAGGAGCGCCTGACGAAGGCGCTCTGCGGCAAGTCGCGTCCCACGCATTTCCGCGGCGTGCTGACGGTCGTCCTGAAACTTTTCAACATCGTCGCGCCGGACGCGGCCTACTTCGGCCAGAAGGACGCCCAGCAGGTCATCGTGATAAAGCGGATGGCCGCGGACTTGAATTTGCCGGTGAGAATTGTTACAATTCCTGTTTCGCGGGAGGCGGACGGGCTTGCCATGAGTTCGCGCAACGCTTACCTGTCGCCGGAAGAGCGCCGCGCCGCGACGTGCCTTTACGAGGCGCTTTGCCGCGCGAGGGAGATGGTGGCGGGCGGCGAGCGGGATGCCGCGAAGGTGCGCTCGGAAATGCGGCGCGTCATCGAAGGCCGCAAGAGCGCGCGCATCGACTATGTCGAACTCGTTGACCCGCGGAATCTCGAAGGAATCGACCGGATTTCCGGCGATACGCTTATAGCCGTCGCCGTTCACGTAGGCGGCACGCGCCTGATTGACAACCTTTGTCTCACACGCGATGGAAAGGACATCCTATGCTGAGAGAGATGCTGAAATCCAAGATCCACATGGCCATGGTCACGGAGACCAACCTGAACTACAACGGCAGCCTGACCATAGACCGCGACCTAATGGACGCCGCCGGCCTGATTCCCTATGAGAAAATCCAGGTTGTCAACATGAGCACCGCCTACCGCATGGAAACCTATGTCATCGAAGGCAAGCGCGGCAGCGGCGTCATCGGCGTCAACGGCGCGGCGGCGCGCCAGTCCCAGGTCGGCGACAGGATTCTCATCATGGCCTATTGCACCATCGACGACGCCGAGGCGAAAAAGTTCAAACCACGGGTCATCATCGCGGACAAAAACAACCGCATAAAGAAATAGCGCGTATGGCTTTTACCGTTGCGCCACGCTTCACGGGCGCAGTTCACTAACCGGGGTATTCCCTTGGCCAGGCGAAGCCTTTCCTCAATCACGCTCCCATCATACGCGAAAGTAAACCTTTTCCTTGAAGTCCTCGGCAAGCGGCCCGACGGCTATCACGAAATCGAAACCATCATGCAGGAAGTCAGCCTGCATGACACGATGGCCTTCACGCGCATCCCCACGGGCATCGTCGTCGAATGCGACGACCCGCAAATCCCGCGCGACCGGTCCAATCTAGCCTGGAAGGCCGCGGCGCTGATGCAGCAGGAGTTTCCCGGCCACGGCGGAGCGCGAATCGCCATCAAAAAGCGCATTCCCGCCAGCGGCGGCATGGGCGGCGGGAGCAGCAACGCCGCGACGACGCTGAAGGCGCTGAACGCGCTATGGGGTCTCGCACTGAAACGCGAAAGGCTCGAAGCGCTCGCCGCGCAAATCGGCTCCGACGTCTCGTTCTTCATCAGAGGCAAGAGCGCGATTTGCCGCGGGCGCGGCGAAATCGTCCAGCCAATCCGCCTGAAAAAGCGCTACTGGTATCTGCTGGCGTTCCCCGGATTTCCTATTTCCACGAAAGATGTTTACGCAAATTTGCAAACCTTCTTGACAACGGGGTTTAAGCGTGTTAAACTTATATTTGGTGCAAAGTATGGAATAGGAGCCGGAAAGGGTATGGCAATACCATTCAACAGGCTTGAACAATCCGCCTTCCGTTTGCACCCCGTGTTGCGCCGGCTCAAGAACGTCCTTAGCGGAGCGTGTTCAGGAGGCGCGCTTCTTTCAGGAAGCGGCTCGAGCCTGTTCGGCATCTGCATGTCACGAAAGGAGGTCATCGACGCGAAAAAACAAGTGGACGATAAGTGCAAGGCGATGACGATGGTGGTGTGTGGCAGACATTGAACCGCTTTCACGAAAACACTACTATTGGAGAAGGATCTGTGGATATTACTGAAGTCCGTGTGAAATTAATGAATGATAAGACGGAGAAGTTGCAGGCCTTTTGCAGCATAACCATCAGCAACGATTTCGTGGTCAGAGACCTCAAGATTATCGAGGGAGCATCGGGGCCGTTCGTCGCAATGCCCAGCCGGAAACTGGCCGAGAAATGCCCCAAGTGCGGCTGCAAAAACCATATGCGCGCCAATCACTGCAACGAATGCGGCGGCAGGCTCAAAAACGACCGCGCCGCCAGGGACGAGAAGGGCCGCACGAAACTCCACGCCGACATAGCCCATCCCATCAATTCCCAGTGCAGGGAGGAACTGCAGAAGAAAGTCCTCGCCGCCTACCAGGAGGAAATCGAGCGCTCCAAGCAGGCAGGCTATGTGCCGCCGCATTACGACGAGGACTTCGAGGAAGTGGCGGTCGAAGAGGCCGAGGCCGCCGCGGCGCAGCCCCAGCAAAAGCCGGCGGAGCCGCCCCGGGAAGCCCGCCGTCCGCAGGAAAGGCGTGAGCAGCCCCAGAGGCCACAGCAGCAGCCCGCGCAGCGCGCGCAGGCTCAGCAAAAGCCTCCGGAACGTGAACAGCCGGTCGAAGAAGCGCGACTCGACGAACTTGACGCCAGTTTGGATTCTCCGCTCGAAGACTACAAGAAAGAGAAGAACCGGCGTGAAAACGACGACTTCGGCTCTGGCATTTTCACCTGAAACTCCGTACAATAAAATCATTCAAGCCCCATTTCATACGTGAAATGGGGCTTCTTTTGAAATATCCGGTCGGACCCGTCTGACCTGTCTGACCTGTCTGACAGATGCAAAACACCTATGACATAATCGTCGTTGGCGCGGGACACGCCGGCTGCGAAGCCGCGCTGGCCGCATCCCGCATGGGCTGCCGCACAATGCTCGCCACCATCAGCCGCGCCACCATCGCGCAAATGTCCTGCAACCCCGCAATCGGCGGCCTCGCAAAGGGGCAACTCGTGCGCGAAGTTGACGCGCTCGGCGGCGCGATGGCGCGCGTTACCGACGCCACTCGCATACAGTTCCGCATGCTCAACACCGGCAAAGGCCCCGCCGTACAGTCCCCGCGCGCACAGGTCGACATGCGCCTCTACCAGGACAAAATGCGCGAAGTCCTCGACGCCGCCCCGAACCTCGAAATCCGCGAAGGCATGGTCGAGCGGCTCATCATCGAAGACGGCGCGGCGCGAGGAGTCGTCTTTACCGACGGAGCCGAATTCGGCGCGCGCGCGGTCATCCTCACCGCCGGCACGTTTCTCCGCGGACTCATGCACATCGGCGAAGAAAAAATCCCCGGCGGCAGGAGGGGCGACCCGGCCTCGGAAGCGCTCTCGCTATGCCTCGCGTCGCTGGGCTTTGAGATGGACCGCCTGAAGACCGGCACGCCGCCGCGCATCGCGCGCGACTCCATCGACTTCGGCAAAACAAAACCGCAGCCCGGCGACCCGCCGCGGAATTTCTCGTTCTTCGGGCCGAGCCATGACCGCCCCGAAATCCCGTGCCATATCACCTACACCACCGAAGAAACGCACCGCATCATCCGCGAAAATCTTTATCGCGCGCCAATGTATTCGGGCCAAATCCACGCCACCGGCGCGAGGTATTGCCCCTCGATAGAGGACAAGGTCGTCCGCTTCGCGGAGAGGCCGCGCCATCAGGTTTTTCTTGAGCCGGAAGGCGCCGGCACCGACGAGTATTACTGCAACGGCATCTCCACCAGCCTGCCGCGCGACGTGCAGGAGGCGTTTCTCCATTCTATCCCCGGCCTCGAAAATGCGAAGATTCTGAAATACGCCTACGCGATTGAATACGATTTTGTCCAGCCGACCGAACTCCGCCCCTCGCTCGAAACCAAGCGCGTCTCCGGCCTCTTCTTTGCCGGGCAGATAAACGGCACCTCCGGCTACGAGGAAGCCGCCGCGCAGGGAATCATGGCGGGAATCAACGCGGCGCTGAAAATCCGCGGCGAGGAGCCGTTCATACTTGATAGGGGGGAGGCTTAC
>Ga0315288_10011253_pt1 | contig 11270 bp, 6 predicted proteins | sample YL17G11_20_MG_FD_203454 | JGI IMG/M metagenome (GOLD analysis project Ga0315288, IMG submission 203454) | Sediment microbial communities from Yellowstone Lake, YNP, Wyoming, USA - YL17G11_20 | ecosystem: Environmental > Aquatic > Freshwater > Lake > Sediment | place: USA: Wyoming | collected... | reverse complement strand
CAATCGAAGGATATATTGTCTCATTGACAAGTAGTAAGATGGGGGTTTTTGGCGGTACTCCCAATGAGACGACTCTTGCTTTTGTTGTGGTCAGACCATCACTCTGATAAGATGTCACGGTAATTATGTAGGTTCCGTTATTAGGATACGGGTGAGAGTTTGCGAACCAGTGGTCCTCGGAATATCCATCACCCCAATCCCAATGAATTCTTGTGATACTAGTTCCAGATATACCGGGCATAGTCACTCCATTGATGGTCACAGTCAAGCCATCGACTTGCGGAGTAAACAGCGTGAGGCTAGGGGGTATACCCCCAAACACTTCCAAAACTGAACAGAATGACAGTAACAGTAGAATTGTCATCACGATTGATTGAATGCTCCTCACCTTTTTCCTTCCTCAATTGTGTTTCTCTTGTAATCGAATAAAAAGTTTATGGAAGCAACTTCTAGGAGCATTGGACACAAACCAGGTGGAACATGTAAAGCAGGACGAGTGTAAGCCACTCGTAAAGCAACAGGTAAACCTATTCCTAAGGAGTGCCCAGTCCCGAAGCAAAATCAACAGCAGAGACAAGCGCGCTGGCTTGTCCCGGAATTGGTCTAAAATGGCTATGATTCTTATTTTCGGGTTTGGGGGCAGTTTTGAGGCCCGCAGCTCTTTTTTGCTTCTTTGCAGTAGCTGCCCTTCTCGTATCTGCAGGCCTTCTTGAGCCTCGAAAACTCCAGAACAACGACACTAGACTGAGGAGTCGCTTTAGGTTGAGGAGCTTCTGCGGGGCGGTACTGGAATTCGGGCCTTCCACGGCCTTTACCCGGCTCTTTCTCCTTCAAGATGAGACCCTCAGAGCCAAGCCGCACCAGATGGATGATGACTGTTGAACGGGCGAACTCTGAATCCCTAACCAACCCAGCAAGCGTAAGAGGCTCACCTTTCCTCCTCAGAACATCAAGTATCTTCCTGTCAAAAAAATCCAGATACACACCAAGAAAAAAGCTAAACCCATTAAAATCTGTTTTTGTCCGAATTTAGCAACAGCCTAGCGCGCTAATCGGGGAATCGATTTGGGGTTATTTTCGTCTTTTCCAGAGGATTAGGGTTGCGGCTGCTGTTGCCAGGGCTATTGCTGCGATGGTTGCGCCTATTATCCAAATTGGGAAGGCTTCGGTTGAGCGCACTGTTACGGTTACCGAGTCTGTAGCAGTGTTGTCCGCAGCGTCTTTGACAGTCAATGTCACAGTGTAGGTTCCTTGACTCGCATAGGTGTGGGTTGCTGTTTTGCCTGTTCCAGTTGTTCCGTCTCCGAAGTTCCATTCATAGCTGACTATGCCTACGTTGTCGGTTGAGTCACCAGCGTCAAAGGTGACGGTTGCGCCCACGTTTACCGTCTGGCTTTGTCCAGCGTTGGCTGCGGGTTTAGTGACGTCCATAACGGTTATGACTACTGTGTCTGTTGCCCAGTTTCCAGCAGCGTCTGTTACGTTTAGACTGACCGTGTATGTTCTTGGGGTTTGGAAGGTGTATGTTGGGTTTATTCCGTCAAGGGTTTGTGGTGTACCAGCGTCTGTGAATGTCCATTTGTAGCTCGCGATGCCAACATTGTCTGAAGAACCTGAAGCGTCAAAAGTTACCAAAGTATCTTCGTTTAAGGTCTGGTCTGAACCAGCATTCGCTGTTGGTCTTGTGATGTCGAGCACCGTGATGATGACTGTGTCGGTTGCGGTGTTGCCTGCTGGGTCGGCTACTTTAAGGGTGATTGCGTATGTTCCTGGGATTGTGAAGGTATATGTTGAGTTCTTGCCAGTCAGGATTTGTGGTGTTACGTCGGTGAAGGTCCATGTGTAGCTGTGGATTCCGTTCTCGTCTTGAGAAGCGGAGCCGTCAAGCGTAATAAGTCTGTCTTCGTTGACGGTTTGGTCTAGACCAGCGTTGGCTGTAGGCTTTGCTGTGTCCAATATGGTGTTATCTGAATAGGTAACAGAAAAGAGTCCAGCGTTGTCTTTGATTTGATAATAGACTGTCTTCGTGCCGTCTCCAGACGTTAGAGTCCATGTTCTTGAGGATGAGAAAGCTTCCCAAGGTTCGGTGTCCCATGTGCCGTCGTTGCTGTATCTGACTTGATAGATGCCTGAGGTGGCGTCGGTTGCGGTTAAAGTTAACGTTACTGAAATTGAGGTTGTGTAAGTATCGCCATCATTGATTACAATTGAGCCGGAGGGTGTTGTCTGGTCCAGTTTGATTCCTGTTAAGATTTTGTGGGGAAGCTCTTGGTTGTCAGCATGGTCTATGCTCCAGTATTCAATTGTGTTGTTGGCGCCTTCTTCTGTGATGAAGGGTTGTCCGTCAAGGCTAACAGTTCTGGTTGGGCCATTGTTGATTTTGAAGTAAATTTGGGCAACGCCACTCATGTCGTCAGTTGCTGTAAGAGTTATCGTGAAGTCTTGTGTGTGCCACACACCGTCATAGTTGTGAAAGGTTTTTGGAGGAGTATAATCCACAGTAATAGTATCACTGGAATACGAAGTTTCCATATTTCCAACAGAATTGGTACTACTCGTTTCAATAACATGTGTACCTGATGACAGTGCAGAGGTTGTGAAGGTGAAATCTTCTGTCGCCTCGTCGAAAATGCCATCGGTTGCATTTGCATTGATCCAAGTTCCAGAGTCTATTCTAAACTGAACGCCAGTAATAGTGTTTATTGTTATATCTCTACCTGTTCCATATGGATTGTTGTTAGGATATGGAACTTCAGTAACCGTCCCCACGTATGCAAGAGCGATACTATTAGTTGGATCAGGCGAATATGGGTTTAGCTCGGTATTTGGAAATGTGTCGACGATGTCATGAATGTCATCATCGTCTGAGTCGCGCCATCCAAGTTGTTCCTTGGAATTGGTGCATAACCACCATGTATTTGCCCTTTCCATCATGCATCCAGAGCCTTCGAGGTCTTGAACCCCAAGATACCCGCATGTTTCGGTCACTCCATTGTATTCGTCTGTTGCATAGAATATGTGGCATGTTTCATGGGCGGTGACATAATCCATATTGCCAATCCCATATCCGTCGTTATCATAAGTCATGACAAGAAATGGTCCGCCCAAGTACGCAAAGGCTGACCATTTCCTTGTTGGGTCTATTTGATCTGTGAAACACCCGTCGGGGTCATTGTAACTATCAACCACGAAAATGGCGAAAGCCCAATCAGTGTCAAGACTAGTGCGCAAGGAGTTTATGTAGTCTCTGACTTGTGTAAAGTGGTATGACCCCGAATATCCTAGGTATGCCATCGCCTCAGCAACCCATAATCCTGCGTCTGTATGCGGATGATTGATAGGTTCATAATTCGTCGGCACACGATAGTGAATGTCAAGATTGAAGCTGATACCTGCATTTGGTTTCTGACTCTTCAGCCAGTTTAAGCCAACACTAATCTCGTTGACTACATTGGATTCTTCGTTCAATGTCCAGTCTTCAGTTTCAATGTCAATAGAACCGTTACTTTCCAAGAACACAACTCCAACGGCTACTTTGCCGATTAGATACTCGCTGGTTTCTAAATAGCCGGGAGTTGATGAGGGAGAATTGGAGGTATACAGTGAAGTGGCACTTGGCAAATCTGGAGGTAAGAGCGCATCGGAATAACCCCGAAATCCGTTTACATCTGCTCTTTTGAACAAGGCCTTGCCCATAACCACTGGAACATTCAAGGCCACACCAAACACAGCCACAAAAACCAATAAAACCCAAACATCAGACACCAAACCCGCCCATAACCTACCCAAACCTTCGCCCTTCTCTAACAATAATATAACCACACCAACAACTCTTAATCTTTTCGAAACCCCATCGACATTACGAGTTTGTGTGTGCGTGCACGCTTTACGCGTCTAATAGTCTCTCTGTTTCTTTATGAATCAAGTTTCTTCTTTAAGATGAATAATAGCCTCTCCACTAACCAGCCTCTGTGTTATTCTTCTCCTTCTCTGTGAGCGTCGTAGTTCTCTCTCTGGTCTCTCTGCACACGCACACACAAAACTTTCTCAGGTCAAAGCCCTTTACTCGACATAAAATAAACAGCCAGCAGGTCAGCCCATCTAAAAAGTAGTGCACGGCAGCGAAAGTTCTTGCTTAAAATCCATTGGAATCTTGCATTAAGGAAATAAGAACAACCAACGATGCTAGAGTGTGAAGACTTTTATCGTTTCCTACGTAATATCTTGTATTTCCTACTTAACAAGCTCAAGCAGTTTTTCGACAATCTCTTTAAGTTCATGGTGCTCATTGCCGTTCTCTTCATATGTGTCCATCTCGAGAATCTCCGCTGCACTCATGTCCTTAATGACCTTAAACACATTATCGCCAAACAAATCTTTCATATGCGTAAATCCATCATATTGTTGCAGAGGCCGTCCTGACCTTTCAATGGCTTTCGGATGAAGATAATTCTCTATCGAATGTTTTTGACAACAAACGAAGATTCCGCCTTCGCACTCACATTTGCTTTTCCAATTAAGCACTCTTTGATGAAGGCTATCACTAGGACTTTTTTTATCGCTATCTACAACAACAGCAAACAGTTGACTCAGCTTCTTCAACGCACTCATATTCATCCACCATTTGAGGTTGCTAACCCCACCAACTGGAATAAGTCCTATACCCTTATCCTCAAAATCCGAGCTAATGGCTCTTCCTTCCTTAAGTTTAGACGCAACCGTTTTCCAAAAGAAGATGTCATCTGATCCTTCGACAAAAACACATGCTTTGTACCCAATTATCTGGTCTGACGGTTCAACTCCTAACTCTTCTGCAACATCTGCTAGGCTGAGTTGAGGACTTTGACTTGCTTTAGCAACGCCCCCTTCTCTAACAATTAGCGTCAAATCTTCAAGTGGAGAAGCCCCAGCAAAGACTGGTGAATGTGTCGTTAAAATTATTTGATATCCTTGATCCGCAAGCTGCCGAAAGGACTGCACTAAATCCCTCTGCAATCCCGGGTGTAAGTTGTTCTCTGGTTCCTCTAAACCAAAAATCAAATTTGCTTTCTTTTCTTCTCTTTTGTCAGCTAAGTGCTCAAAAAAGGCCACCATTAAAAGTCGTCTAATTCCGCTGCCTCGTTTCTCCAGTGGTTTATCAACTCCATAGCGATCCTTACCGCTTATTTGGAGTGCAACAGCTTTATCCCATGAAAAAATTGGTTTGGCTGTAAGGGCAGTGATGTCATCAGTATATTTTTTGAGTTTCTCAAATATTTTGTTAACCTCCGCTTGAAGAGCCGCCTCTATAGACCCAGTGAATTCGTCTTTAGCCTTTGTAACATCTGGATTGTTTGCCGTGGTCTCAATTATGGGGCGAAATTCACGTTGGAAAGACGTGTCTTCCACATCAGTTCTGTGTTCAGATTCAAACAAGTCAAAATCGGGTAAAAGCGATTCTATAGCTTTCCATAAATCATCCCTTGGTGACAATTCCAGTTCATACTTGCCGATATTGACCCCACTTTTTGAGGCAAAATCTCTTAGAGCAATTCTTTTGTCTTTGTTTGTTATTCCTCGCCCAGATTTCGTTGCATCAATGCCTTTCTCTTTGCATCTTCTGTTATACTCAGCTTCTTTCAATGTAACCAAATCCGCAAAGTGTGGGTCTTGAAAGTTTTCGGAGACAAGAATTATTCTGACAGTCTTATCGTCTCTCGAAAAGATTTTCTTTATTCTGAGATTACTCTCGGAGTCAAGCAACATCTCGTCCTTAAATGTGGTATCTACACCTTCTTCAATCTGAATCTTCGGTGGTAGCGATGTAAAAGAGACCTCCACAAGAATATCCTCATTTGGCGTGGCGCCTTCGTGCACATCGTCTAGCTCAATCTTGGGCTTTTTATCTAAAAACAGTTGGAGAGCTCGGAGAACACTTGACTTGCCAGCGTCATTTTTTCCAACTATCGTGGCCAATTGCCCAAGTCTTACTTCTTCCAACACCTTGAATGGACGGTAATTCCTTACAGAGATACTGTGTATCCGCATCTTTTTTACGGACTCAAGATATAATCTCGGAGATTACTAATAACACTTAGTCTTTCATGAAACTTCATCAATTATGCTGCTATGCGCGCCGCGCTCCATAAGTTGTGTTGGGTGGGTAAACTCTAATAATGGAACGGCTTCAACGTATTGGGCTCTCAAAAATCGGCTATTGACCTTCTAAGAATTCGTCGTTCCAGCGCTTGCAGATTGTACACATGAGCCTTGGCAAGTTTAAGCCGTCAGGAGGGCGTTTCGGAATGGGCTGCCGCACAGGAACATACTTCTCCCTAACAACGAGTGAGGTTAAGTCAAAATTCAGCTTGACGCTGAAAACGAGATGTAACGGTTACGCAAGCACTTTTATTTCACGTCATGCTTTTTTCTATATGTATAGCACATCATCAACGGAGATTGCACGCTGGGAACACAGTTGAATAAAGCAAGCGAAATTATGAAACTGTTTGTTCATCGCAGAGACGTTTACGCAGTGCAGGTTAAAGTTGGTGAAAACTGCGTCTACATGCCGAAATATGAAGACTTAACCGAAACAGAAGTTCAGCGGCACCTTGACGGCAAAGTCACACTCGGCGTCTATGCGCTGAATACTGATAACACCGTAAAATGGATGTGCTTTGATATAGACAGTGCACATGTTAAAAACTCTGAAGAAACATGCACGGTTGTCACAGAAAGATGTGTTCAACGGTTTGGCAATTCAGCAGTTCGAGTTGAAGAATCAGGTTCTCCACATAATTTCCACGTATGGGTATTCTTTGCAAAGCCTATTCAGGCAGTTTACGCACGAACTTTAGGTCAACAAGCACTGAATGGATTGTCAGGTGTAGAGCTGTTTCCTAAGCAGACGACTTTAACTGGAAAATTGTTAGGCAATCTGGTGAAGTTGCCTTTAGGGTTTCATAAAAAGTCTGAAAAGTGGTCTACGATGGATTTAGAGGATGTAAACCCCTGCAGTGTAGATGTAACAAAAATTGAGGCTTTAACACGTGAGACGTTATTGGAAGACAAACCAAGGCTTGAAGGTTACAACGGCAGAAACCCGAACTGCATTGAGAAGATTAAAAGAGGCGTAAAGAAAGGTGCACGCAGCAACGCTGGAATTGTTTATGCGAGTTATCTGTATAACTTCAGGCAGCTTAAAGCAGACCATGCGTACTATTTATTCAGGTTGTGGAACTTAAAGAATAGGCCGAGATTTGACGAAAACGAGTTAAGGCTGATTTTTGAACAAGCGGTTAAAGGCGGTTACGTTTTCGGTTGCGAACACGAGTACGTAAAAGAGTTTTGCAATAAAGAAGGATGCGTGTTTAACAATGAAGAAGGCAAGCGTTGAAAACCTTAGGGTTAAAGACTTAAAGCATGTATTGCTACCGCTAAAACGAGGTCGAATGCTTAAGGATTACGTGGACGTTGGCTTCGACACAGAGTTTACATCAGAACCTAACAGCGCAGACCGTGAACTCCTAACTTTGCAGTTTAGTTTAGGTAAAGGCGCAACAGCGCTTTATTACATTAACAAGCGTGAAGGCGTAAGCAGCGGTGAACTGCTTGAGTACGTGCTGAAATTCTTAAACGAGAACGGCGTAGAACCTGCGAAGCATGTTTACTTAATCTCGCACTTCGCAATAGCAGAACTGTCTAAGGTGAACGATTTTTACGATGAGTACGCGAGAGGCGAGTTTAAAGTTAGACCTAAAGTTTCAGAGTTTAATAAGGCGATGCGTTGGGAGAAAAGTTTTGGCGAGATAACGCTACACATAGCAGATTTATTCGGACACATGAAGACATCACTTGAAAAGATAGGTGCAAGTTTAGGTTACGAAAAACTGAAAATCGAAGTTGACGGTAAAGACCATGCGTACTGGATTACTCACATGAAAGAACTTAGCGAGAAACACAGAGACTTATTTGAAGAGTACGCTAAACGAGATGCTGAGATAACGATTGAAGCGTGGCGTAAACTTGTAGAAACATACAAGCCACTTAACCTTGACCCTCACATTTACGCTACTTACACGTCACTGGCGATTGCAAGTTTCAGGCGTAGCATGCGGACGTTACCGTGCAAGACAACTATTGAGAAAGTGTTGATTAAGCAGAAGTTGAAAGGTGATAAATGGTACGAGCACATCGCCAAAAAAGTTGTTTACGATGACGATTTAAACATGCGAGTAATGGCTGCTTTAAGTTACTGGGGAGGCAACAATCAAGCGTTTGTCAGAGGATACTATCCCGACATAGACGGAACTTACTACGATTTTATATCGCTGTACATAATTGCTGGTATTCTGCAACCGTTAAGCAACGAGTTTACCACGTACAAGCAGCTAGCACTGAAAGACGTTAAAGATGGTGCTGAAGGGTTTTGTCAGGTTGATTTTGAGTTTCCTGACGGTGAGTTGTATCCGTGTTTACCTGTGCAAGAAGATTTTTACCCTAAACTCATGTTTCCGTTGAAAGGTGAAAGTTACTGCACATGTTCAGAGCTTAGGCAAGCGTTAGACTGCAACGTGAACATTAAAAAGTTTAAAGGATACGGTTTTTACGCAGATGAAAATGAGATTCAGCACGACTTGAAACCGTTTCTGTTAGATATGCTGAAAAAGAAGACCGAGATGGATGTAAGCGGTAAAGCAAAAAGTATTGAGCGTGAAATTGAAAAGAGTAAGATGGTTGGCGTTATAGGACGACTTGCGTACATGAAACCGAGCCGCACAGCTGAGGACATTACAAAGTTTCTTCACGTAAGCGGCATGAAATCCGCTGAGTTCAGAGAATACGGTCAGAAGAAGGCAATACGAGAGTTAACTGAAAGAAGCGAAGTTGGTGGCACCTGGCATATTGAATGGGCTAGTCTAATTCTTGGTAAAGCGCGAAGTTTAGCATCGTGGGCTGTAAGGCAAGGCGAGAAGTGCTTAAGCATAAGCACTGATGGCGGTTTCTGGCTTGGAAATCCGCACTTTGAAAACACTGAACTACATAAGCAGTTGGCTGAGTATCACAGTGGCGTACGTTTTGAAGGTAGCTTTAAAGAACTGTGGATCGCACGAAACCGCCTTTATGTTGCTTGGAAGGACAATGGTGAAGTTCTGCACAGTGCCATGGGAGGCGTGGCTGTGTCTGGAACCAGCTCAGAGAAGAAGGTTAACTTTGAAAAAATGGTTCGTGAAAGTTTGGATGCTGGCAAAGAAGTTTATTCTGAAGCGGAGACTAGACGGTTAACTGGGTTAAACGATTACATGTTTAAAGGTACGCACCTTAACTCTGAAGAGGTTAAAACTAAGAAGATAAGTTGGAAGCCTGATTATAAGCGGAAGTTAATCTCAGACGTAAATGTGTTCAAAGAAAACACTGGCACTAAACCTTACGAAACAGTTGCAGAAGCGTTTAGGCAGGTTTACGGCATAAAAGAAAAGGCGGGAAGACAACATAAACTTACTGAGGTTCAAGCTCAGCAGATAAAAGGTGAACCGTACAGTTTAAGCGACAGAGAACTTGCAGAGAAATACTGTGTAAGTCAAACAGTGATAAGTAAAATCAGAAGAGGTTAACGTGAGTTTTTATTCTTCTATATAACATATAGAAGAACAGATACTCATGCGCTGAGAGGAGTAAAAAAATGCAAGGGTTTAACAGAACAAACCTTCACTTAGCACTGAGCGAGGCGCACGTAAACGAGTAACTTAACCATCCTTTCGCAGCAAACGTGAATGTTTGGGCAAGCATGCCAACATGTATGAATATGAAAACTGAGAAGGTTACATTTAGCAATGCCAGCGAGGTTATGCGCTTCTGCATGAGTTAAGCCGCGTGTTAAAACGCGTACAAGTGTTAAGCGCTGAGTTAAAGAAAGCAAAAGCAGCTCAGTTAGATCCAAGTTACTTTAAGCAGCAAAAAGTCATGAGTTCTACTTCTTCTATATGTTATATAGAAGAAAAGAAACTCACGTAGAGGTAATAACCATGAGGTTTCCACCGTCAAGTGTTTCTCCGCGTAGACCGTTAACTGATAGCTTTAAGCTTGAAGCCGAGCCGTACGCTATCAAGTCGGCCGCTCGCGGTTTGTGCGATAAGGGTCTTATTGACCTCACAACCCTTAAAACCGTTTACGATGATTTCAAGCGCTTAAAACAGCTTTCTTACTCAGCCACTAAACAGTTTGAAGAGCTTTTACGCGGCAAACAAATCGGCTTATACGGTGAAATGGCTTTTAACATTTACCGTAAACTAGATTATCGCATAGCCTTCGAGGTTGTAGACAGTTATATTCACAAGGACGACACCGCGCGATACCCGTTTAGGTTTCCTGACGCTTGCCTTGACAGTTCGTGCCACGTGAAAGACCAGTGTAAAGGCTCAATAGCGATTAACGTTAAAACACGCTTCCGCGCTGAAGATAACGAAGACCTCGGTTTAAAAATCGATCACAACTACGATAAACTTTACGTTGCTGTTTCCGAGCGCTGCGAGCATAACGCTTCTTACAATGCCGATGGTAAACGCACTTACAAAGTAATCGACTACGCGATTCTCGGTTATGCCTCTAGTAAAGAAGTTTCTGAGGCTCCTCATAATATATTCAACAATTTCATCCATTATTACAAGCTTCATCCGATTGACTGCCTGACGCCTTCAGATTACGAAACATCTGAAACTGTTTACGACCGCATGAAAAAACTCGGTTACGTGTAATACGTGCTCAACCTAAGGTACGTAGTAACATAGTAAAAGCGTTTATGCATGGATTTAACGCTTTAAGCCGGCTACGTACGGTTGAACCAGCACCAAACTCAACTCTGTTAAAGTAGACTGCGCTGTGAAAGTAACAGTCATAACGATAATAACAGCGCCCGAAAGAAGTTGAGCAGAATGTTCGGCAAGTGCGCATTACAAAAGCCGAAATGTATCGAGAACGCCCGATTATCAGGAACTTGCGGGCTATATTCGACTTTTTTTCCATAAGAATCTTCTACGTACTGACTGACGCCCTCATTGACGAACTTAGGATGCCTACTGTACAAGTAACAACGACAACAACAATAGTAAAGGGGGCTTACGTACGTACGACGACAACAACAGCGCCCCACGTACAGCCGTTAATGTCTCGTCGTAGTGACACTACACACCGTCGTAGTAACACTACACACGAGAGTATTAACGTTAAGGACGGTCAACGGGCTACTAAGTGTCGCGCGGCCGTGTTCACCGTTCTAAACTTTGTTGTGA
>Ga0315288_10011252_pt1 | contig 11270 bp, 5 predicted proteins | sample YL17G11_20_MG_FD_203454 | JGI IMG/M metagenome (GOLD analysis project Ga0315288, IMG submission 203454) | Sediment microbial communities from Yellowstone Lake, YNP, Wyoming, USA - YL17G11_20 | ecosystem: Environmental > Aquatic > Freshwater > Lake > Sediment | place: USA: Wyoming | collected... | reverse complement strand
ATCTGGATGCGCTGGTGGATGGGGTCCTGATAGGGGAAGAGCTGTTGGGCGGCCAGTGCTCCCAGGACGCAGACGGGGGTCTGGTTGTCGTAATCGACCTGGTTGAGGTAGCGGCCGCGCTCAAGCGGGAGATTGAGGACGTCGAAGATGGCCGGGATGGTGCCGATGGGAGTGGCGGGGACGCGGCGTTCCCCGAAAACGACCCTCTGCTGGGTATCGCGCATGGGGACGACGGCGGACAGGCCGGGGAGTTCGCGGAGGCGGCGGTAATCGAGGCGTTTGACGCCATATTCGAGGATGCGGGTGGTTCGGGCGGAGGCCTCGGAAGATTCGGGGGGCAGGATGGAGCGGACGAGAATATTGGAGGCGCCGAGCTGGCGGAGCTGTTCGAGGGCGGCCTGTTTGGTGCCTTCGCCGATGGCGACCATGATGATGACGGCCGCGACGCCGAAGATGATGCCGAGGGTGGTCAGCAGGGAGCGCAGTTTGTGCAGGATGATGTTTTTGATGCCGAGGGCGAAGGTTTCGAAGAGGAAGTTGAGGACCATTGGGTGAGAGTATATACGCGCGAGGAGGGGGGGTGGTAGAGTAGAGGGGTAAGGGGTAAGAAGAGAGGACGGTGGTTTGTGGAAGAGACGATTTTTGAGAAGATCATCGCGAAGAAGATTTCGGCGAAGGTGGCGTATGAGGATGAGAAGTATATTGTGATCCATGATACTCGGGCACGGGCGCCGGTGCATCTGTTGGTGATTACGAAGAAGGTGATTGCGTCGCTGAATGAGGTGGAGGAGGGGGATGCGGAGCTGGTGGGGGGGATGTTTCTGGTGGCCAAGACGCTGATGAAACAGATGGGCCACAGTGATTATCGGGCGGTGTTCAACTGCGGGCCGGGGGCTCAGCAGGAAGTGATGCACCTGCACCTGCACGTTCTGGCGGGGCGGGGGTTCACCTGGCCGCCGGGGTAACGGGCCTCTGGTGATCCGCGGCCCCAAGCCGCGACGTGAGAAGGGCAAAAGGGGGGCGGCGCGCCTGCGGGAGGCCGTCCATCCTTTTATCTAACCCCAATTGCTGCCTATGGATGTCGCACATGAACAAAGAGGACACCGGAAATTACTCACGGTGTCCTCCGGAGGGGAGAAAATGCGCTGTCAGCGCGTGCGTTCGATATTTCCCAGTTTATCCTACCTTCCCAATATAACTAGTCAAGACCCACACAAAAACAACACGACATGGTCGCTGGCTTCCTGTATCGACCCACTCACATTTCAGACTACACTTTTTCCCTGGCCAACGGAAGTAGCACAGGGGTTTCTCAACAGGCGCCGCATGGCTCACGCAGTTTCTGCCGGAGGGCAAGGACCGCGGCATGGATCGCGGCGGTGGCCGACTCGATCATGACTCGCGATGTGTCTGACCGGCTGAACTGGACGGCCTGGCCAAAGGCGACTCGGACCTCCTGGCGATAGAGGAAGGCCTCGAGCATTCCGGCGCCGCACGCAGTGCCTTCGATGCAGGCGGGATAGACGGGAACGCCGGCTTTGATGGCGACCAGGGCGACGCCCGTCTGGAACGGCTGGAGGTCGCCGGTGGCTGCGAGGCGGCCCTCGGGGAAGATCCCGACGACCTGGCCGCCGGAGAGTGCGCGCATGGCGGCGCGCGTGGCGGCGAGGTCTCTGCCGCTCCGCTCCACCGTGATGACGCTGATGCGCCGGAAAAACCATCGCATGGCGCGCACCTCGTAGTACTCCTTGGCCATCAGCCACGTAATAAGCCTGGGGCAAGCCGCCTGGAGGATGGGGGGGTCCAGGCCGCTGATGTGGTTGCAGACGAGAAGAGCGGGTCCCTCACGGGGCAGGGTACACGCGTTCAGGGCCGTGACGTTGTGACAGCCGCGCAGATAGTAGTGGAGCAGCCGGTAGGCGCCACGGGTGAACGGGCGGCCCATGATGTCATCGCAGGGCTTGGGGTCTTGGAGCACGGGCGGAATTGTCGAGTCAGGGCGGGACGTTTGCAATCGCCGAACGGGGATCTGCAGGTGCCGGCGGGGCCATGACGCCGGGCACGCTGATTGGCCTTATGAGACGTGCGGCCGGCTTGTGACATTGGGGGGCCACGAGAGGCGGTGCGGCGATCTGCCGCACAGAATTGGTTATGAGCGCTCTTATAAGACCGCCTGGGGGCATACGCTTGCGCCCAGCGGGGTGGGCAAATCGCGGCAAAAATGAATGAAGAATGGAGTTAATCGGACCGATTGACAGTGACGAGTGTAGGGGACAAGGCGTCTGTGCGGTCTGTACGCCGTTTATGTAAGCTCTGTTTCCGCGTCAGGCGGCGCGGGCGCGGAGCGACAAGGCCGCTCGAGCGGCCGCCACGGCACAGCGTCGCGGCGGCGTCCCCGAGTCGAAGAACGCCATAGAACGTGCTTGAAAATGCTCAGTGCAAGAGTACAGTACGAGTCGGCCGGCTTTCGTCGGCTGCCGGAAGAACACTGGCGGAGTGGGGTTCTGCTAGGCGGGCTGGAGTTGCACGCGGAGCGATCCCCGGTTGCCAGTCGGCCCCCCCCACAGGTCGGTCAGTGGCGAGTGCTCCCGAGCTTGCTCATGGCGGCAAGCTTGACGAAGGAGCGTTCGATCGGCCAACGAGGTTTGCGGCGGTGCTGCTCGGGGACAAGGCATCAGCGCCGCGTCAGACCAGTGCCGGCTCAACGTGGCGGTCCGGTCCTTCGTGCGAGCACTCTTGGTTTATGAATGGAAAGGAGCCTGTCGTGCGCTTCAGGGAAATGGTATCGGCATCGGTGAGAGCGAAGTGGGGCGTGGCGCTGGCGGCAGGCGCGTTGCTTGCGATCCTCGGGGGCTGCAACAGCTTCCTCGACCAGAGCGAGATCACCCGCGGGCCGCACGCCGACCGGCTGGTGGTTCAGATCATTGACAGCATCGATCCGATCGATGAGGCCAAACAGGAGTACGGGAACGCCGAGGACGCCAAGGCTGAGGACCTGAAGGTCATCTCGACCGACTACGTCATTGGGCGCAACGACCTGGTGACGGTCTCCGTCTTCGACTTGGTCAACGCGGGCATCGAGCAGGTGCGCACGGTCCGCGTGAGCGAGACGGGGATGATCACGTTGCCGATGCTGCCGGACCCGGTGATGGCGGTGGGGCTGACCGAACCGCAGTTGCAGAAGGCGATTGCGCTGAAATACAAGGAGGCCGGGCTGTTGCCCAACGCCCAGGTGGGCGTGACGGTTGTCGAGGCTCGGCAGCGGACGTTCAACATCACCGGGGCCGTGGTTCGCCCCGGTCAGTATGCGATCGTGGACTCGGATTTCCGTGTGCTGCAGGCGCTGGTGGTGTGCGGGGACACCACGTTTCCGGCTGAGTACCTTTATGTGATCCGCAAGCGATCGGCCGAAACACCGTCCCAGACAGCGCCGGTGCAGCCGCAGCAGGCGGCCCCTGCCCCGCCGACGACGGGGCCGGCGGACCTTGCGCCGCGGACCGGTGCCCAGGACCCGGAAGAGCCGGTGGCGCTGGCGGACGAGCCCGCCGCCAAGCCGGAGCCCGCCCCTGCCAAGCAGGCGGCGCCGGGGAACGAAGCACGATACGGCACGGTCGAAGGGAAATCGGTGCTGATTACGTCGACGCAGCCGGCGGACGGCGAGGGGACGTTGACAGCCCCGGCGCCCACGACACAGCCAGGCGCGGCGGCCACTCAGCCGCCCTATGAGTTCGGAGCCGATACAAAGGTCCTCGATGATCAGCGCATCATCCGGGTTTCGCTTGCCGGACTGAAGAATGGCGACCTGAGGCAGAACATTGTCATCCGGCCGGGCGACCTGATCTACGTGCAGGTGCCCCTCACCGGCGTGTATTACATGGGCGGCCACGTGGCCGCGCCGGGCGCCTATAATCTCGCCGGCCAGAAGATCACGCTCACGGCTGCGATCTATGCCGCTCGCGGGTTGGATCCGATGGCGGTCCCGTCACGGACGGACGTGATCCGGAGGGTCGCCGGCGACAAGGAAGTGATCGTCCGCGTCGATCTCATGCGTATCAGCGAAGGACGTGAGCCGAACATCTACCTGAAGCCGAATGACATGGTGGTTGTCGGGACGGATTTCTACCCGCCGTTCCTCGCGGCGGTGCGAGGCGCGTTCCGCATCACTTACGGTTTCGGGTTCCTGTATGACAGGAATTATGCGCCGTCGCAGGAAACGCGGTACGCGCGATAGCCGCTGGCGGCGCGATGGTAGCGAGCGAGGAATGTGTTGTGCTGGAGGCGCGCGTGTCGGCTGAGGGAGCAGCCGGCGTGCCCTCGGCGATGTCGCAGGTTCCATCCGTTCAGGCAGGACGCATCAGGCGGATCAGATGCCCCACGCCTTGAGCGGCAGGAGGGTCTTGGCAGTCATGACCGAGGCATCCAAAGCGCTGCCTGTCGTCGACTATGCAGAGCTGCAGAAGGCTTGGTCCGCACGGACGTACTATGGCCTGAGCAGCGTGGCCTGGATGCGCATCGGCATCACGACCGCCTTGCTCCTCGCCGTCTTCTGGCCGCCGATCCGGCGGCTCCTGCTCAAAACGAATCCGTTCAACGGGGAGCCCAACTGGCAGCACTCCTTCTTCGTGCCGCTCATTGGGCTCTATTACCTGTATCTCAACCGCGAAGCGCTCCTCAAAGTGCCCGTGCGGCCCATGCTGTGGGGGCCCTTTGCCCGCCGCAGCCGCCTCGGCATTGGTGCCCTCACTGTGGCGGCAGGGCTCGTGGCCTGGGCGACCATGCAGGACAGCGAGCTGGTGGCCAGCGCCGGAAAGGGCCTGGTCGTCTACGGCGTGCTCGTGGTTCTCCTGGACTGGGGCCCGGGGACGATGCTCTTCGGCATCCTCATGTATGCCTACGGCATCTGGCCAGGTCAGAACGACTTCGTTCAGCACTTTGCGATTGTCGTGACGCTGTTCGGGGTCGTCCTGCTCTTGTGCGGGTGGGATGTGATGAAGATGGCGTGGTTCCCGATCGCGTTCCTGGTGTGCGCGATACCCTGGCCCCCCCTGGTGTACAGCTGGATCGCCATGCCGCTGCAGCAGCTTGCTGCGTCGGCCGCCGTCGGGACGCTCCGCGCGACAGGCGTCGAAGCTCTCCGAAAAGGCACCAAACTCTTCATCGGTGAGGGGGATCAGGCACGCGTCCTCAATGTCGCCGAGGCCTGCGCGGGACTCAAGTCGCTGATGACGTTCATCACGCTCGCGGCTGCCGTCGCGTTCCTGTCCACACGGGCCATGTGGCAGAAGCTGGTCATCACCTTCTTCGCCATACCGATCGCGATCTTCTGCAATATGATGCGCGTATCCGGCCAGGGGCTGCTCGACCATTACGTCAGCCCCAAGCTCTCGGAAAGCTTCGCGCATCAGTTCGTCGGGCTGATCATGCTCGTCCCAGCCTTCTTCCTGATCCAGTTCGTTGCATGGATTCTGGACAACCTCTTCATCGAGGAAGTGGACAAACGCGGCCTGTCCGATCGCGCCGCGGCATCGCTCGGCAAGGCCGGCGAACGGGTCGTCGAGATACCGCGAGCGGGCGCGGGGAGAGCTGCCAGACCGGCCCCGAACGTCCCGGATCCAGCCGGCGCGGACCTCGCTGCGGCGACGGCGCGACTGATGGCGTCAACCGTGCGGGGCGGGCGCCGCCAGCCCAGAATCCCCCCTGCGCCCCCAACACCCAGCCCTGCCACGGACAGACCGGAGGGACCATGAGCGAACCTTCGCGCAATCTCGGCCGGACCATCATCGCCGCGATCGAAGCCGTCTTCGGCCATGCGAGTTTTCTCGTTGTGACCGTCGTTCTGCTGGTTGCGGCGGTGGGGCTGAATACATCGGTGACGGCTCTGCGCCTGCACTTCAAAAAAGAGCCCGTCCCCATGCGGCAGTCATTCACGAAAGCCATGCCGTATGTGCTGGGCACCTGGGTGCGCGTGCGCGACGACGTGCCCGAGCCGGACATCCTCGCAGCTCTTGCTGCGCATGATTTTCTGTTCTGCAGCTACGTGAATGCGGCGATTCTGGGCAAGAAGGCGGGGGATCTGCGTAAGGAGTTCGCGACGCTCAGCTACGAGGAGCAGGGCCGCAAGCTCGCCAGCTACCAGCGCGAGCACCCCGAAGCGGTCATCGCGCTGGGCCTGAGCTACTACACGGGCAAGGCCGACACCGTCGCGCACGTCCCCGAACGCTGCTACGTCGCTGAAGGGTACGACCCGGTGGATCCGTCCGACGAGGACTGGACGATCGGCGGCAGAACGCTCCCGGTCCGATATGTCAGTTTCCAGAACCAGACCGCCAGGGCTTTTGTCCCGTGCAATGTGGCGTACTTCTTTCATGTGAACGGCGGTTTCATGAGCAATTCGCTTGCGGTGCGGCGATCGCTCCAGAACCTCTTGGCGCGGTACGCCTATTACGCCAAGGTTGAGCTTCGCTGCGATGCTCCGGCTCGTGGGGCGGCGGCGAATGCTATGCGAGAGCTGTTGACGGCGGTGCTGCCCGACATCGAGGCGGCGCTGCCCGACTGGACCCAGTACAAGGGGCAGAGATAAGCACCCGACGCAGACGCTGACGAGGTCCCCTCGAATGGCAAAAAAAGTCAACAAGAGATTTCTCGGAATACTGACGTTGGTCGTCATGGGCGTGCTCGTGGCTGCGATGGGTCTGACACGCCTGATCGGCAGAGGCGATCCCAAGGAGTTCATCGCCCGCGGCGACCGTTTCGTCGAGATGGCCCTGCAGGCCCCCGGCGCCCCGGACAAGGAGAACCCTGGCCCGGAGGAATGCCTCAAGCAGGCGAAGACCGCCTACGCCAAGGCCCGCAGACTGGATCCCGCCAACAAGGAACTGATCGTGAAGTATGGCGACGTGCTTCGCCAGCTCACCCGGTTCGATCAGAATGAGATGCGCACGTTTGTCAGAGCCTGGCGAGACGCGCTCGAAATAGACCCCGCCTACCTCCCTGCTTTGCAGCGAGTGCTCGATACGCAGATCGAGTTCACGGAACTGTCCCGAACGGTGGGCGCGTATGACGACGTCGCCCAGGCCGCCAAAGCCTTTATCAGGGCCAAGGCGCTCGACAAAGATAACCCCCAGGACTTCCGGGCCGAGGCCTACGAACAGGCTGCTGTCCTCGGGGCGTGGCTGGCTGGCAAGCCCATGGCTTACATACGCGATGAGGCCCTTGCCAAAAGCATCTCAGTGATCGACTTGAGCCTGGCTCAGTTGAGTGAACTGGCCAAACAAGCCCCCCTCGAACCGGACGTTCTCTGGAACATAGCGCGAACCAAGGACAGACTTGCGGCGGACGCGGCAAGCGCCAATGAGCGCGAGAAAGCCATTGCCCTCCAGGGCCAGGTCATGCAGGTTTTCGAGGATGCGCTCAAGACGCAGCCGCAGAATCCGCAGATCCTGTATGTCTATTATCGCGCGCTGGCCGCTTCACCCGTGTCGGCAAGGGCTGGCGATGCCACGACCCGGCCCGCATCTGCGACTCAGCCGGCCACTCAGCCGGCCATCACGCGACGCCCGGCTGACCTGCTGCAGCAGGCGGTCAGCCTCATCAAGCCCACAGACAAAGATTACGTCGATATCAACCTGCAGTGGACCAACGTCCTCTGGCAGCAGGGCAAGCGGGAAGAGGCCGACAAACAACTCGCGCGATTGCTCGACGAGCGCCCTTATGACCAGGAGGTGCGCCTGGCGAGGGCCAATCTCCTGGAGAGGAGCGGAAAACGGCAGGAGGCCATCGAACTGCTGGCCAAGGAGAGAGGCGACAACCCCGATCTGGTGGGCTTCCGGGCGTATCACATTCGCCAGCAGGAGTTCCAGCGGATCGTGCAACTCGCGACGCTCCGAATCTCATCGTATCACGATGCCGCGGAGGCAGAGCGCCCTGCTTTGCGGAAGCTGATTGAGGACGGGTACGATCGCGCCGCCGGCGCCCTCGCTGCCGAACCCCCTGAACTGCTGATTCTCAAGGCGAAGATCCTCCTGCTGGATGGCGACACCAAGTCGCGCTACGAGGCCATCCGCCGGCTGCAGAAGGCATACGACGCGTTCGAACAGCGCCACGCCACCAGCATCGACAGCATCGACCTGGTTTTCCTCCTGGCGCAGACGTATGCCTCGGTGAACGAGACGGGCCAGGCGCGAAGCCTGGTGGCCAGGCTGGTGGAACGCCAGCCCGGGCTCCTGCCAGCTCGCAGGATGCTCGTTCAGTATCTCTTCCACGAGTGCGACTACGCTGCCGCCGAGCCTCATGTCCGGGCCCTCGAAGAGTACCTCCCCCAGGACAGCGAGGTGAAACTGTACCGGCTGGCCCTGCATCGCGTCTCCAACCAGATCGAACAGGCCAAGCAGGTGGCCATGTCGCTGCCCGAACAGACCGATGAGCAGAAGCTGCTCAAAGCGCGGGCGCTGCTGGCCGCGGCCGACGTGGATCCGGCCGTCAAACTCCTGGCGGCCTTGAGCCAGGCTGAGTTGCAGGGGGACACGAAGAGTTTCCCCGCCACCAAGCTGCTGGCGCAGATCTATTACGAGCAGAAAAAACGGGCCGAGGCCGAGAAGCTGACCGACGCCGTTCTGAAGAAGATCCCGCAAGACGCGTCGTGGAAGACCTTTGCCGCCCAGGTGCGCGGCGGAGTCACCTCCGAGGAACTGCAGCGGATCAGCGAGGAGTACATCGCGGGAATCGAAGACGAAGGGCTCCGCGCCAGATCCCGCTATCAGTACCTGGTGCGACAGAATAAGCTGGACGAAGGCCTGGCCGTGCTCGTGGAAGCGGAGAAAAAGACCCCCGACGACGGCCCCATCATCGAGACCATCTTCTCGCACCTGCTCAACCAGGGAAGATTCGACCAGGCCGAGCCATACTGCCAGAAACTCGCCAAGCTCGACTGGGATCAGGTGGGCGGCCTGTTCTACCAGACGCACTTGAAGTTCGCCCGCAAGGACATCGAGGGTGCCTTGAGCGGCGCGCAGGATGTGGCCCGCCGATTGCCCGAATTCGCCCGCAGTTGGGTGCTTCTGGGACGGGCGCAAGAGGCTTCCGGCCAGCTTGAGTCTGCCATCAACAGCTACGGCAAGGCCATCGACAAGCAGCCCGACAACGGGTCGGCCTTGGTCGGGCTCATTAGATGCTACAAAGGCCTCGGCCAGTACGACCAGGTAAGGAAGTACGTTGATCAGGGCATCCGCCTGTCGGCGCCGGGCGCCAATTTCCGTGAGATTGCCCTGGAGATCGACGAGCAGATCGGCGATCTGAACAGGGTGAAGGCGGTCGCCGAACAGCGAAAGAAGGACCTCGAGAAAGATCCCGAACGCATCGGAAACTGGTTGACGCTGGCGTATGACTACTCGCGCCTCTGGCAACTCCTGTCCAAGACCGATCCCGCCGCGGCCGAGCAGTACGCGGCCCAGGCCGTCAGCACCTACCGGGAGACGATCAAGAAGTGGCCCGATGAGTCCACCCCCTGGATCCGCCTGGCGCAACTGCTGACGCGTACTGGCAAGTCGCAGGAGGGGGTGGCCCTGGTCGAACAGCTCAAGGCGCGCGAGAAATGGAAAGACAGACCGGAGCCCTGCAGCTACCTCGCTGCCTTCTACGAACGCATGGGCGAGGAGGGCGTTGGCAAGGCCGAGCAGGCCCTCATGGAAGCCATCGCCAAGTCGCCGAACCCCACGGAGTCGCGGCGGCGCCTGGCGGAGTTCTATGTGCGCACCGGGCAGACCGACAAAGCCATCACGTTGCTCGGCGAGCTCGTGGCCGCCACGAAGGATCTGGCCGTGCGGACACAACTCATCGACGTGCAACTGACCGCCAAGAAACACGCCGACGCGGAGAAGTCGCTCCGGGAGGCGCTCCAGCAGAATCCCTCGGACGCCAATCTCCTGGGCCTCCTTGGGTACGTCAAAACGGTGCTGGGGGACTTCGATGCGGCCGCGGAAATCCTCAACCAGGCGCTCAAGATCAATCCCAAGTCCGCGCCCGCGCACTACTACCTGGGCATGATGAAGCTGAACCGGGGAGACCCGGCGGCGGCGGTGGCGGAGCTCGAAGCCGCCCGCGACCTGCGCTCCAACGACGCGGATATCCGCATCACGCTGGCGGAGGCATATCAGCGACGGAGTCAGCTCAACGAAGCCACCAGAGAACTCGAAGCCGCCGTCCAGACTGCCCCCCTCCGCACCGACGTGCGGCTGAACCTTGTGCGATTCTACGTAAGCGACAAGCGGTGGATGGCCGCCCAACGCGTGATCGACGACGCCAAGGGCAACTCCGAGTTGGCCAGCGACCCCGTCTGGCTGCGGACGGAAAGCAGCGTGTGGCTCGCGGCGGGGGATCACCAGAAGGCGTACGACGCGATAGTGGAGGCCTACAAACTGGCTCCGCGCGATCCGCAGGTTTTCAATGACATGCTCGACATCCTGATCCTGGTACGCGCGTACGACCGCGTGATCGAGGTGACCGACGGCGTGCAGAGGGCAAGCCCGCAGAGCCCGATGCCCTGGTGGTTCCACATGCAGCGCGGCCTGGCGCGGCGGGGGAACAACCAGCTCGCCCTGGCCGCCGAGGAGTTCGAGCGGGCCATGAGCCGCGCGGAGGCGGCGCCGAACACCGCTGACGCCATCGGGGTCGTCGCCGGCAGGTTGACCGATGCCTTCGGCGCCAGCAAGGCCGCCGAATACTTCTCGGCGCGGAAGAACATACATTGGAAAATCGCGATGGCCAGGCTCTACCTGCGCCGGAGCGAGTGGGTCAACGCGGCCAAGACGCTCGATGAGTTGCTCGATAAAGACTTTGCCAGCCTTCCGCCTCTCCTGCAGCTCGACGTGCTCCGGATCAGTGGTTCCGCCTACCACGCCGCCGCCGCTGTTGTGCCCGGCGCCTTGGACAAGGCCGAACGCTGCTACACACGCTACCTGGCGGAGCTGGAGAAAAACCGCGCCGACGTCTCGCTTCAGATGGAAACCCTCAACAACCTCGCGCTGCTGCTGGCTGAGCATCCCACGTCGCCGAATCCGGCTAAGGCGATGCTGTACAGCAGCAGGGCCTACGAGCTGATGGACAAGACCAATGTCTTCAACCCCGGGGTGGCGGACACCCAGGGGTGGGTGCTGGTTCTAACCAACAAAATGGATGAGGGTATCGCGCTGCTCAAACGCGCCGCCGAACGCCAGTCGCTCGACGCGTGCTATCACCTGGGAGAGGCGTATCTCAGGAAATCCCGCCCCGCCGAG
>Ga0315288_10011250_pt1 | contig 11270 bp, 9 predicted proteins | sample YL17G11_20_MG_FD_203454 | JGI IMG/M metagenome (GOLD analysis project Ga0315288, IMG submission 203454) | Sediment microbial communities from Yellowstone Lake, YNP, Wyoming, USA - YL17G11_20 | ecosystem: Environmental > Aquatic > Freshwater > Lake > Sediment | place: USA: Wyoming | collected... | reverse complement strand
AAGCCTTGAAGAAGAGCTATGTGATAAAGAGGCCCATATAGAAAACCTTGAGTTAGTAATGAGTGAAAAAGATATTCATATCGGAAACCTCGAAGCTGCAATAAAGGAGAAGGATGTCTACATAATGGACCTCGAGGCGGCCATAAAAGATAAGGATACTCATATCGTGAACCTCGAACGTCAGCGGGAGGAGAATTACCGGGATTGGCAGGCCCATGAGAAGAATTTGAGGACCATGATCAAAGAAAAAGATCAATACATAGAGAGCCTAAAGGAGGCGATGGATAGTAAGGATAAGTATATTAAAGATTTTGAGACAACTCTTGAATCAAAGGTAAATGAGATTTTAAAATTACAAAATTATATAGAATCCATGATCAAAGAAAAAGATCAATACATAGAGAGCTTAAAGGAGGCGATGGATAGTAAGGATAAGTATGCTAAGGATTTAGAGAGGAATTTAGAATCCATTATCCCTGAGAAAGATCAATACATAGAGAGTTTATTGAATGCCCTTGACGGCAAAGCGAAGGAAGTTGCTGATTTAAATACTTCAATTGCTCAGAAGAATGAAGATATAGAACGCTTAAACTCAGAGTTGAATGCTTTAAAAAACACGGTCATTTACCGTTTGCTCAAGAAATTTAGATTTGTTAAGATGTGAGCCCACAGACTTACTAAGGAGTCCATAATTGAGTAGACATATTCTTCAGAAAATCTCCCCTAACCCCTCTCCTTCGACAAGCTCAGGATGGTGAGTCTCGTCGAACCATTTGCCAAAGAGGGGAAATTCCGTCCGGCGCCAGAGTCCCAATGCCCGGCTTGAAGTGAGTAATGTGGCTATGGACGGCGGCGCCTCCCTTTAGTCTCCGACCCAGCCTCCGGCCCAAGAGGGCCTCTGGCCCGGAGGGAGCGGTCTCTGACCCGGAGGGTAAAGGGAGGGAGGAGGGATTTAGCCTTCAGCGTCCATACAATTATGGACTGACTAGTAACTTAGGTTTCATGACATTTCTTGGGTTTTTTGACTTTTTACGATTTCATCATATATGGACAAAGGAACTTATTTTTGGAAATATCGCTCATGGAAGCATAATTATTGGAAAATTGTTACAAATGCGGAGAGGGAGAAAGTAAAAAAGTTCAGTGAGTTCAATTTACAGGATATAGAGGAGTGTATCAGGGATTTTTAATTGAAACTGCCGTTGTTCCTGCTGCTGGGTATGGTTTATGCTATTGAGCTTCGCAAAAGTAATGGAACATTATCCATTTTATTACATCCCCCTCACCCTCCCCTCTCCCCCGACTATGGGGGAGAGGATAAAGGTGAGGGGGGGGCTAATGTGATGACAATCTTCGTTCCATTATTTACGTGAAAGTCAATAATACCTTAGGGGCCTTTAGGGAGGTGGATTATGCTATATCGTGTAGTGATTGAAAAAGGTGAAGATTTTGGATATGTGGCCCATTATCCCGCTATTCCTGGATGCCATTCACAGGGATATACGATTGAGGAGGCAATTGAGAACATTAAAGATGCTATAAAGGGGTGTATAGAAGCATTAGATAGTGAACTGTTGCCTAAAAGTAAAGATTTGGTTTACCCCGTTAGAAATAATGCCCCGCTGCTCTGCAGCGGGGTTAGATTTTAGAATAATTCCGGCGGGGTTTATCCCGTTTAGAGATAAATCTCTAACGGGATTTAATGCCCCGCTGGAATTTCTAACGGGGTTTACTTTGAGGTTGCTATTTAATGCCTGCAGGACTACGTGTAATATCAGGGAAAGATGCAGTAAAAGCCTTTAAGAAAGCTGGGTGGAAGCTTAAAAGAATTGGAAGCAGTAGACACATGATGAGGTGGGAAGGGATTTTATAATAATATATGATTGAAACTGCTGTTGTTCCTGCTGCTGGGTATGGTTCAAGAATGGAACCTTTGACAATAGCCATTCCAAAGGAGATGTTGCCTATAGGGCATCTTCCTATCATTGAACATACAATAATAGAACTTGTATCCTCGGGGATAAAGAGAATATGTATTGTGATCAGGGAAGGCAAGGAGGTGATCAGAGAATATTTTAATAAGAGAAAAAAATTATACGAACAGGTTGAACTCTATTTTACTTTTCAAAAAGCACCTCTTGGATTAGGAGATGCGATGAGAAAGGCGAAGGATTTTATCAAGGGAACCCCCTTTGTGATGGCCATCCCTGATCAAATCCTCTTATCCGAAATATCAGCTACCAAACAACTATTGGATGCGTGTCAAAGAGATGCTGGGATATGGAATTCTATGGTAAAAATTCCCAAAAATGAGATGGTTTTTTTCAAAGGCTCAAGACCCTTTAAATATAGAAGAGAGAGTGGAGATTTATGTTTCATAGAGGACATTTCAACGGATGAAACCTCACTCATTAGGGGATTTGGTAGAACGGTTTTCCTGCCCGAGGCTCTTGAATATATGACAGAAGAATTCATTAATGATAAGACGGGTGAGGTGGACTTTTTGAAGACCTTTCAGGCATTGAAAAATAGTTTTCCATTATATGGAATTATTTTGAAAGGCAAACCCTGTGATATAGGTACCTGGGAAGGATATTATTTCTATCAACGCTTTATTTTAAATTACTTACTAAGGAGCCCATAATTGAGTAGACATATTGCTCAGAAAATCTCCCCTCGCCCCTCTCCTTCGACAAGCTCAGGATGGTGAGTCTCGTCGAACCATTTGCCAAAGAGGGGTAATTCCGTCCGGCGCCAGAGTCCCAATGCCCGGCTTGAAGTGAGTAATGCGGCTCTGGACGGCGGCGCCGGACGGGGAGGAGGGATTTAGTTTCCAGTGTCTATACAATTATGGACTGACTAATAAATTGATAACGTTCAAAAGGTGAGGCACGAATTAAAAAACCGGTTCAAGTAATCTGAAACCCACAGTATGTCTCCCTCCCCCTTCGAGGGGGGTGGGATAGGGTGGCCGCCGGCTCAGAGAGCCTCTGGCTCGGAGAGGGGTGGAAAAAGAGAAGTTAGTCCCCCTCCCCTTTACCCTGTTAGATAAGATTGTCTATTCAGCCCTGTTATTCAGCAAACATTCTATCTAACAGGGTGAATCCCCTCCCGCCAAGGGAGGGGAGATTTTGGGGGATTATTTTATCAATGTAAGAATCAAAGGAGACGTTATAGTGGTCATAGGGATTCTTCAGCCTGGTTATCTTCCCTGGCTTGGCTTTTTTGAACAAATGTCCAAGAGCGATGTATTTGTCATTTATGACGACGTCCAGTATGATAAGGAAGGCTGGCGGAATAGAAACCGAATAAAAACTGCCAGTGCCATTCAGTGGCTTACTATTCCTGTCCATATTAAATTTGAAGATCATCCATTGATTAATGAAGTGAAGATTAATAACACAGCGAATTGGAGAAAAAAACACCTTTTTTCTATAAAGCAAAATTATTCAAGAGCTCCATTTTACAAAAAATATATAGAAACATTTGAACCTGCTTATGAGAAAGAATGGGAATATCTCTTAGATATTGATATCTATTTTATAATGACATTAGCAGAATGTCTTGGTATAAAAGATAAAAAGATAGTCATGTCTTCAACTCTTGGGATTGGGGGAGATAGAAGAGGACGATTGATCAATATATGTAAGCGATTTAATGCCGACACCTTCTATGAAGGGGCAGCAGGTAAAGATTATATTGATGAAAATATCTTTGCTGAACATGGCATCAAAATTGAGTACCAGGATTACAAACATCCAATATACAATCAATTATATGGAGATTTTATCCCTTACCTTTCTGTTGTGGACTTGCTTTTTAATCATGGGGAGGAAAGTCTATCAATTCTTTTAAATAAAAGGTAAAGGAAAGGTAAAGGTAAAGGTAAAGGTAAAGGTAAAGGTAAAGGTAAAGGTAAAGGCAGAGGCAGAGGTAGAAATGTATAAAAACTTTAAAGGAATGCCAATTTGGCAAAAGGCAATCGATATCGCTGAAGATATTTCTAAACTATTGAGCTTCGCAAAGTAATGGAACATTATCCATTTTATTACATCCCCCTCACCCTCCCCTCTCCCCCGACCATGGGGGAGAGGATAAAGGTGAGGGGGTCTAATGTGATCGCAATCTTCGTTCCATTATTTACGTGAAAGTCAATAGAATATGCTAAAAGAGTTGGATATATAGATAATGAGAACGTCCAACGATTGGATGAAAGTTTAAAAGAACTTTACAATGCCATCAATAAAATAATTTTATCTTTAAAGGAACCAGTAAGAAATTAATTTTCCCCTATAACCATACCTTAATAAAAGGAGTAAGTAATATGAAAAAAACGATCTTAGTGACTGGTGGTGCAGGCTTCATAGGAAGTAATTTTATTAGGTATATATATCAGAAGTACCCTGATTATAAGATTATTATTCTTGATGCTTTAACCTATGCAGGTGATATAGAAAACTTCCCTATAAATATCAATAGGGCTATCGAGGAGAGAATTTCCTTTTGGTATGGCAATGTCAGAAACGCCGAGCTCGTGGATACATTAGTATCTCAATCAGATATCGTGGTACACTTTGCCGCTGAAACACACGTGACCCGTTCTATTTACGATAACTTCCTCTTTTTTGAAACGGATGTTCTGGGAACCCAGACAATTGCAAATGCAGTCTTAAAATGTAAAGACAATATTGAGAGGTTTATCCATATATCTACCTCTGAGGTCTATGGAACTGCACGAAAAGAATTAATGGATGAAGAGCATCCTCTTATACCGATGAGCCCTTATGCGGCTGCTAAGGTGGGCGCAGATAGGTTAGTGTATTCTTACTGGGCGACTTATGAGATACCTGCTGTGATCATTCGTCCCTTTAATAATTATGGACAGTATCAACACCTTGAGAAGGCAGTCCCTCGATTTATTACAAGTTGTATTCTGGATGAACCCTTAAGAGTTCATGGAGATGGCAGTGCATCCCGGGATTACATATTTGTTGAAGATTTATGCAGGGCCATTGACATCATCATGCATGCCCCCATAGAAAAGATAAGAGGAGAGATTTTTAATGTAGCCTCTGGTGGTCATCGTTCTATTCTTTCAATCGCCCAAGACATCGTTAGGATGATGGATAAGAGCGAGTCAATGATAACTTTCATCGGGGATCGTCCTGGTCAAGTCTTCAGACACACAGGCGATATCACAAAAATAAAAAATACGTTTGGATGGGAGCCAAAGGTCACATGGGAGGAAGGGCTGAAGATAACTATTCAGTGGTATAAAGAGAATAGGAAATGGTGGGAAAAACAATTATGGATGAGGGCGGTCCCGATTATTACCAGAAGTGGTAAAAGAGAATTACACTAAAGTCAGGCAAGAGGCGATAGGCGATAGGCAATGGGAAATATGAATAGCGATCCGATCTCTACCTTTACCTCTAAGTTTGATCGTAGTGTTTCTTTATTATGTTGGGCTTACAATGAAGAGGATTCCATCCAGGAATTTCTTGAAAAGGCTACACAATTAATGGATGCTTCCATAGAGGACTATGAGATTATATTGATAGATGATGGAAGCAAAGACAAGACTTTTGAAATAGCCAGTGCATTTCAAAAAAAAAATCCGAGATTAAAAATATTCAAAAATGAAAAGAATCTGAATGTAGCTATTTCTTTTAAAAGGGCTCTACAGAAGGTAACAAAGTCGCATTTGTTTTGGCAAACAATCGACTGGTCATATGATATATCCAATATAAGAGTTTTTTTAGAATATTTAAAAACATACGATATTGTTCAAGGTGTTAGGAGAAAACCTGTCGAAGTTAAGATAAAATTTTTAAAGCCTTTTGTAACAATGTTAAAATTATTTGGTATGAAGCATTTGACCCGACGATCAGATACGATACAAAAGGCTATTGTTTCTTTAATAAATTATTTGCTAATACGGGTACTTTTCAGGGTTCCACTCTCTGATTTTCAGAATGTAACTTTTTATCCCTCAAAATGGATAAAATCCCTTAATATTGAATCGAATAGCTCATTTGGTAACCCGGAAATGCTATTGAAATCTTACTGGAATGGAATGTCAATAAAAGAGGTACCCATAAACTTCATTCCAAGGGGTAAGGGCGAGGCAAAGGGCACAAAATTAAGATCGATCATCAATTCCGTTAAAGACATACTAAGATTGTGGTTTAAATGGGTAGTCCTGGGTAGAAGGGGAAATATCAAAAAGGGTAAAATTTATAGATTTAATACAAACATAATAAATCACAACCTGTAGTGTAGCCCTTTATGGGCGTAAATTATACGGGCATAAAGCCCTACACTACAGGTTGTCAAAATGGGCTATAAGGCCCTCATTAAAAAAAATGAAATCTCACTCCATTAAAATTTTCATCGGTCTTTATGTTATCATATTAGCAATAAACTTTTTCTGGTTTATTGGGCGTTCTCCATTAGAATTGGAAGCCCCTTTCCGAATCCTCTTTGGAAGTTTATTGATTTTCCTCTTGCCAGGACTGGTATGGGGCGAGGTTTTGGGTTTTCGTTCAAACCATTTTCTGGAAACCATTGCTCTTTCCTTTGCTTTAACACTTGCCATTGAAATTATCCTTTTGCCTGTTCCATTTATATTCCACTCTACTATTAGACTCTGGGTATGGCTCCTGTTTGGTGTTTCTCTTTTAGGCATGGCTATTTTTATTTTCAAATCCAAAAATACAGAGAAAGCAGAATTTCTAGATCCTATATTTAACTTTTTGAAGCAGCCTTCTCCCCTAAATATTAGCATTCCATTGATCGCAGTAATTCTTATGATTCTATCTTATGGCGCTTACCGGTGGGGTGAACACATTACCGATATTGACGGTGAAAAATTGCTCCATTTGACCTTCGTAAGATACTACTATTCCATGCCTATGGTTTTGCAAGACCTTAGTATTTATCGGGGGGCGCCCCCCTTAAATCTGATTCACCTCTGGGAATATCTCATAGCAGGATGGGCATCTCTCATCAATATTGACCCTCTTTTACTTTTATACCGTGCGCGTTTTGTGATGCCACTGCTCGGTTTTTCAGGGATGTACCTTTTAATCAGAAATATTTTCTCGAACAAAATTAAATCAGAAATAATCCTCTGGGGCGTTTTGTTAATGTGCATGGGTTGGCTCGCCCTCCTTTCACCCTCAAACCTTGACTGGGTAAGGGCAGACCCATTTCGGGGAATCATGTCATTTATGGGAACTGCCCACCGTGCTGATTCTGCCATGGAAATTCTAATTCCCCTGAATGCCGGTTTGGTTTTATTAGCTTTCCGAAATCCTAATTGGAGGAGTTTCTTACTTCTCGCAGGTATCCTGATTGCCAGTTTTATGTGGCATGTGAGGGAGTTCTTTCAGACTGCTGTATACTTTGGGATATTTGGAATAACATTGCTTCTCATCCCAAATATAGATAGAAAAATCCTGATTAAGAGATGGAGTTTTGTGATGGCCATTTTTCTTGCGGTGATCATCTTCTTTGCTGCGGCCATGCTTTTAATAGTACCCAAACAGTCTCATAGTTATGATGAGTTAAAACTTAAAGAGATTGCTTTAAGTTATGCTCTACAGGATATCATCGGAGTAAGAAATCTCTTTAACTTTCCAGTCGATTTGAGATTAACCCAGGGATTGGACAAAAATACCCTTGTGACTCATCAACAACTTGCATCCCTTTTCAAAAACAGTTGGAATTACTTCTTATGGTTATTCCTTTCTGCCCTTGCCATACCATTCCTAACGATGAAGGGTGACAAAGAGGACAAACATTTGTCCATTTTCTATATATTATTATGGTTTTTGATATTGTCGTGGAACTTCAGTATGATGTTGTTAATTGTGCTTACCTATAGTGAGATTCTTTTTACCACTCCAAGAATGATATATCTCTTCTCTTATATCATCATCGCCTCTGCTTTTTATTTAATTTTTCAATTGCTTGATAAGAAAATGACAAACCTCAGGGGCCTGATTCTCTATTTTGTCCTCATATGTATCACGGGATTTCTTATTAAATTCTGGTGGAGTAATGGGTTACCCTTAGCGAGGACAATTTCTACCATACTGAGCATCCTTTTCATCATTTCATTCATTCTGTTATTGTTTCCCAAAATGCCAAAAGTTAATTCTTTAAAAACGTCAGGTTTTTTTACGACCATAATAGGAATTTTAGTTTTTTTTATCCCCATTCTCGCAAAAGACTATACGACTGTGATATCAAAAATTTTTAAACAAGGGAGGCCATCGATAGAATGGTTTAATGATAGCAATCCATTTGGTTTCTCAAAAGACCTGATACATTTTATAAGATCAACCCCTCCTGAGCAAACATTTCTGATGGATCCATTCGGAAAAGCCTGTATTTCAGTCTATTCCCCTCAATACATGGCAATGATTCCAGAGATGATTGGCATTACGGTATTGAATGCCCGTGATGTCTATGCTGACCTCCGTCAGGGGAAACATCCATTATTTAAAACGCTTTCTCCCACTGAACAAATAAATCCTGATTTGATTACCAAGGCTCCTGATTTTCAGACCCATTTTCTCAACTGGAAAGGGCCTGATAGTATCAAAAATAATATAGCCAAAGCCGTATCACCGATGGTGCTTCATAACTACAAAGGTGATTTCATTTTTACCAGAATACCTGATAGAGGTGGCAATATCATTCGCGTCTCCCCTTCGCTGGACCGAAAGGTTGAGCAGCACAATATTCAATTCGGTTATGCTCTTAAAGATCAAGGTTTCGATCTTAAAATGAAGGGAGGTCAGGAAGTTGTTTTTGTTGTTACAGCAAGGCTTTCTAACAATACAAAAAAACCAGCTCAGCTTCTTATCGTTGATGTGACGAATACATTAGAAGTAAGCAATGTCCTTATCAATGAAACTTCATGGAAACATTATGTTGTTCGCAAAACAATACGAGATAATGTTTCCACAGTTACTTTTGGAATAGCTTGGCAGCCTGAAAAAGAGAATGAATGGATAGAAATAAAGAATGTTCGTATATATGTTTTAGATTCACTCTTAAAAAATTATCTAATGCCCCCTTTCCAAATAGACCATCAGGCAGTTAAAGAGTGGCTCAATAGATATGCAGTCGACTACATCCTTATTGAAAAAAATTACTACATTAATCTTTTGCCATACTTCCACCGTTTCCCCGAAGATTACAATATCGTTTTCAATAACAAAGAAAATGGTGAATTCATTGCCCGCTATCTTCGTAGATAATAAATAAATGATTGGTAATGTTCAAAAGGTGAGGCATTTTAATAAACCAGTGGAAATAACTTCAACTCGCAGCATATTTCCCTCCCCCTAAGGACGGGGGAGGGTGAGGGTGGGGGTGAAAAGTTATAAAATTTTCAAACGATTCCAAGTACTTCCCCCCTCCCCTCAATCCCCTCCCGCAGGGGGAGGGGAGATCTCGGAGGCTCTTTGAAGGGGATTGGTTATCTTGTTTGGTTGTCAAAACATTAATGCCTCACCTTCTGAACGTTACTAAATGATTGTTGTTTCCTATAATTCCTAACCAAATATATTTGAAATTCCCCCCACCCTCTCTCTCTCCCCAGTAGGGGGAGAGGGGAAGAGTGAGGGGGACAAAATGTTAGAATAAAATTCTCAGACCTTAAACATGTAAGAATCTACACCTCGTCCGGGACTTCGCCCGGAAGAGGTGGCCCCTTCGGGGCAATCTTCAAATGACCCTTATTAACCTCCCCCTTTGGCAAAGGGGGATTGAGGGGGATTTCCCTGATCTTAAATCCCCCCTCGCCCCCCTTTTCCCTCCGGGTCAGAGACCCCTCTGGGTCAGAGACTAAAGGGGGGATAATGGGATTAAAGACATATCGACAATTTTTTGTCGATATCGATTCCCTAAGGGCCTAAATGGGAGAAAAAAAGGCAAAAAAGTATGCAGTATTCTTTTTAAAAACCGGCCTTGCCATTCTGGCCATCTGGTATCTGTTTAAAAGCGGCAGATTAACAGAGGAAAGTTTAATAAGGCTTTTTAAGGCAAAGAATCTCCCTTTTTTCATACTTTCGGCTGTTTTCTTTTTTCTTTCTCAGATACTCTGTTCTATAAGACTCATTTTACTTTTAAAGATGATTAACCTGCCTCTTAGAATTGTTCAGGGTTTTAAATTAACCATGATTGGCAATTTCTTTAATATGGTGATTCCGGGCACGGTGGGCGGGGACATCATCAAGGCTTTGTATCTTTTTAAAAACGAAGAGGACAGCAGAGGAAGAAGCTCAGGGATCATTGTGATGGATCGGGTTCTGGGGTTGTTAGCGTTATTTTTATTAGCAGGTATTTCCATTATCTACCTCGCTCAAAGATATAAAGGCATTTTGAGCTCCTACCATAATGAACTCATTCTCATCCTAACTTCCATTGCAGTTGTTTTAAGTTTATTTATGGGATTATTCTTTTTCGGCAGGAATGAACGCATCCGTCAAAAATTAAAAAATGTGATTTTTACTCTATTTCGTAAGGGTATTTTTTATCATATGGCAGAAGGTTTCGGTGCTATTTCAAAAAATAGACGACTCCTTATCCATTCTCTTTTGATCAGTATTCTTGTGCAACTGTTTTCGCTCACAGGATTGCTTATTCTTTTAAATCTTATAAGAAATGCATTCTCTGAATTCATTTCCCTTGCAGCCGTTTCCTCTATTATCATGCTTTTAGGAGTTATTCCTGTCACGCCTGGCAACATCGGCTGGACTGAATTAATTGCTGCCGTTGGATGGTCTGCAGTAGGATCAAACACAGGTGCTGAAATCTTTTTTTACTGGCGAGTTGTTATCATATTTTGTTCCCTCATCGGTGCTTTTCTATACTATACCCCACTAAAGATTAAATCTTCTTAAAACAACTGCCTGTAAAGAATGGGGTCAGTCCTGGAATTTAGAATTTATGTAATACTTTAGCGCTTTGAAAATCCCTCCCTGCCTCCCTTTGCCTGCCTCTGGCAGGAAAAAGACCCCCAAAGGGAGGGGATGTTAGCTTCCCCCTTTGAAAAAGGGGGATAGAGGGGGATTTTATGGTGATTCTTTTAATTTCTTTGGCTTTTGAAATTCATTTTTCAAAAGGCTAAATTGATACGAATTTATAAATTTTGTTCTAACCGCTTCCTCAATCTCATGACGGGGAAAGCATCCGTTTCGTTTATTGTACCTACCGCCTGAGTCACCCTTGACACATCCCCCATCCCCAACCTC
>Ga0315288_10011249_pt1 | contig 11271 bp, 7 predicted proteins | sample YL17G11_20_MG_FD_203454 | JGI IMG/M metagenome (GOLD analysis project Ga0315288, IMG submission 203454) | Sediment microbial communities from Yellowstone Lake, YNP, Wyoming, USA - YL17G11_20 | ecosystem: Environmental > Aquatic > Freshwater > Lake > Sediment | place: USA: Wyoming | collected... | reverse complement strand
TGAACGCCGCCTTTGAATACCGAAGAGTCAATCTTAATGCCTTTCCCAGCCAAGACGGCAGCAACGGTTTCAGTTGGCTGCAATAGCCAATTTCCAGCCCGGAAAGAAAGTGGCGTGAAATTGGATGCGTCCAGAACGTAACCTAGATAAGAAAGCGAACGATCGACGATTTGAACAATTCGGTCTCGCGGGAGTGTACATAGGTTATACTCGCTGTAATCGAGGAGCCATCTTCCATTCCTGAACCGCGCGTTGCACCACTGCGGATGCAAGTGAAGTCCTAATTCAAATCCCTCCCTATGGAAATCCCGTATTTGACGTTTTACCAAGTCGATAGCCTGGTCCGTTCCTTTGGCTTCTATCATCTCCAGCTCAGCAATCTCAACGAAAGCTACAAAACGTGCATTCCGTTTCCGGAAGATCGCCATTAGTCTCTCCGCCGGTTCGTAGACCAGCTCCGCCAGTGAACCTTCCCCGTTCCCGTATATCTCGTAATCAATTGTGAAGATACATTCTATCATTTTTGTCCGTTCACCTTGACATTTATCGTCCGCTCTGTATAGATCCTATTTCTGTTCAATCAGTTGTCTCTGGATCAGTTCGCTTGTGAGCACCCAGTGTATTTCTTCGGTGTAATTTCGATTGCCCTTGATGTGACTATTGACGATCTCTTCAAGACGCCGACCATTAAGGTAAGGTCTGGCGAGCGTGCGCGAATCGAGAAGAATGCCCTTTACGTATTTGGATAATTCATTACGGTACCAAATACGGAAATGGTAGAACTTGTGCCGACCAAGGAACATCCTTTCCAGGTGTAGTGGCGCAAAAAGGTGATCGAGTCTTGCCAGCCATTGAGGCATACCATAGTCGTATGCATAATCCGCTTTGAAAGTAACTTCCTGGTACGAATGTTTGAGACCCGTAACCAGTGGAACAGGCCGATAGAGCACGCCGCGATCCGTTGGGATCCTGGCCAAGGCAGGATTGCCCTCGGCTATTAGGCGAAGCGAAAGTTTAATGCTCCTAGCGAGATCTGGCGGTGCCTGATATGCAAGAGCGACGAGATCGTTGTCGAGATAGGGCGTTCGCTGCGTGAGTTGCGTCCGCTCCAGTGCAAGTCGCGAATAACCGTACCATGGTGCCTGTTTAAAAGCCAGAAACGAGAGTTCGCGGTCTTGAGCTATGTTGGCATAGGCTACGACCCCACCCCGAATGAAGCGCACGAAGTCCGGGTCGAAAACCTCTTCATGTAAGGGATTTGGCTTAAAGCCTATGACGCTCCTTATGACCTGATCGCCATAGTTGCCGGTCAAACGAATGGGTGCGATCTCCCTTGCGATTCTGTTGACGTAAAGTTCAACTGCACCACTTACGTCCATAGCCCCGTCTGTATAATAGACGGTCTTCTTTGCAAGGGCAGGAAATTCCGAAAAGAACTTCCGGGTCACTGAAATGGTTTCGTGCCGTTGCTGACAAACCTTCGCCACTTGACGTGCGATTTTGACGTCGGCGCAATTGCGATATATGCCGCCAAACGTATAGCAAGGCAACTTAAAAGGAGGGGATGGCGCCCATGCCATAATCATGCGGGTATCTATCCCGCCAGTCAGGGAAACGGCAACCCGTTCCCGCCCGCGAAAGTACCTCAGAATAATACGGGCGAATGTCTCTTTAAGTTTTTCATAATATTCTTCGCCGCTTAACAGTGGCTGATTCTCCCAGACCTCCCGTTTGAAATAGGGTTCTTTTATCACTTCCTGGCCAGGGAAAAACGTCCACATTGAACCCCCCGGAACCAATGAAACTTTTGAAAAAAGAGTCCTATGCTCCAGGGTACACCCGAAAGAAAAAAACTCGCCAAGACTTGCAGTGTCGAGCTGGCGCAAACTTGGCAAAATCTTTAATAGAGATTTGGCTTCAGAAGAAAAATAAAAACCATCCTCGTTTTCGTGGTAATAGATTCGATTCAGCCCATATCGATCATTGAATAGAACACTCTTCCCATCACGAAAATCCACCAATACCCCACTGAACCAGCCATTGAGTTTCTCCAGGAACCTGATCCCTATTTCCTCATATAAATGAACAAGGTAGCTTGCATCTTCGGAGTTACATTGGTGCCCTTTTGCCTTAAGATGGTCAATCTCTGATTCATCTGCGGCATTTTCTCCTAAGAAGATCAAACAGATATCTTTCCTTTCATTCCATATAGGCAAGCAATCTGAGAAAGAATCCTTGTGACATACCCAACCAACCCAAAGTCGCATCCGCTCATTGACATATGTCCCTGATGTATAAAATTTTTCATGCATCATGCATTTAACCATCGCCTGAAGTGCATTTGTGCTTTCCTCATGGGGGTGCCTTTCAATCATTCCTGCAATTCCAGGCATGTTAAAATCTCCAATTTCTTAGGTTAGACTTTAGGAAAGTTTGGGATTCCCCTCTTGAACTAAACGAGGGGTTGCGAAGGCATTTTGGACACCTGCTCTAACAAATGAGGAGCAGCTCAAGCCACACAGGTCATGAGTCCTTCTGACCCTGCCCGTTGGTAGGCGGAGGGGGAATCGAACCACCCGCTTCCCGGATGTTTACCGGGCACTCTACCGCTGAGTTATCCGCCTCTTTATGAATTAAACGCAAAGAGCATAGAAAATGTAAACAGTAGATTCCCATTTCAAATGTTGCATCGATGCAGGAGTTCAAAAAATCGCACTTTCAGAAAGAAAGCGTTATGTGACTTGACGGTGTCTGTAAGATAAAATCCGCACTTTCACACATTCCCCGGGCTCGCTGGATTCAGAGGTCGTCACGCAAGTCATCCATCGTCCTCGGCTTCTCCGCCTCTGAGCCTTTCATCCTGCTTGTGACTCCGTAAGCTTCCGCTCAGTTTTAAAGGTCGCAAAATAATTTTATAATACGTCGATCGCAAATCCCGTAAGAAGTTTATTACGCCACCAGGAAGTATTCCCAGCAAACCACGGTGTAGCTTCAACATTAAGAATATTTTGCCTTTAAGCGTAAGAGGGACATAATACCTGGGGAAATCCATCTTCTGAAAGCCATTCCTACGTTTGAACTCCATCAGCGACGACTGTTTTTTATTACCATACTGATATTTCCCGTATGTGAGATACGACTTTCTCTTTTTCTCACATATTTCAACTGATTTAGCAATCAATGCATTTGTTGGTCGTTTATCAAAGTGTTTACTTTTAGAAAGAATCTCCATAAAGTATGCAAGTTCTCCCAAGTATACAATCTTTATTATACCTATCAGTTCACTCTCGTGGTAGGCACCTATAAACTCACTTCTGTCTATGTATGTTGAATAGCCTTTCTTAACTGCATCAAAATCCATACCATAGTATTTAAAGGGTATGCCCTGTCTAATTGGGTCGGCATTATGTATACCTATGATACCTTGCACTAAGTCGTCATTGAATTCAACAATCTTTACCGTGACTCCACGGTTCCTTGCCCTGTTTACGTCCTGCCTCACACGACGGGGTCGACTGTTCCACCACTCTGCAAAACTGGTTATTGGAATTGCGGCCACATTATCCCATCTCAGAGGATATTTGTACCTTGGTTTGGTGTTGGGAATTTTCTGCGCAAAGGTAAAGATATCTGCCTTTAGCTTTTCCTGCCTCAGCCCTGCAATAAACAACTCAGGGTCTTCGACGACTTGACCTTCGAGCCAGTCTTCATCGTGAACGGCGGCCATCCTGACCCATTTACCAGTGACCGCTACAGTCCTATTATTAATACAAGTCGATAGGACCTTGATTGCCTTTCCTCTTACCTTGATTTCAGCAAGGTTTGTTTCCACGGATTTGTGCCGCCCAAGACTAAGGTCTATGATTGTTCTATTCCTTTTACCTTGCGTTCCCCAAGAGTGAAGACCCCGAGGAGGAACTTTCTAAGCCTATGCATCTGTTCTTTTCTTCTGAAATCTACTAATTCCTCCGACACAGATTTTTCCACCCGTGTCACCATAGCCTATACAACCCCTGCGAGACGAAGGCAACCCCCAAGAATAAAGGGCCTATTCTTCATCTGGTATATTGAGTGAAAGGTCTCCCAGAGGGTGTGCCCCAACATATAATCCCTATACATCCCACTCTTTTGCTGCTACCCAGCCTCCAGGACCGTGGCCGAGGCAGGAAGCATTTCACTATTTTCCCCTGGCGAACAGATTTTGGGTACTCGACGCCATTCTGCTTAAGTACCCACTTTTTCCCATGTAATTGTCGCGAAACTCAGAGAGAAGCCGCCGGACAAACACCCTGCCGTTATGAATCCGGGCTCGCGGGAAAGACATTGCCGGCTCATCGAATTTGCCACTCCTTACTTGAATCTCAACTTCCTGCCCAGCATCCAAACAAAGGGGGACTTTGAGGACATCAACCCCTTGGTTGTAGTCTACATGGCGACCATCGATTGTAACCCCTTTCAATGGTTCCTCAGGCAATTGCTGTCGAAATAATAAGTAGTTTTGAGGGTAGTCTGCGTTGTTTCGCAGCCAAAATCGGTCAGTATAGAACTTCACATGAATGTCGCCGTTCTCAGCCAGTCTTTTCAAGCAGGTCCGTGAGCAAATTTCCCCTAAGCGTGCCCATTCCAATCTTCCGTCCAATGCGCTCAGCTTCTCAACGATCTCAACCAAAGCGTCATAGCCGTCACGGAAATAGCCATGGTGCTCAACAACCAAAGCCGGTTTTCCAAGGAAAAGGTCAAGGGCTAACTCAGCTAAGGTTTTGGGATAGCGTCGAATAAAGACCGGGAAGTTCGAGAACCGCGTCACCGCCACATCGAGCAACTCCCTTAACGCGAGGTGGTTATCCTCTACGTCGACCGGATAGGGTGTGCTATTCACAGCAGCAAGGTAACCACAAGATTTGAGTTCTTTCAGCGCAACAGTCGAAAAAATTCCTTGGGGAAACACCATGACGTCGTCAAACGGGAGCCCGCAAAGCTGCTGATGCAACATCATTCGGTTTAGTGCCTTTTGTGCCTTTTCTCTAAGTAAAAGAAGGTTTGTCGATCCAAATTCCCCTGCCGTATGGTCGCACCCATGGACGGACAGGGAATATCTGCTAGGGGAAGCCGCCAGAAGTTCAGTTACCCGCCGGTTGGATCTTCGGTAATTCCAAGGAATAAATGCAATACTTGTGCAAAATCGCTTGCGCTCCATAACTTCCAGTAGCCTTCGATATTCCAAGAAACCGTAACGCCTCTTCAGCAAAGGATCATCAATAATGAAACAAGCCCTCGGGGAATCATTATGCCAGAATCTATTCGATGAGGTAGAGGAAATAAACATCATTATTGGCACCAGACTGGAGAAAAATTGCAAAATCGCAGTATCGTTGGGTACCGGAGCGTCGAGGTCTGTGATCTTCTTACATGCCAGAAGCATCAATTGTTGGTCTTGATCCTTTTCGCAAACAAAAAAGGGCCTCTGCCCTATCCTTATGAGTACAGAGTATTGGCTTTGGTCCGCACCCCCGGTAAAAGTGAAATCCGTGTAAGGGTCTGCAGTTCCAAAACTGAGCCCAGTGAATTGCCTGCATATTTTACGAGAATCTTGACCCACTCTGAACTCGGAAGCCCCAGGGCGCAACGCTTCGACACCCAAGAAGCCACCTGAAGTGAGTTCTTGTAAGATTAGGTTATGATTGGGGGTTGCTTCAAAACCGTAGACTAGAATTTTCGACGCCGAGCTCATTAATAGTCGTCGCCACCCTAAAGCGCTCTGCTTTTGGTTGCTCGCTTCGGAAAGGGTTTGGGCGCTAGTGATCAAGCACCCATCAGCTGAGACCAGATTTTTAAGGGATTCTTCATTTACAAGTGCTTCTCCGGTCAATTGCACAAGCTTAATCGTTCCTCCTAAGAACTTAGCGATTTTCATAACGTTAAGTTCCGAGGTGTCCAGGTTTTCCCGGTAGAGCAGTGTAACCTCACTATCCATGAATGGATCCCTATCCCCTTCAAAGGCTTGAGGATTTTCCGAACATACCATTAAGGTATGGCAAAAACCTCACCCCAATTTCAACGAAAGTCCTTCGACAGATCCCAATTGCTTCTTTCGGGCCAGCCCGAACAAAAACTCTATAAGATCGACTACAGCAAACCGTTGCTGTGATTTAACGCCTGAGGCGTTTAGTTCGTCCACGAGATTCAAGTCAAGTCCTATCCTCTGGGCCAGCTCCTCCTCCAGAGCTACAACGAAATTGACAAATCCCATGGAGTCTAGTTTTGAACCTTCCCCTATTAAAATTGTGTCATCTTCCTTAGTTATGGCATTCTCATCAAGTAGCAGTTCATTTACTTGATCTATCGCCCGGTAGACGACCTCTTCAATCTGACCTCTGTCCAACATGCGAATTCCTCGGAGATACTGCACTCAGTTGGTCAGTATTTTACTTCTTAGTATCCCTAACACGAGATCCCAACCTAATGGGCTCAAGACCACGAATAAAGTCTTCCATTTTCTCTGCCTTGGTCAACGGGACAAGGGCTTTAGCGATAACCCTTGATGAATCATTGGCAACAAACATATGCGGTGCAACGTCATTAGTAACGACAACTCCTGCTCCAATAACCGCTCCCTCACCGATTCGTAAAGGTCGGCTGCCAGACGTAACGATCACAGTATTTGGTCCAATAAAAGCGTCTTTTTCAATGATCACATTACCAGACCCACGGGTATGGGCTATAATAATTGCTCTCACACTAATCTGAACACCGTCTTGAATCTCAACCGCTTCAGGATATTCATTTTCCAGATAGACCTCGTCTCCAATGAAAACGTTCTTCCCAATCTTAACCCCCCGGAGTCGGTGCAACAACGGCCGAAGCCCGGTCGAACCTGGGAAATGTCGAGCAAGGGAATGAAGAATTCGATTAAAACCCCGTCTTAAAAAGGACCTCTTCATTTCTCTAGGCCATAGTGATCCGTACGTGGGGAGGAAAATCGACGGAGTGCAAAAGCGAAAGGCGGAAAATGTTCCCTCCCCTTACAAAATTTGGCAGACTCTCGAGCCATCTTTCGCATGGCTGGTTCTTCGGGGTCGGTAGGAATTCCGCATAAAGTTCCTGGCATCCTAAACTCTTGGCATGATTCGCCACTGTGCTGACTATCGACTCTTCCACCCCCCGCCCCATTACCCGACAACTAAGTACGAAATCGAGCAACTTACCTTTAGAACCATCCACCACAAGACTGCTTATGCCACAAAGCCCGTAATCGCCGAACTTATCAGTTATCCTGAATGTCCAAAGGTTGTGCCTTTCAGCGTTAGCCCAAGCAAGGAGTTCGGAAGATGTTAACCTCCTGGTACTTAAGTTCATTTGATTGGTCTTGTTGAAAAGCTGCGCAGCACGTTCCAGGTTCCCATCTCTTAAAGGCTCTACTATGACGCTGAGCTCGAGCATTTTGAGCCATTCTCCCAGAGACTTAACTTCCGTCTTTAAAGTAACCCGTTGGCGATCAGCTACGTACATACTCGTCCTGGTGCGATCTTCTTTGCTAATAATTGGGTTATCAAAGCACCTGAGGTTACGCAGAAAGGAACTGTATTGCATGGGATCCACGGGCAATTCCGGAACAAGAACCTGAGGAAGGGTTTCCCTCACGCGAGCACGCTCAAAAGGACTGTCATCCAGGAAAACCACTGAATCTAACCCTAAGTTCAGAGAAGCAAGGAGCTCGACGATGTTCGCGGCCTTGTCTTGCCAATTAATCTTCCAATCGGCAAAATCTTCGGGCTTGAGAACCATCTCGGGATGGCGCCGGATCGCTTCCAAGGCCACCGTCTCTTCGTTCTTGCTCGCAATGGCGAGTAGAATTCCACGATTAACAAGCCGTTTGAGGTTTCTCTGAAAATCCACGAAGGCTTCGCCTATAGGATCATGGCCACCAAGCCTCAACCTTTCCCATCCCACGTCGCCGACAATTCCCCCCCACAGAGTGTCGTCCAAATCCAACACCACCACCTTCTTACTACGACCTTGGATCCCATCCATGGCCGCCCAAATGTCTTTGCAGGCTTCCTGAAAGACGGAACTGTCAAAAGGTGTCTTAGACATGTACCAAAGCTTCGGATTCCAGGCTTGGACACCTGCTGTAGAAACCCACCTTTGAGCATCAAGCATAATGACCCGTCGGTCGCGTTCGAAATTATCAGCCAACCTGAGATTCATTCGCATTAATGCATTCGCAATCCCGACATTGTTTGCTAAATCCAAAGGGCCCAAACCACGATCAACTCCGGGAGCAATCCAGCTTGGAAAGAATATTGCTCGAATTGCTTTAGGGATTTCCCGAATTTGAGCAGCAAATGAATCCACTTCGGTAAGAAGCGCGTCAATGGAATATTCCTCAAATGAAACGACTCGATTGAAACTCGGGATCACCCGATCAGGAAGCGTCCAAATTATCAGGGCATCGTAGGGTGCGGACCAAAAATCGTCTTTATCATTAATCAAAACACTCGTGGTATGTCCGTAGGGCGCTTGCTTACAGTTCAAACTCAAAGGCCCAGAATTCTTTTGCAACAGAACAGCAAAGTTCTGGATGTTAAAATCTGATAGTAATCCTACGGTTATTTGTCCACTTGACGAACTCATGGCTTCCTCCTCCTTTCTTACGTATCTTACGTACATATTTTGGGCCAGCGCACAATGTCTTTTATCTCAATATCCTTTTGATGTAGCCGACTTCAAGTTTCTTGTTTCACCTGGCCCATCGAAACTAAAAGGTTGGAAACCGCATAGAACAACTGAGCCTGCGGCCAGCGCAAAAATGGCAGCCGGTGGGTTATCCCGCCGATGTAGCGGCGCGTGATGAAGTAGCCCTGCGGAACCTGAAACCGCTTCCGCATTACGGAAGCAAGTCGTTGCGCCATGGCAAAGGCATCTGGTATGCAGTCGCGTAGCAGGGTACCCAGGTTGATAGCCTCAGCGACGTTGTACATTTCCAACTGGCTGATCTGGATGCGCGGTTGAATCGCAAAAGATTTAGGCAGTCCAATCTGATCAAATAACTCCCGACGATAGTATGCGTAACCATTCTCAATCGCCTGGCCGACTGCGGCGTCCTTCAAGAGCAAATTGATCTTGTACAGATTCTTGAGCACGAAACACGTGTGGAAGTGATCGATGAACGCCTCGGCCGGTTGATCGATTGCATACAACCATGACCCGTCAGACCTTTGGCTCTGCAAAATGAATCTAAGATTCTTCCAGGCCTTGTCTGCATAGTTCTGTAATCCGAAACGCTGGGCAGCCTCGAACAAGACATAGGCCCGATAGGCGCTGGCATTGACGACCTTGCCGTGGTCAAACGGGGTATAGCTACTCGCCGCTGCATTCTCCCCTGCCAAAGTGTCATTAAGGTCGTTGAACACAAAGGCGACCACGGAACGAGCAATTTCCAAGTAATGAGCATCCCCGGTGGCGTCGAACAGATTCAAAAATGCCTCGAAACAATATGGGGTCGCCGTGATATGCGGCGTGTACTTACGCATCAGACCGTTCACATTCTGCCAGTCGAACGGATACCCCCAGCAATAACCGCTGTAACCAGGGATGCTGCAGGTGAGGAGTTCCTCCGCCAGTTCTTTCGCCTTGGCCAGCCATGGGTTTGAGGCTTGAAAGTTGAGCGGTAAGCGCTGATCTTCATTAGTTCTCAACGGTTCGTCGCCCCTTGATTGTCCTTGGCAATCGTTGGTCCGTGGTCTGTTATCCGCGGTCTGTCCACTGGAAACCGTTCTCCGTCCTCCAGGTCCCTGGCTGGCCTCATGCAGATTTAAAAACGCCAACACCAACTGGGCATCTGCTGTAGGAAACCGGTCCTTCTTAACAAATAACCCTCGCAACCGCGGGCAGATCATCTCCATCAGGATAACCGGCGTCGTCAGCACCGTGCCCAATGGGTTTTTTGCGTAGTAAAGTCGACGTGCCCACTGCCCATAGCGCGTCCCCCATATATCATAGGGATCATAGCTTGCGTATCCGGCCTTCTCCAGCCAAGCTACGAACTTCAAGACCATATCCTGAAGCTCTTCGACAGAGCACGAAAACTGTTGGAGGTGCCGTGGACTGACTCGCGGAATTACTCTGTTAGCGGTTGTTTCTGTCATGGCACCCCAACTGTCCCAGCTCAGTGCCGGTCTACCCTTGGAGAAGATCCGTAATGTCGTATATGGTCGCGCGCCTGTTCGGATGCCTTACCGATAGCCTGTCGCCGGCCCGGTTCTTAAAAGGAATCAGGAAATACAAGAGTGGCAAATTGCCCATCACCACTTGCTAATCATCTCCGGCTTCGAAGACGCTTCAAATTACCTTTTCGCCAACCCTAGTGAGATACCTTATCAGTGCATGCACTATCTTCTGGGAAGCCCGCCCATCACCATACTCATATATGTCGGGCCGCACTCCCGAGAACGAGGCACATGCTCGGACCGTTTTGGTGATCCCCTCAACGCTATCGACGTTAGCGAGCACGTTCCATTGCGCCTCAAGGGTTTCAACCCACTCAGTCTCATCCCTCAGAGTTACGCAAGGGACTTGGTGAAAATAGGCCTCTTTTTGAACGCCACCGGAATCTGTCGCAATCAGTCTCGCATTGCTCTCAAGAGATACCATGTCAAGGAAACCCACGGGCTCCAGGATTTTAATGCCGTCGAAAAGATCCTCTAGAACAAAATGGAGAAGCATTCTCCGTGTTCTAGGATGCAGTGGAATAACTACAGTCATTTCTCGCGCGAGATCTTTTAATGCTGAGAATATGTTGAATAGACGCTGCCTATTATCGGTATTCTCGGCGCGATGAACCGTAGCCAGGATATATTCCTTTTTTCTGAGTCCTAAGCCAGCCAAGATGGAGCTCTTCTCTTCTGCCTTTTGGGAGAATTGTACCGCTACATCGTACATCACGTCCCCGGCATTGAAAACATTGTCCGCTATTCCTTCCTTTTCAAGATTTTGAACAGCGGTAATTGTTGGGCAGAATAGCAGGGTGGCAACGTGATCCGCCACCACACGATTGATTTCCTCAGGCATGTCTCTGTTGAACGATCTTAATCCTGCCTCAACATGGGCCACGGGTATGTGGAGCTTGGATGCAGTCAACGCTCCTGCAAGAGTTGAATTCGTATCACCATACACTATAACCAAGTCCGGCCATTCTTTTTCCAGGACAGGCTCAAGCTGCTTCATGATTTCTCCGGTCTGCGCTGCATGACTACTACTTCCGACGCCAAG
>Ga0315288_10011246_pt1 | contig 11273 bp, 10 predicted proteins | sample YL17G11_20_MG_FD_203454 | JGI IMG/M metagenome (GOLD analysis project Ga0315288, IMG submission 203454) | Sediment microbial communities from Yellowstone Lake, YNP, Wyoming, USA - YL17G11_20 | ecosystem: Environmental > Aquatic > Freshwater > Lake > Sediment | place: USA: Wyoming | collected... | reverse complement strand
GTGCTTCCCCCCCAAGTGGCGGTGATGGCGGTAACGCAAAGACCCTGCCTGGCGCGCGCGGGCGAGCCGAGACAAGGCTGCCGCCGCTCCGCAATGGGGGCGACGCGGAGCGCGCTCCTGCCACAGTATGCGCTGCGTTCCCCCCGGGATCTGGCGGTCCGCCCGTGGGCGGACCGCCAGATCCCGACGCGCACTCGACCAGGGCCCTATGCGCTCTTCGCCTCTGTCGCGGACTGCTCCAGTTGCTCAGCGCTGACCTGCGCCTCCTTCTCCAGGCGGGAGAAGAGGCGAGTCAGATCGGGCGGGAACAGCTCCTTCTCGATGAACCACCGCTGCGACCGGTCCGGTGCGGAGCGGCGCATATACCGGTCCGGCTTCCACCGCGCAATCAGCAGGCAGTCGCCGTCTCCGGTCTGCACCAACCGCTGCTTGTAGGTAAGTCCGTCACAGGTCGCATCAGGCAAGTCCAGGCTGTGGTACACTGAGTGCGCCTTGCGACCGAAGTAGATGACTGCGGTGTTGTCAACATCGCTGACGTGGTAAGACTCAATCTGGCGCTTCACGATGTTCTCCTTGCGCGTGAGCTTCCGGGAGGTGAAGCGCTGAATGGGATCAACCGGTTCCTCTGTTGCCACTGCTCGCCTAGCCGTGTCCTGCAAGTTCAAGGATGACCTCCTTCCCTTGGGGGGCGTGACGCGCAGGCCGGACAGGAGCGCCGCGAGAACCCCTCCGTCACGCCCAAGCGGATGGCTATCAAGCCCACCATGAGGGGGCGGCCACCTTGGGTCGGGCCGCCGTTATCTATCATTCTGCGCTCGGCCGACCTGCCCCTTCTCCACCGGCCCGCATTATGTTCCACCAGCGCCAAACGCGTGACGGCTTTCTGGCGGTCGCCAGCCGGTCTGGTGGGCGTTAGGGGGAGGTGGACTAGTCGGTGGGCATGGCTACAGCGATCACGCACTGCCTCAGAACCGACTCTGCGACTGCTTGCACCTGCGCAGGGGTGACGGCCCGTATCCCGGCGACGTATCGCTCCCCAAAGTCGCTCCCGAGTCCGAGGACCTCGTACCAGGCGAGCGCGTAGGCCTGGTCTCGCATGCGCTGATGCCCGAGCGCGTAGCTGCCCACCAGGAAGCGCTTTGCCTTCTCCAACTCCTCGGCGCTGGGCGGCTCCGCCCGGAGCGTGGCCAGCGCGCCGAGCACGGCCGACCGCACCACCTCCACGGAATACGGCTCGGTCACGACGTAGACCGCGAAGTGGCCGGGGCCTGCCAGAGTCGGACAGAACGACGACACCTCGTACGCCAGGCCGAGTTGCTCCCGGATGAGCTTCGGCAGCCGGGCGCTCGAGCGCCCGGAGAGCAGGCTGTCCAGCACCTGGAGTTCGTAGTAGCCCGGCTCTCCCGCGGCCGGCGCGGGGAAACCGATCATCAGGTGGGCGCGGCGGTTGGGCAGCTCGCGGGCGATGATCTCTGAGTTCGCCAGTGGCGGAAGCTGCCACTTCGGGCGCGGCGCGGCGCTCTCGCCCCGCCAGTCGCCGAGCGCTGCGCGCACTGTCCGCAGCGCCCGCGTGGAAGCGACGCCTCCGCAAATCGCGATCACCGCGCGGGCGGGCTGGTAGTGCGCCGCGTAGAACGAGACCAGGTCATCACGGGTGATGCTCGACAGGGATCGTTCGTCGCCGTACGGCGGTTTGCTGTAGGGAAGGCCCCGGTACAGCCCCTCTCGCAGCGCCAGGTAGGTCACCTGGAATGGGTCGCCCTCGCCGGCGCGCGCCGCGGTCGCGGCCTGCTGCTTCTGCCTCTCCACCTGGTCCGGCAGGAACGCCGGGTGCCGCAACATGTCGGCGAGCAGGCTGACTGCCAGCTCGAACCCGTCGGCCGGGACCAGCGCATACAGCTCGACGTAGTCCAGCCCGACTGACACATCGCACACGCCGCCGACCTTCGAGAGCCGCTGCGCCATGCTGTCGCCGGACTCGTTGGTCGTGCCCCGCAGCAGCATGCGCTGGGTGAGGTACCGGATGCCCGTCTTGCCGGCCGGCTCATCGGCCGCCGAGATGTCCAGCAGGACCTCGACCCCCACCACATCCGTGCCCATGTCGAGCCCAACCACGAGGCGCAGGCCGTTCGGCAGCGGAAGACGGGTGGCCTGCTCCCCGTGAGCTGCGGTGAGCAGCAGGCAGAGCGCGGCAAGCGCGAGCAGCCACCTCACGGCCGCGCACCCGGCTTCATGACGATCCAGACCGGCTCCCCGGCATACTGCGCAGCCACTCTGGCGATGTCCGCAGCGGTCACCGATCGCACCAGCGAGGGATAGCGCGAGGCCGTACGGTAGTCATCAATCGCCTCATAGAAGCCCAGCGTCGAGACGCGCTCCGCCGTGGTCTCGTTCGAGAACGCATACTCGGCGGCCAGCAGGCCCTTTGCCGCGGCCAGCTCATCGGGCGGCACGGGCTGTGAGGCGAGGCGCGCCAGCTCCGCCCTGATGCCCTCCTTGACCGCCTCCACCTTGTCCGGTTCGCACACCGCCCATACCCCGAACAGGCCCTGCCGGCGCTGCGTGAGGTAGTCAACGCCGATTCCCTTCGCGGCGTTTTGCTTCTCCTGGAGCGCTTTGGCCAGCCGGCCGACCTGTGGATGCGTGAGGATGGTCGCGGCCACGTCGCTGGCGGCCACCACCGCCGGGTCGGAGATGCCCGGGGCGAGGAACGCGGCCATCAAGCAGATGTCCTGAAGCGTCGTCTCCGACACGCGCTCGCGCCTGTCGGCGGGCCCGGCCACGGCCTCGGCGCGCTGCGGCAGCGCCTCCGGGGAGAGATTGCCGAATATGCTCTCCACGGCCTTCACCGCGGGATCGAACGCGATCCGGCCGGCGATGATGACGGCCATGTTGTTCGGCACGTACCATGTGCGGTGGAAGAGCGCGAGCCGCGAGCCGGTGATGCCGGAAAGCGATTGCTCGCTGCCCTCGAGGTGCCGGCCGTAGGGGTGCGACGCGCCGAACAGCGTCTCGAAGGCGAGATCGTTGAGAGCGGCGCGGGGCCTGTCCATCCGGCTTGCGGCCTCCTCCTGCACCATCGCGCGCTCCCGCGAGATGACGCCTTCGTCGTACCTCTCCTTAAGCACCATGTCGGCGAGCGCGCGCAGAGCGCGGCCGAAGTCGGAGGGCTGAACCGTCGCGTAGTACCGTGTGAAATCGCGCAGTGTGCCCGCGTTGGTGGAGCCGCCCAGGTCCTCGATCGCGGCTCGGGGGTCATACTGCTGGTCGCCCATCCAGCAGATGTGCTCCAGCAGGTGCGCGATCCCGCCCTCCTCGGGGGACTCGTCAGCGGAGCCGGCTCGCACGACGATCTCGATGGAGACGACCGGGGCGGCCTCATCCTCGCACACGACCACCCTCAACCCATTGCTCAGCGTCGTCGCATGGACCAAGCGCGCCTCCAGGACATCCCCGGCGGCGGCCGACGCCCCCAACCCCAGCGCCAGCGCACACAGGCACGCGAGAAGCGTGCGGGCTCGGGCGGCGGTCGCGGGACGCGAGCGTTTCACGCCAGTCGCGCTATCTGCTCCGCGGTGATCGCGCCCGGCGGAGTCGCCCCCGAGCAGACCAGCCGCACGTTCTCCACCGCGCCCATCGCCATCTCCCAATAGCGCTCTCTCACCGGCCCGGAGACGTGCGGGGTGAGGATCACGTTCGGCAGCGCCCGGAGCGGGTGGTCGGGCGGCAGCGGCTCATCGGGGTCGAACACATCGAGGGCTGCGGTGAACCGCCCTGTTCTCAGCTCTGCCACCAGCGCGTCGGTATCGATCAGCGAACCTCGCGCGGTGTTGACCAGCACGCTGCCCGCCGGGATCATCCGCAGCCGCGCCGCGTTCAGCAGATGCCGGGTGGACGGGATGCTCGCGGCATGCAGCGAGATCACGCGGCAGGTGGTCAGGATCTCCTCCAGCCCGGCCTCCCTCCCGCCGAAGTCCCGCACCACCGACGCCTCCGTGTAGGGGTCGTGGATCAGCAGCTCGACGTTGAACGGCTTCAACACCTTGGCGAACTCACGGCCGGTGGAGCCGAAGCCGATCAGCCCGACGCGCTGCTCCAGGAGCGTCCTCGACGTCGCGAGGCTGGGGTCATGCCATCCCCCCTCCTTCAGCGCCCGGTCTTGCCGCGTCACGTTCCGCAGCGACGTCAGGGTCAGCATCAGCGCCATCTCGCCCACGTAACGGGCGATGACGGGGGCGGCGCTGGTCACGACGATCCCGTGCTCGAACACCGCATCGCTCACGTACGGCTTCACGCTGCCGGCCGCGTGCGCGATGATCTTCAGCCGGGGAGCGTTCGCCACTACCTCGGGCGTAAACTTCGGGGAGCCCCAGGTGGTGATGCAGCCGGTCACGTCGGCCACTCGGCACTGCAGCTCTTCCTGCGTCATCGCCCGGCCGAGATCGTTGTAGCGCGCCTCGGCAAAGCTCTCCAGCTTCGCACGGACCCGCTCGGTGAAGAGCTCATTGAAGAGATCGCCGTGTGCCAGCACCAGGACAGTGGGGCGAGAAGCCATTCGTTTTCCTCCGCGGCGGGGATTCCTCATGAAAGGCACTGGCGCGCGATTCTGTGCTGTGACATCAGGTCCTGCCCGGCCCCGCGCGGCAGGAACGGCGGCGCTCGCCGCCAAACTACTGTGTCGTGCCGAATGCGTTGGCCCGGCCCAGGGCCGGCCGTCCAGCTCCCCAATCGCCGTTCATTCCTCAAGAGAATCTCCAGCCAGAACGGCATCTGAGGGGTTCCGGGCCCCCTGGCCGAGTTGCCACAACACAAGAGACTCTATAGGGTTCCGCGAGGGTATGCGAGAGAAAAGCATGAGCGGAGTGGTCAGGTGCAGGGCCTGCGGCTCATACGGGCAGGACGAGGATCGCTTCTGCTGGTCCTGCGGGATCGAGCTGAAGGCCCCCGAGACGCCCGCGCCTGTCCCGCAGGTCACCCGCGAGCAGGAGCCGGCGACCAGCAGCGACATGCAGCTCACGCTGCGCCGCGCCTTCCTCGCGCAGCGCCGGGGCAATCCCGGCGAGGCCGAGCGGATCGTGCGCGAAGCGCTCCAGCGCGAGCCGCAGAGCGTTCCCGCGCTCGCCATGCTCTCGGAGATCCTGCGGGGGAAGGGCGACCTGGTCGGTGCCGTTGACGCCGCGCAGCGCGCCACGGAGGCGGCCGCCGCCCTGGGGGTGGCCCCGAGAGGCGCGCTCCTGCGGGCCCGCGAGGAGCGCGCGAGGATCGAGCAGGGCGTGCTCGATAGGCTGCTCCAAGAGAAGCCGAACGCCGGCTGGGACCCCCTCGACCTGTTCAAGATAGAGGGGGCAGTCTGGCACCAGTCCGGCAAGTTCTTCCTCGCCCTGGCGGCGGCGGGCGCGCTCTCTCTTATCCTGGCGCTCCTCTCCGTCCTCCGAGGCGGCACGCCCGGCTACATCTGGTTCGTGATCAGCCTGGGCGCCGCAGGATGGTGCTACTACGACGGAGAAAGCCGCGGCGAGTCCGGCCTGTTCTGGGGCTCGTTCGTGCTCTGTCTGGGCCCCTTCGGGCTGACCATCTACCTGCTCACGCGCTACTAACAGCGAGGAACCGCTGGATCTCCGGAAGGGACGGGGGCCGGCTTCCCTGTGACGGGGTATTGCCCATGCACACAATCGGGGTGTTCACCAGTGGGGGCGACGCGCCGGGCATGAACGCATGCCTGCGGGCGGTCGTGCGCACGGCGGTGCACGAGGGCTGCCGCGTGGTCGGCATCCACCGCGGCTACTCGGGGATGCTCGCCGGCGAGTTCACGGAGTTGACCGCCAAGTCCGTCTCCAACATCATCCAGCTGGGCGGCACCATCATCAAGACCGCGCGCTGTGAGGAGTTCTTCCATCCCGAGGGCCGCGCCATGGCCGCGGACAAGCTGCGCGAGGCCGGCATCGAGGGCCTCATCGCCATCGGCGGCGACGGGACGTTCCACGGCGCGCACTACCTCTGGCTCGAGCACCAGGTGCCGGTCATCGGCCTGCCGGGGACGATAGACAATGACTGCTATGGCACCGACTACACCATCGGCTACGACACCGCGGCGAACACCGCGCTCGACGCCATAGACCGCATTCGCGACACCGCGACCAGCCACGACCGGCTGTTCTTCGTGGAGGTGATGGGCAGGTACGCCGGCTTCATCGCGCTCACCGTCGGCGTCGCGGGCGGCGCAGAGATGATCCTGGTGCCGGAGATGGAGGTGTCGTGCGAGGAGATCTACAAGACTATCGCCGCCGGCGTCGCCAGGGGAAAGACCAGCAGCATTATCGTGGTCGCCGAGGGGGATGAGCAGGGCGGCGCGCTGGAGATCGCCCGCCGCGTCGGTGAGTATGGGCCGATCGAGAGCCGCGTCACCATCCTCGGTCATGTCCAGCGGGGCGGCCGACCGATGGCCTTCGACCGCGTCCTCGCCAGCCAGCTCGGCGCGGCCGCGGCGCGCGCGCTGCGCGAGGGCGACTCGGATAAGATGATCGGGCGCGTGAACAACGAGATTGTGCGAACACCCCTCCCTGAAACCTGGGAGAAGAAGAAGGGATTCGACCGCCAGCTGTACGATCTTGCTAGCGTGCTGGCGACGTAGGCATAGCCCAGTAGCCTACCCCTTGCCGACCGGAAGGGAGGCGAGGGGTGGGGCAGTCCAAGAGATAGACAACACCCGCTATGAATGCATCTTCCCATCGTGATGAAAGATGTGTGTATGGTGACCTGGCCTGGGCCTGGCCAGTCTTCAGCTCACCAGAAGAGTACGCCACGGTGACGGCCCCACCCCTGCTGCGCTTCGCTCCGCAGGGGCAGGCTACTGGTGTAAGGAGGGACTTCTATGCTGGTTCCATCCAAAGAGCTGACCGTCCCGGCGCGCGAGAAGGGGTACGGGGTCGGCGCGTTCAACGCCGTCAACATGGAGAGCGCCCAGGCCATCTTCCGGGCCGCGGAGGAGACCCGCTCTCCTTTCATCATCCAGATCACGCAGACCACGCTGAGCTACACCGAGCCCGAGGAGCTGTTCGCGCTCATCCTCGCCCTCAGCAAGAAGGCGACCGTGCCCCATGCCATCCACCTCGACCACGGACGGAGCTTCGAGGTGTGCATGCGGTTCCTGCGCCTGGGGGTCACGTCGTTGATGATTGACGGCTCGCTCCAGGAGGATGGGAAGTCCCCGCGCAGCTACCAGGAGAATGTGGAGACCACCCGCCGCGTCGCGGCCGCCGCCCACGCCATGGGTGTGACGGTCGAGGGCGAGATCGGCCGCCTGGGCCAGATCACCAGCCAGGCGGACGAGGCGCAGCACCTCACGAGCCCCGAGGAGGCGGTGCGGTTCTGGCAGGACGCCGGCGTGGACATGCTGGCCCTCGCTATCGGGACGACACACGGGCTCTTCAAAGGGCGGCCTCATATCGCTCACGACCGTCTCCAGCAGATCGCCGCGCAGGTCCCCATCCCGCTGGTGATGCACGGCGGGACCGGCGTGCCGGACGAGGATGTGAAGAAAGGCGTCTCGCTCGGCATCGCGAAGATCAACATCGATACCCAGATCAGAGTCGCCTTCTACCACGCGGCGATCGCGGAAGTGCATCGCGTGGAGAAGGAGTTCGCCGAGACCGACGCCGGCGGCGGCGTGCGCAAGTACGACGTCCGCAAGATCCTTGGACCCGCCCGCGAGGCGATGCAGAAGGCGGTCATGGATCGCATGACCGTTTTCGGCTCCGCGGGCAAGGCCTGACCCGAGGCGGATCGTGAGCGTCGCGCCCGCGGTCGCCATCATCGGCCTCGATCGCGACCCCACCACCACGCTCGGCTCGGACCTCCGCCGTCTCAACTACCGCGCCGAAGCCATCATCTGGCCCGCGAGCGAACCGCTCTGGAAGGGCCCTCAGCCCATCGCGGTGCTGGTGGATCTGCGCGTCCTCGGCGCTGACGTCGGCCGCGCCTGCCAGGCGGTGAGGGATGATCGGGGGCTCCGCAAGGCGTCGCTGGTCGCGGTCGTCCCCGAGCAGGAGGCACCCCGCCTGGACCTGTCTCTGGGCTTCGACGACCTCATCCTCGCGCCATACCGCCTCTCCGAGCTGGCCGCGCGGCTGAGGCTGATCCAGTGGCGAACCGAGGGCGAGCAATCGCCGGACATCATCCGCACCGGCCCGCTTAGCCTCAACCAGGTGACCTACCAGGTCGCCCTCGAGGGCCGCCCGGTCGAGCTCACGCTCAAGGAGTACCAGCTTCTGCTCTTCCTCATGCGCAACGCGGGCCGGGTGTTCAGCCGGGAGGAGCTGCTCTACCACGTCTGGGGCGACTACTACCTCGGAGGTACCCGGACCATTGATGTCCATATCCGCCGCCTCCGCACCAAGACCGAGGACGCTGGCGAGCTGATCGAGACCGTGCGCGGTGTCGGATATCGCTTCATCGCCCTCGCCTGACGCCCAACATTTTGCCGTCCCGAAACATACCGGAAACATTGCCCTGGTAGCATCCCCATATCTACTGAGCACGGAGGAGTCGCGCTGTGGCAAACCAGCCGGAGCAGGTCAACTACATCATGAATAAGGCGAAGGAGCACGATGTCAAGTTCATCCGCCTCTGGTTCACGGATATCCTCGGGTTCCTGAAGAGCTTCGCCATCACCGTCGAGGAGCTGGAGCTGTCGCTGACCGAGGGGCAGGGGTTCGACGGGTCCTCGATTCAGGGCTTCGCGCGGATTGACGAGAGCGACATGGTCGCCATGCCTGACCCGAACACGTTCGCGGTGCTCCCGTGGCGGCCGCGTGAGGGTGGGGCCGTGGCGCGGATGTTCTGCGACATCCTCCAGCCCGATGGCACGCCCTATGTTGGCGACCCGCGCTATGTGTTGAAGAGGGCGTTCGAGTGCGCCGCCTCGAAGGGGTTCACCTACTACGTGGGACCGGAGCTGGAGTTCTTCTACTTCCGCGACTCCGGCCCCAAGCCGGAGACCCTCGATCGGGGCGGCTACTTCGACCTGACGCCGCTCGACGTCGCCAGCGACCTGCGGCGCCAGACCGTGCTGACCCTGGAGAGCATGGGCATCGGCGTCGAATACAGCCATCACGAGGTCGCGCCCAGCCAGCACGAGATTGACCTGCGCTACACCGACGCGCTCACCATGGCCGACAATGCCATGACCTATCGGCTGGTGGTGAAAGAAGTCGCCATGAAGCACAATGTCTACGCGACCTTCATGCCCAAGCCGCTCTTCGGCCAGAACGGAAGCGGCATGCATACCCACCAGTCGCTCTTCCGCGGCGACAAGAACGCGTTCTTCGACCCCAATGCTCAGGACCACCTGTCGAAGACCGCGCTCCAGTTCATCGCCGGGCTGCTGCGGCACGGCCGCGAGATCACGCTGGTCACCAACCAATGGGTGAACAGCTTCAAGCGGCTGGTCCCCGGCTACGAGGCGCCCATCTACCTCTCCTGGGCTCGGCGGAACCGGTCCGACCTGATCCGCGTGCCGGTCTACAAGCCCGGCAAGGAGAAGGCGACCCGCATCGAGTACCGCGCCCCGGATCCGGCCTGCAATCCCTACCTCGCGTTCGCCGCCATGCTCACCGCCGGTATGGAGGGCATCGAGCAGGGCTACGAGTGCCCGCCCCCGGTGGAGGAAAACGTGTACGAGATGAGCGAGCAGAAGCGCCGCGAGCTGGGCATCGGCCAGCTCCCTGGCGACCTGTGGGAGGCGATCGAGCTGGCCGAGGAGAGCGCGCTGCTGCGGCGCGCGCTCGGCGACCACGTCTTCGAGAAGTTCATCGAGAACAAGAAGATCGAGTGGGCGAACTACCGCTCACAGGTGACGGAATACGAGTTGGAGCGCTATCTGCCGATCCTGTAGCAGTGTCTGTGACGACGCGGCCGGGAGCACTCTCCCGGCCGCGTTCCTCATTGTCATTCTGAGCCCTTGGCCGGACTCCAGTCCGACCGGGGAGCGAGGAATCATGTCGTTCGCCCGGTGAGTACGGCGTGGTCTGGCTAGGCCGGAGGCCGCCATGGCGGTCGCCAGAGGCGACCTAGCCACTTCGGCTTTGCCTCAGGATGACATCGTCAGGCCCGCTGCTCGAGGAACTCATCCACCTCCCCCGCGGTCGGCATCGAGATCTGTGCGCCGAGCTTGAGGCACGCCAGCGCGCCCGCCGCGTTCGCGCGGCGCAGCGCATCGGGCATCGCGGCCCCGCCGGCCAGGCTGACCGCGAGAGATGCCGTGAAGGCGTCGCCGGCTGCGGTCGTGTCCACAGGGGTGATGGTGAAGCCAGGGGAATGCCCCTCCCCTTCCCGGCCCCTCCAGAACGTGCCGCGCTCGCCGAGCTTGATCACCGCGTCGCGCGCGCCAAGCTCCTGCAAACGCGCCGCGGCGCTGCGAGCGCTCTCCATGTCCTTCACGGAAATGCCGGTGAGCGCCTCCGCCTCGGACTCATTCGGGGACACGATGTCCATCAGCCCGAGCAGCCCGGACCCGGCCGCGGCCGGGGTCGCGGCGCCGGCATCGAGCACGGTGAGCACGTTCCGCTCCCGCGCGGCCTCCGCCACCGCCGTCACCACCCGCAGCGGAGTCTCGAGCTGCATGAGCAGCGCGTCGGCTTCCTTCAGCGCCTTGCGCGCCGCCGCCACGTCTTCATCATCGAGCCGCAGGTTCGCTCCGCCGATCACGATAATGCGGTTGTGGCCATCGGTCTCGAGCAGGATCAGCGCCACTCCGGTCGCCGCGCCGAGGTCCGCGCTCACGTGATCGACGTTCACCGCTTCGTGCTGCAGCGCCGACCTCAGCGTGCGGCCGAAATCGTCGTTCCCCACCCGGCCGACCATAGTGGTCTGGGCCCCCAGGCGGCTGCATGCCACCGCCTGGTTCGCGCCCTTGCCGCCGTAGGCCGTTGTGAATTCGTCGCCGTGCACCGTCTCGCCCACCTGCGGCACGGCGCAGCACCGGACGATCAGGTCCATGTTGATGCTGCCGACGACGAGCACGCGCGGAGGCACCGATCGTCCCTCGTAATAAGTGATGGATTCGACTTCGGCAGCCCTGGAATGGGACCTGCCGGGCGCGGTGTCTACGCGGCCGCCGGCGCGTCCACCTCGCGCGCCGCGAACACACTGGCGCCGCGGGCGTGCTTCAGGACATGCGCCAGCGTCTCGACCAGGTCGGGGTCGTACCTGGAGCCGGCGGCTTGGCGGAGCAGGGAGAGGGTGTGGGTGGTGTCAGGCTGGGCGGGGGAGATGGC
>Ga0315288_10011244_pt1 | contig 11274 bp, 7 predicted proteins | sample YL17G11_20_MG_FD_203454 | JGI IMG/M metagenome (GOLD analysis project Ga0315288, IMG submission 203454) | Sediment microbial communities from Yellowstone Lake, YNP, Wyoming, USA - YL17G11_20 | ecosystem: Environmental > Aquatic > Freshwater > Lake > Sediment | place: USA: Wyoming | collected... | reverse complement strand
CACCGGCCTAACTGGTGACACTGGGGCCACCGGCCTAACTGGTGACACTGGGGCCACCGGCCTAACTGGTGACACTGGGGCCACCGGCCTAACTGGCGACACTGGGGCTACGGGCGACACTGGGGCCACCGGCCTAACTGGTGACACTGGGGCCACCGGCCTAACTGGCGACACTGGGGCTACGGGCGACACTGGGGCCACCGGCCTGACCGGTGCTACTGGAGCAGGGTTCGGGTCGCAGACTTCCTTCACTATCGCAAACAACCAAGGTTCAGCAGCAGACGTTACAGGTTTGTTGTTCAGCAGTACGACCGATAGAAGTGCCCTAGTGGAGTACTATGTAGAGCGCATTACGACGGGTGGAGGTGCGACAGAACTCATGGCTGAGGGGACTCTAGCGCTCATTTACAAAGCTACTTCCGCCACTTGGTCACCTCTTAACGATACGAGTTTTGGGGACGCCACAGGGGTTACCTTCTCTGTGACTGCGGGCGGACAAGTGCAGTACACCTCAACAAACATTACTGGTACTGCGTCAATAAGCAGAATGCGGTACAGAACTAGAACGCTGGACAACTAGGGGTAAAGCATGGCGAGTAAAACTAGAATTGCCGGTGATTTGGATATTGGTGGCGCACTCACAAACAGTGGGTCTCCATTAGGAACTTGGATCACAGGAGCAACTGTTCCTACTGACCTCTTAGTGAGTCTCGTGTATGGCACAGGGTTTGAGGTTACACTTTCTAATCTAGATACCCAAATTACATTTGACGGTGCAGGCGGGTGGGGTACCTGCGGCATCGCGTCTACAGATTCTTTCATCGGAGATGGTTATATAGAGTTCACCATCGGCAGCGTGATATTGTCTGAAGGTGTTAACATGATCATCGGACTCCAGGCTGGTTCTGGAGTAAGCTATGTAGACGTAGACTTCGGCCTTCAGTTCAGTACTGGTGGATTTGCGCCATTTAATTTAGGCGTATCTCCAGGCAATGTTAGTCCAGCCCCCAGTATGGGGTCTATAGTTAGAGTCGCTCGCGTAGGGAGCGACATTGTTTATAGCAAGAACGGGACTCCGTTCTTGACACAATTTGGTGTAGTTTCGCCATCAACGCCTTTGCACTTTATAGGGGTTGACGCTCAAGCGCCGGGCGATTTCATTTATGATGTGTATGCCACTTTCGGTACCGGTAGTTCCATCTTACCAGGGACCGGAGTAGACGGTCAATTCTACCATCGTACAACTACCGGGGATGTGTACTTTCGAGGGGCGGGGGTTTGGAGTATAATACCCGCTGGTTTTGATGTTCTTACGGTAGCAGGTACGATCACTGCTTCTGCATTTGTTGGAGATGGATCTGGATTAACAGGTGTTATAGGCATGACTGGCCCTACGGGCCAAACTGGTATGACGGGTGACACTGGGGCCACCGGCCTAACTGGTGACACTGGGGCTACGGGCGACACCGGCATAACCGGAGCCACTGGTAGTACAGGCGCTACTGGCCCTACGGGCCAAACTGGTAGTACAGGCGCTACTGGACCTGACTCTTATACTCCCACTAATGGAGCCGATTGGACTAATCCAGATCCAACTACCCTAAGCGGAGCTATTGATAGGCTAGCAGCAGCTGTGGTTGCTGGATTGACAGGACCAATAGCGTAACCTTAGGTAAGGAACCTTAGGTAAGGAACCTTAGGTAAGGAACCTTAGGTAAGGACGTTAACGACCATGGCAAACGTTGCGAAAATTAGAAATCTAACGGGATTGAAGCAAGAATTCCTATTGGTGTTCAGCAACACCCTACAGCAAGAATTGATTTTCAATCCTTACGAAGAAAAACCCATCAGTCAAACTCAGTTCGAAATTGCGGTAGCGACGCAGTATGATCCGAATGTCTTTCAGATTTTGATTAATGGTTCTCCCATTACGCCCCCAACTCCGTCTCCACTGGGCGTCACGGGTCCGACGGGACCGACCGGGGGATTAGGTGCGGCAGGCCAGACCGGCATGACGGGTGCGGGCGAGACCGGCGCTACGGGTTTTATGGGTGAGACCGGCATGACCGGCATGACGGGAGCGACCGGACAAACTGCCAACACGGGGCCTACGGGAGCCACGGGGGTGGCGGGGATAACGGGAGCGACCGGACAAACTGCCAACACGGGGCCTACGGGAGCCACGGGGGTGGCGGGGCTGACGGGTACCACGGGTGTGACTGGAGCGGGAGCGACTGGATCAACGGGTTCAACGGGTTCGACCGGAGCAACCGGAGCAACCGGAGCCGGTGAGACCGGAGCCACTGGAGAAACCGGAGCCACTGGTTCAACTGGATCAACTGGTTCGACCGGAGAGACCGGATCAACCGGAGCCACTGGTTCAACTGGTTCGACCGGAGCAACCGGAGCCACTGGTTCAACTGGTTCGACCGGAGAGACCGGAGCAACCGGAGCCACTGGTTCAACTGGTTCGACCGGAGCAACCGGAGCCACTGGTTCAACGGGTTCAACTGGTTCGACCGGAGAGACCGGATCAACCGGAGCCACTGGTTCAACTGGTTCAACTGGTTCAACTGGTTCAACTGGTTCAACTGGTTCAACCGGAGAGACCGGAGCAACAGGTTCGACTGGTAACACGGGTCAAACCGGTAACACAGGACCTGCGCTCGATATAGCGATTTTTAATCCTATTATCAATAGCAACTTCGACCTTTGGCAGCGTGAAAGCACGTTCGCTACCCCTGTTACCAATACCTACACGGCCGATCGCTGGGTGCAGCAATATGACGGCACAATTGGAACGTTTACGATTAGTCGTCAAGAATTTACACTTGGACAAGTGGAAGTTCCCGACGAACCTCAATATTTTTTGAGATGGGATCATACCGTAGCGGGTTCCGGTAGCACCCAAAGAAGCTTATCGCATCGGATCGAAGGTGTCCGACACTTTGCCGACAAAACTGTTACGGTTTCTTTCTGGGCTAGAGGTACTGCGTTAGCTTCTATTGGCGTAAAGTTGGTTCAAAACTTCGGGTCTGGTGGTAGCCCTTCGGCCTCCGTTGCGACAGCGAGCCAGGCGGCAATTCTTGGTACAACTCCGTTTCTGAAATACACCCTTACGTTCACAATACCTTCCCTATCGGGGAAAACTTTAGGAACCAGCACTGTTAGTTATCTAGCTATCGTATTCGATATGCCTTTAAATGTGGTGTTTCAATTGGATCTCGCTCAAGTGATGATTAACGAGAGTGCCGATAGCGCTCGCCATAGACTAGCTGGAAATGGCATCGGACACGAAGCTGACTTGTGTAAGCGGTATTACGAAAAAAGTTATGCAATAGATACTGCCCCCGGTACTGCTACGGTTACAAATGCCGAAGCTCAGACTACTGGAAATACAATTCCAAGTGACTGGAGAGGCGATACATTTCGTTACAAGGTTCAGAAGCTGGCCATCCCGACTCACCGTCACTGGTCCGCCAATAATGGTACGTTGAACAGGATTTCTAATGCTTCAACCGGAGCTGACATTGGAGTTTCTGTTGCACTGAATATAAACGGAACCAATGGCTTTAATTTTATCAATAACGGTGGGGCCGATGCAACGGGGGAAGAAGGTTTTATCTTTCACTGGGATGCCGACGCCGAGATTTATTAACGGTGAAAAACTCTCTTCAACATGGCGTGTGTTATTAGCCATTTAAAGATTAAAACTCGCCCAATTGACCCAACTGGACCAACCCATCCAGGCACCACTGGAGTTCCTTACGAGATTCTTCTATATCCGGCATGGCTCGGTGGGCCGCAACTTTGGGACATTCTCCGCCCCCATACGACCGAACCACTTCCTTGAACGATGACACGTCGATGGTCCGGTAATGCAAGTACGGGATGACGGATGGGAAGTCCTTCTCCAGGAACCCCCGGTCAAACTTGATGTTGTTTCCGGCCAGCACGACCTTGCCGATTTGATCGGCCGGAACATATTGCGAGATCAGTTTAAAAACTTCCGCCTGTACTTGTTCCAGCGGAAGGCCCTTCTGCAGGACCTCCCCCGCGAGGCCAGATTTTATATGCATCTCGGCCGCAATCGGGGCAGCCTGCGGCGGTTCAAGCTCCTGTGGCATTCGGCGGATCAAGCCGACATACTGCATAACGGGGTACTGGGAAGCCAACGTTTCGTACAGGGCCAAACCGATTTCAATCGAAACATGCTGTTCGGTCGAAAGGCCGGTCGTTTCAAAGTCACACCAAAGAATCATATTAACCCCATTTTTTTAACGGACAGACCATTCCGGCCAACCTAGCTTTGATCGGCATGTAGCACCAACATTCCCCGCAGGTCTGGATGGCTGCATTATACTCGGGACATTCCCCGCAGGTTTCGATCCGGCGATTGTATTGAGATCTCGATACTCGCCGCCCCGCCCAAACCGCCCGGACCCACTGAATCCAACTTCCAACCGAACGGAGGGGGCGCAGTTTCATTCCGCCACCGATTCAGCTCCAAATTGCGGGTCATCCGCGAGCAGTTTCTCCACCTGGGCCCAAACGGTTTCGACCGAGATGTCGCCCATGCAGGGATGCAGCCCGTCTATAAGATAGGGGCACTCGCCGCGCGGCATAGCCGAGATCTTAGGATTTTCCCGGAAGCAGGGCTGGCAGGGCGGATTCGCCGATAGGTTGTAATTATCGGGATATCCGGCGGCGCTCGATTGGGTCGAACCCCACAGGATAATGGAGGGGACTGGTTTTGCTTGAATGCTCTCTGGAACTCGGAAAGCAAAATGACCCGCATGGTTGGACCAGCTATCGACTCCCATGTGAAAAGCCGCACCGCCTAGTGTATAAAACTGTTGCTCGAACGTATCGGTCCGGCGGTCCTGCAGGGCCCCCGGAACCTTCGGGTCGTCCGGCGACCCCAATTGAAAGACCTTGACGCCCCGTTGATTCAAACGCGCGACGATCTCGACCCACCGGTTGATAGGCCAATTCTTGTACTGGCTCCATCCGGCTTGTGGATGTAGCGTTACGAACCGCTTTGGCACTTCCGGAAGCGAGAACTCCCCCCGGGGCAATACGCTCTCCTGATCCAGTAGGAGTTCGGCCGCGAAGTATTCCAGCAGATGCCGCTTCATCGGTTTCTCCGGATAGCCTTCGGCCAACGGATAGCCGATCAGGTTCCATTGGATCGCCCCCGGTACCGCGTCCGTCACGACTTCGTCGAAGCCAGCGGCCAAGATGATGGGCTTCAGCAGTGCCTTGGTGCCGGGAGCGCATCGGTAGATCAATCGATCGGGCCGGTGGGTCTCGCGAAACGCCTTCACGAGGTTGAGCGTCATCAAGACATCCCCCAGGGCACCTGGACGGTACCAGACGTGCTGCACGCCCGCCGATTGCTTCTTGTCCTTCTTGTCTTGGATCATCTCGGTGCTTTTTTGTTTCATCAAGACACTTTTGATCCGATCGATCCGGTTCTCCCAGTCGCGGTCCGTGACGCCGATCTTCTCGCGGGCCATCTCGGCCCACCGCAGCGCGTCCCCCCAGAGCCCCAGGTGCTCCCAGCACCACGAGATGACCCGATAGGGCTGATCGAGATATTTGTCCCGCTCTCGCCACAGATGCGTCGGCGGGATCGGCATGTCTTTGGCCTGTAGGGCTAGTCCGATGGCCTTCCAGAATCGCCCCAGTTGCATTTCGATTCCAGCCCCCACCATCCATAGCTCGGCCCAATCGGGACGCTTCACGACCGCTTCCCGGACGTACTGTAGGGCCCGCTCGGGGTTCTTGGCCTCCAGACAGCACCGAGCCCTGTACAGATGCGCGAACCAATACTCGTCCTCGTACCCAAGACCGAGTTCGATTCGTTTCGTGTAGGTCTCGACGGCCTTCTGGGGCTCGCCTCCGTGATGGTAGGTTTGGGCCAAGTAAAATGCCGTCCGGGCCGTCGGAGCGACTTCCTGCATCTCGCGCTCCAAGATCCGCCGATTCCGAGCGTTCGAATTCTCTCCAGCCCCCGGGGCAGCGTTGTGCCGGATCACGATATCGGAATGCACGATCGATGGGGCATTGCCAAAATGCGGGTACTCGTGACAGCGGCCTTCGTACCGAATACCTTTCCCGGTCTTCCACAGCCGATGATGCGGCCAACTCGGGCCGCCCGATTCCATCATGATGCCGTGAACCTCGTACTGGGTCCAAATGGAAAGCCTTCGGAGTCGATCGGGATGCAGAACCTGATCGTCCGCATCCATCCACAAAACCCAATCGAATAGGCCGGAACGTTCGATCCACTCGCAATATTGATTGCGGGCTTTGCCGAAATCCCAAAGCTTCCAATCGCCCTTCTCGTCCGGTTGGCTCGCTCCCGTATAGGTATCGGTATGGATCAAAGCTGCTGGGGCAGTCCGGGCGATCTCCAGGGTCTTGTCGGTCGATCCGGTGTCGATCAAACAAAATCCATCCAGGTTGAGCGGCTTGAGTGATCCCAACAGAACCGGCAGATCCCGTTCTTCGTTCTTCGCGATCATCCCGACACATATGGTCGGGCGGCGTTCGACTCGCCGTAGAATCCAATCCCGTTGACCCGGATTGAGTGTATAGGTTTCGTCCACTATGAAATGACCATTTTGGTACAAAAGCTCCAGCATTGATTGGAGCGTGTAGAAGCACGGATTCTGCTCCACTACGGCGGGCGCGAGATCCCGTTCGAACCCCGGGACCTCGTGGTCTGGCAGGCGGAGAAAAACTTTTACGTTGGGCCCAGCCGACGCCAAGCACTGGAGTTCTTTCTCGGCCGCCCAGTACGGAAGTCGTTGGAACGTATGGACGTAAGTGAAGAGAGTTTTCTGCGCAGTCGGGGTCGGATGGGGTAGGGCTTGTAGGTATTGGGAACAATTGGAATCGCCGTTCTGCCCCCAGGTCTGCACCAATCCGAGCGTCGCGGGCGCTACGTCGGTCAATTCCGTTCCCTGTTCTTGTTTCGCCACGTTGCGCCACAAGCCTTCTGCGAGCGCCGCCGATGCCGGATCTTCCGACGGGGTCGGGAACAGCGGATAGGGTTGGATCGTATCCCGCTCCGGATGGAACCAAAGGCCCGTATCGGGGTCCTGAAGGTAGAGGGTCGTGGTCGGTAGAGCTTCCAGTCCAGTCTGGGGGGATTTCATACCGGTTGATTTACCGGACGGGTTGGTAAACTATCGATGATTCACTAAGGAGAATCCCAATGACTGAAAATCAAAATTCCGCCGAAACGTTCGACCTGCCCGAAATCACCATGCCGGACCCGGAAGCCTACATCCGACCAGAACCGGAAGTAGAAGCGGACCTCAAGAAGACCGCCATTCAATTTGGTTTCGTTGGTGTCGGCCAAGCCGGTGGCAAGATCGCGAACGAATTCTACCGCCTGGGCTACCGCAAGGTCGTGGCGATCAATACGGCCAAAAACGATTTCATGGGACTCGACATCCCAGCTAAACGTCATCTCGTCTTGGGCGATGGCTCCGGTGCGGGCAAGAATCCCGAAAAGGGTTCCGAAGCAGTCAAGAAACAGCGTGATGATATCTTATCGCTATTCAAGCGAACCTTCGGGGATTCGGTGGAGAAGATCGTGATATTGGCCTCTGGCGGGGGGGGAACCGGGTGCGGCGGTACGCTCGACATGGTCGATATCGCTCGCGATTACCTGAAGGAACTGGGTAAGAACCCGGATCGAGCCGTGGGGGTCCTGATGGCGTTGCCGAAGGATTCGGAGCGTGGGGCCGCGCAGATCAATTCGGCCAAACTGATGGAACAGTTGTTCGAGAGAGCCAAAACGGATCTGGCTCCCCTGATCCTGGTGGACAACGAACAGATCGCCAAGCAATGGCCCAACGCATCGATCGCGGAAGTTTTCACACTCGCCAATCGGAACGTCTGTGGGCTGTTCGATATCTTCAATACGCTGGCATGTCGTCCCAGCCAGTTCAGCAGTTTCGATAAGGCGGATCTGTGCAGCGTGTTGGATCAAGGGGCCGTTATTTTCGGCACCACCACTCTGAAACAAATCGAATCCGCGCAGGCTATATCGGATGCGATCCGTCAGAACCTCGGCAAGGGGTTGTTGGTGGAGGGGGTTGATTTGACGACCGCAACCGCCGGGGCTGGCGTCCTGGTGGGGTCGCTCGATATCCTCCAGACATTACCTTCTAGTTATGTGGACGAAGCGTTCAAAACCTTGGCCCGCATCATGGGGGCGGACAAAAAAACCCTCACGATCCATCAAGGTGTCTTCGAAACCTCCAAGCCAAGCCTGTTCCTCTACACGATCTGTGGGGGCGTCGAGCTTCCCGCCAAACGACTTGAAAAACTCAAGCGAGGTTAAAGAACTCTTCGGGGTTCCGCTCACTCCGGCCGCTCAGGAGCATTTCGAGTGGGCGGGACTTTCCGATATCCTGTTGGATATATCGAACCAGATCAACCTTGCTTACCGACAAGGTTCGAAGCCTACCGACATCCACTATTGCTTTGGCAGGTGGCTGGTCTTTAGGGAGAATCGGTAATCCAGATCGGTGAACGATTCGGCTTAATCTCTACCAGCCCGGTGCCGTAACCCCGCCTGTCTTTACTATTTCGATGCCATGAGCGGCGGCCATGGCGAGCTTGGCCGGGTCAAAATCAAAGGTACCGTAAAGATAGCGAGACGGCGCATAAAGGCGGATACTAATTTTCTTGTCTCCGGCGACTTCCAGGTTACCCATCAAAACCTGATGATCCCGAATATCAAGCGCCCGCAAGCCGTACGAAAGCGCTTTAGGATAGGACTCATCCAGTGGATCGACTGCTTGGGCACCCACCGGTTGGCACGTCACGACTATGATTTCGTCACCGTCTTCAAGACGGTCGTAAGCGTACTGGATCGGCACGATCTCGCGCACGCCGCCATCCACTAAGTAACCACTGACCGGCTCCATGTAAAACGGAATTGCTGAACTCGCCAGTGTAGCCTCCACCATTTCGGCAGGCGTGTGATGGGCGGAGCTTCTGTAGTACGCCAGTGTGTCTCGTAAATTGACAAAGCAAGCTATCGCTTCAATGTCAGTAGCCGGGTTCCGCGCTGCAAGGGTAGTGAGAGTTTTCTTGAGAGGCCCCATACCATAACGGCCAGACCCATTAAATGGTATTTTCCACCAGTGATCAGACAGTATGTCCGACCGACCTTTAATGGCAGACCACATCGCCATGAGGCCATCAGGGCCGAGATATCGTAAGCCCATTGCATTCAAAGAACCCGCTGAGGTGCCCACGACAAAATCAGGCTTTGAGCCTGCTTTCATGAGTTCACGAATGACGCTGGCTTCAAAAATTCCTTTAGCGCCGCCGCCGCTTAGTACATACGCAGTTTTCATAGCGATGTTTCTGGCAAAAGCTGCATGTAAAATGTGACTGTGGCTAGTTCTGCCCCGGTGTAAGGCGTGTCGTTCTCAAGCGACAACGCGATGACAGTACCCTGAGAGCTTTTGATCTGCGCTTGGATCAAATAGTCAAAAGGAAACACAATAGTATCCTGAGCCAACCCACCACAGGCCGGAATGATCTGCGAAGCTCTGTTGGTACAAATATTCAAGAAGTCTTTAATCCCACGGTACCGTGATTTATTTTGACCGTAGCCAAGGTCATAGTCTGTTTGACTGAAATCCGCATAAGTACTCAGGTCTGCACCTGCCCATAACTCTATGAGGATGTTGGTCGTAAAAACAACCGCCTTACTAAATTGAATTTCGATGTAATTAAGTAGGTATGCTGTTCCAGTGGGGGGATTCAAAATCCACTCACTGCGTCTTGTGACGCCGTCATTGTGGTAGTAGGAAACAGTCACAACATTGCCTGTTTGAGATCCTGTGAATGTGACTGTACCTGCCGCGAAATTAATAGAGTAGTCTGTAACCGGCGTAGCAACAACACCGTCTATTTTGACTACGACTCGGCGCATAGCATGATCAGAAAAAGTCCCGTCACGTTCTGAGACTAAGTTGTAGTCATAAGTGAGCCGATCGCTATCAATATTGATCCACCAAGCATTACTAGAATTAAACAACAACCCATCACCAGAGTCCGTCATCGTTTCATCCGCGACCGCAACAGAGCGTTGGTACCAAGTCGTCCGATCACTCCAATCGTGAGAGTTCAGGGTGATGGACTGCGCTCCCAACAGACCAACGCTACTGGATGTATCCACTAATATTGCGTTGTTTTGGTTTCTAGCGGCGTCATCTCCAGTCGTAAAATCAATGGATACACTATTGGCAGTAACCGTATGGGCGGTGTTTATGGGGCACGTTGTGGGTGCCGCCTCCGAGTATTCTTTTAAAACGAATTCCCACTTCGCGTCTGTCTCACAGTAAATTTTGAATTTATTAACTTTCATACTAACCCCTTAATAGAACCGAAGAGCATCTTGCCCTGTTAGAGCCACCACCAGCAATTGAGTACTGGATCTCAAAAATAGCTTGCGCAGAAGGCACGTTACTTATTGCGCCCAAGTCATGTAAAGCAGTCGTGACATCTGTAATGGCTGTTTTTTCGCAAATAACCAAACTATTGGTTAGGTCATAAACTCTAATGTTCATGTTCGTACCTCCGCTTGTGGAGCAAGTGGCAAGAGCCTTAGTCAAGGTAACGAGGGATGAACCGGGAAAAACGCACCTAGCGGCGACTGTATAACTTGAAGCCGATACTTCTAAATATGGGGTACCGGAAGTGGCTAGGGTTAAATTTTGGTAATAGGAAACTGCGCCCGTAGCTCCCGTAGAACCAGTTGCGCCCGTGGCTCCAGTAGGGCCGGTATTAGCAGTTTGTCCCGTGGCTCCAGTAGAACCAGTTGCGCCCGTAGCTCCAGTAGCTCCCGTAGAACCAGTTGCGCCCGTGGCTCCAGTAGGGCCGGTATTAGCAGTTTGTCCCGTGGCTCCAGTAGGGCCGGTGTTCCCTGTCGAGCCTGTCGAGCCTGTCGCCCCAGTGGCTCCGCCCGCAATTATATTAGTCCAAGCGCCATTCTCGTAACCTTCAAACTTGTTCGTCGTGGTGTTGTAACGAACCATTCCATTTGTAGGAGTGGTGGGTCTATTCGCAGTGGTATCATTGACCAGCTTAAGCACGCACCCTAGTTTTGCAAACGCATCTTTTGCGGCGACGGCATCCGTGAATCTTAGACGTTCTTTGTCTAAGCCATAACCCCCTGCATGGAGGATCAGATCTTTTAAGGGCGTGTACGTTCCTACCGTTAAATTATTTCCATCG
>Ga0315288_10011243_pt1 | contig 11274 bp, 12 predicted proteins | sample YL17G11_20_MG_FD_203454 | JGI IMG/M metagenome (GOLD analysis project Ga0315288, IMG submission 203454) | Sediment microbial communities from Yellowstone Lake, YNP, Wyoming, USA - YL17G11_20 | ecosystem: Environmental > Aquatic > Freshwater > Lake > Sediment | place: USA: Wyoming | collected... | reverse complement strand
ACTATTTTTTTGATCATCCCGGACTCCAGGGTTAGTGGGTCAGTATATCCTCTGCTGGCTATCTCTACGAACGTGATCTTGGATTGTTTCGCCCAAAACGGCGAGGGAATCACCCGGAGCGCGAAGAGCTGTCGCCGGCGGAAGGCGTTACGTTGAAACGGAGTATAGCCTCAGTTAGTTACCGGGTCGCGAAGAAATCGGGGGGAGACGCTACCACCCGAACAGGTGCTCGAACAAAATCTTGAGGCCGATGCCGATTAGAATCAGCCCGCCGATCAGCGTCACCCGGCCGCGCCAGACGTTGCCGATTTTCCTGCCGAGCGCCAGACCGGTCATCGTAAACGCCGCCGCGACGATACCGATAATGATGGACGGATAAATGATCCCGATTCCCAGCAGGGCCAAAGATAGACCCATGGCCAAAGCGTCGATCGAGGTGGCCACCGAAAGCACGATCAGTGACATCCCGCGCGTCGGATCGTCGCGCTCATATCCGGACTGCCGCCGGGACTCGCGGATCATCTTGACGCCGATATACGACAAAAGCCCCATGGCCGCCCAATGGTCCAGGTTTTCGATATAATGGCGGATGGTCGATCCGGCCAGCCAGCCGAGAATCGGCATCATGAACTGAAAGAGTCCGAAATGGAACCCCAGGCGGAAATATTGACGCGGGGAAATCATCCCTCGGCCGGACAAGTGCAGGCCGACGGCCATGGCCACGGTGAAGGCATCCATGGCCAGGGCCACGGCAATCAAAAGGACTTCAATAAACGTCACCGGTCGATCTTCCCGTACATTGACCCTGAATATACTATTCCATATGATCCCGCCAAGAATTTTTTGCCGACTTTCCTTTTGCGGTTGCATTAATTTCGAAGCGGATTTACCATCAGACCATGGGCAACAGGAAGGTGACATGGGCCGGCCTGGCCGCCGGCGTCTTGGGACATATCCTGCAGGGGATGCTGGCCTTCCTGATCTTCGACCATTTTTATCTGGAAAGCCCGGAACTGGTTCGTGACTTGGGGCAGATGGTGGCCGTCTACTATCTGGCCCTCAATATGCTGACCGGGGTGGTCATTGCCTATCTTGCCCATTACTTGAAAAACGTCTGGACCGGACCTGACTGGCTGGTGGGGATAAAAGCCGGCCTTCTCTTATGGGCGGGGTCATCGCCCGTCTTTGTCATCAAACGGCAGATAATGTTCAAGCTGTCGAATTGGCTGCTGTTCGAAATAATAACCGACCTGCTGATTTATGCCCTGATGGGCGCCGTCGCGGGTTTTCTGTCCGGACGAGGCATTGTCGATAAGGAGAATCACGCATGATAATCACCACTACGCCCACCGTCGAGAACCACGTCATCCGGCAATATCTGGGGATCGTGACCGGCGAAGCCATTATGGGCGCCAACATCATCAAGGATCTGTTCGCCTCGATAACCGATATCGTCGGCGGGCGCTCGGCCACCTACGAACGGGAACTGCAAAAGGCGCGCCAGATCGCCATCGACGAAATGGCCGCCGAGGCCAAGGAAATGGGAGGCGACGCGGTCGTCGGGGTTGATCTTGATTACGAAGTCATTCGCGAAGGCATGCTGATGGTGGCCGTTTCAGGGACGGCGGTCAAACTCACCGCCCAATGATATGTGGATGCAAAATGATCCTGCGTTCAGGATTTTGTCATTATTTTGCACACCGGGCTTGCCTTTCCGGGCGGAGACGTGTATCTTCTTGTTCACCAAGAGATAAGTAGCCGTCGTTAGCAAATCGTTTAGGCATACTCTTCGCTTGGCTAAGGTAAGAGTCGATTTTCTCGAAAACGCGTATGTCGAAAATCATTGCTCTCGTCATCTTCTCCCTGGTTCTTTTCGTGACCGCTCCCTCTATTTTATGGGCAGGCGTTTTCTCCGAGAATCTCCGCGAATCTATTGCCGACAAAGGCGAGGCCGAATTGGTTCGGGTCCTGATTGTCCCCGTCTCAGACCACAATTCGGCAGTGTTCAAACGGGCGTTGACCGAAACCTATTCCACGATCGCTGACCGTCACCGCTATGGAATCGCCGATCTCAAGGCGTCAGCCCAACGCTCCCAGCCGGAAATTGTAGACGCGTTGGCTCGGTTGCAGAGCGCCGGTTTCGCGGGAAACGTCAAGCCCTATTGGATAGCCAATATCATCGAGGCCGAAGTGGCCGTAGGCGAACTGGAAAATCTCATCGTCCTCCCGTCCATCGACAAGATCGAGTTATACCCGGAGATCACCTCCATCCCCATGGTCCCGGTGTCGCCATCCGACGCGACGGCCATGGGCTTGCCGGGAAACCTCCGCGCGGTCAAAGCCGATTCCGCCTGGGCGGCGGGGTATGACGGACGCGGGCGGATCATTTGCAGCTTTGACACCGGTGTCGATGGGTTCCATCCGGCTCTATCCGGCAATTACCGAGGCAATAAGGGGTACCCGGCGTCTCAGTGCTGGTTCTCTCCCGTCGACAGCTCGACCTATCCGCACGTGTTCTCGCTGGCTGCTTCCAAAGTCGCGCATGGGACTCACACCGCCGGTATCATGGTCGGCCATGACGACATCACCGGCGATACCATCGGTGTGGCGCCCGGCGCCGATTGGATTTCCGCCGTGGCCGTCGACGTCCCGGGAGCCTCGGTGTTCGAGGCCTTTCAGTGGGCTGCCGACCCCGACGGAGACCCCAATACCGTCTCGGATGTTCCCGACGTGATCAATCATAGCTGGGGAGTGCAGAAAATCGGGTGCGCCGATGTCTTCTGGGATGCCATCGATAATCTGGAAGCGCTCGGGGTGGTCAATATCTTTGCGGCCGGCAACGAGGGGTCGGCAGCGGGGTCAATTCGTAATCCGGCCAATCGCTTTCTGGATTCCCTGACGAATTTCGCGGTCGGCGCCTTGCGCTACGATTACTCGTCGATCTGGTCGGCCTCGTCGCGAGGGCCGTCCACCTGCGGTATCATCGCAACCAAGCCGAACGTCGCTGCTCCCGGCGAATGGATCAGGTCCGCGATTCCCGAAGGGTTTATCGCCCCGGACAGTTTCTACGCCAAGTACTCCGGGACGTCGGGGGCGGCCCCGCACGTGTCCGGCGCGGTGGCGATTTTGCGCCAAAAAAATCCGGATGCCACCGTGGACGAAATCAAGGCTGCCCTGCTGTCTTCCGCGCATGATCTCGGCCCGACCGGGCCGGACAACAGTTTCGGCTGGGGCGCCATCGATATCATGGAAGCACTTCGTCGCATCGAATATATTTCCTCGCCCCTATTACAGCTGTTGCGATTCGATCATCCGGACGTTTATCCCGGAGACACCATCCACGTCGATGTGGCGCTCAAAAACGCCGGAGCGGCGATCAACGGCGTGGAAGCCGTCTTTGCCAATCCCGAGGACGGCCTGACCCTGCTCACCGACCAAATCAAATTCGGGCATATCGGACGTGACGCCGTGGTTGAGGGGTCGTCGCCTCTCGACCTGGTCTTCGACGACTCCGTCGAACCCGGCCGCGTCTATTCACTGGATATGACCGTCACCGGCGACGGCGGTTACACCAAAGACCAGCGGCTGAGCGTCCTGGTCGGCGCCAAGGGCGTGCCAACGTATTTTCATCATAATACCGGCCGGGTCCGGTTCACTATTTCGAATTACGGCGCTTTCGGCTTCGCCGGAACCACCGGGACGAAAGGACTCAACGGATCGTTTGTTCCCCTCGGTTTTGAGGGGTATCGTCTCGATCGGGATACGAATGATCTGTTCCAGGCGGCTCTTTTGATCGGCGTCGACTCGTGTCACGTTTCCGACTGCGCCGTCAACGTCGCCACGCAGATGGACAACGACTTCGCCGTCGTGCCGGGCGGTTCGATCGTCGCGTCGACGCCGGGACCGGTCGCCGATCAGGAAACCGTATCGATGTTCGACGATCATTATGCGGAAAACCCGATCGGGGTAACCATCCGTCAGCGCACATTTGCATGGACGCAGGCGCCGGATAACTCGTTTATCATCCTCGAGTTTATCCTCACCAATACCTCGCCGATGGCCGTCAACGGCATCCGCGTAGGGCTTTTCCTCGACTGGGATATCCGCGCATACGGGCAAAATCGCGGATCGTTTCTGCCGGGTGAGGACATCGGCTATCTGTGCTGGGCTTACGGCGACGATTCCGCTGATTTCCGCGGGGTCAAAGCGCTCAACGCCGAGGGTCTTTTGAACCACCGTATCTACACCAATTGGAATGAGGTCAACAGCAGTAACTTTACCGAAGGCCGCAAGTACAGCGGCCTGACCGACGACATGTACGGATCCATACCGACCTCCCTCGACGTCTCCCACGTTACCGCCACCGGGCCATTCAACCTCGACGTCATGGAATCGGACACGGCCGCCTTTGCCATCATCGGCGGCGCCGATTGGAATTCCTTCATGGAGTCGGCCGTGCGCGCCCAGCAGAAGTACAATGACTTCCCCACCGCCGTCGATGGCGAATTCGCCTCACCGGTCCCGGGATCGTTTATTCTGCGACAAAACTATCCCAATCCATTCAATCCCGCCACGAGCATATCATTGTCGATTCCTCAAGCCGACCGGGTGCGGGTGGACATTTACGACATCCTGGGCCGACTGGTCCGGACGCTATGCGATGACCGCCTTCCCGCCGGGACCCACGCCTTTGCGTGGGACGGCGCCACGGCTGCTCACGAACCGGCCGCAAGCGGCATTTACTTCACGCGTGCCCGCTACGGCAATTCGGCTCAAACCTGCAAAATGCTTCTGATTAAGTAGGCGATTTCCCGGCCCCGTCACGTGGGCGGGGTCAAAGACCTGCCGCGTCCGGTCGCAAAAAAATCATCATGTGGGCGGCAGACCCCCCGGTCTGCCCCAGGGTACATCGATCACGAATTTTGTCCTTGCACCGAATGCCCCCTACACATTATGATTCAACCGGATATATGGCATCCTGAGGGGCACCGGGGAACTCGAAGACGTTTGTATCTCAGGATTTGAACGCAGACGAGGTCGTGTGCCGCCCACATAACTCCGTGGAAGGAGCTTGAAGTGGAAGGGACTTGTTCTGCAACATGGACCAAATTGTTTGAAGGAGTTAAATTTCATGCAGGCTCAGGAGTAATCAAGATTTTGCATGTTCTCATCAGTGACTATTCCGTGGAGGTTGAGGAATCAAACGCACGTGCCATGATAACCGTACCCACATGGCACGTTTTCTATAGAGGCGTGAGAATTCTTGCACTGGATGTAAATAATAGCGGAATTTTGTGTAGGTTCTTGAAACTAGCCTACTTGCCCACGAATATCAAGCAATTACCGGAATATCGACCTGAGAAGTGGGGCAAGGGTAAATCAGCCAATATGTCTCTACGAGATGATGACAAAGCAAGGACATTATCGAAAATGCTGTTCGGGTATCTTAAAAACATCGACGCAGCCCTCGATGAAGATCAGGCAAAGTACCCGAAACCAATACTTGATAAGAAACACCTTAGAGAACAGCATTTCGAGAAGGAAGTGGTTGCGAATCTTCAGAAGGTGAAACCGGGTCTGACCTTAGTCCGCCAGCAATGTGTAATACCTGCGGGGAGAATAGATGTGTTATGCAAGGACGAATACAATAGGCCAGCGGTTTTGGAGCTCAAGATCGCAGCCGGAGATGAATCTGCAGTAGTTCAAACCCGGAGTTATCTGCAATATATACGGCAGGTCACTCAAATTGAGCCTGTCGGCATAATTGTCATACAGGAAAACAATGAATCGCTTCAAGAAAAATGTGATCAATACGGTATCGAATTGGTGGTCTGGAAATAGGGAGTCGGGCGGATGTTTTATGGGCGGCAGCCCCCGGGTTTGCCCCAGCAGTGAATGTGGCCTGTGACCATCGAGCAAGAACGTCGGCATGGTTGTTCGTAAGCGACTTAAAATTGAAGGGGCCAGCCTGGCCTTCGTAACGACGACGGCCACGGATTGGGCTCAGGTTTTCAACCTCCCGTCGGCGGCAATAGTAACGCTGCAGGAACTGGGGACAACTCTTGCCCAATTTCAGGCGTCGTTATCCGGATACGTGCTGATGCCATCACACATACATATGCTGGTTGGGCTGCCCGAGATATTTCGTTTGTCGGAGTTCGTTCAGACGTTTAAAAGCATCAGTTCGCGCCGGCTTAAGGAAATTGATCTTCAGGAGTTCCTGTCAGCCTTTGAAAGAGACGGGAAGTTCAGGCTGTGGAAACCGCGGTTCGATGATTTGATAATAACGAGCGAGAAGCAGTTTCGTATTAAGCTTGAATATATCCACAATAACCCGGTCAAGGCTGGATTGGTTGCGCGACCATCTGATTGGCCGTATTCGAGCGCGTGCGACTGGCTGGAGGATAGGTCGGGATTATTGCCGATAGACAAGACGATTTTCGGAGTAACTGCAAATGCATGACTGGGGGCAGACGAGGGCGTCTGCCGCCCACAGAATACGAAACGCGACCTGGGATTTGCGCTTACCGGGGCTTTTTCAGGTCAACCACCGTGGCGCCCCATGATCCGCCGCTGCCGCCCTCGTGGCGAAAAGAGATAACCGCCGGGTGCTCTCTGAGGATCGAATGGACTATTTCCCGCTGCACGCCGATTCCCTTGCCGTGGATAATTCGCAAGGCATAGATCCCGCGTTCAAGGCAGGCATCGATATAATCGAGGACGACGTCTTTGACCTCACCGGGTTGGAACTGATGGAGGTCAAGCGTGCCGTCGATCGGATATTCTATCGGATTCTGATCGGATGTTTCCATCGATGTGAATCCTTGTCGCCGGGAACGGGGCTGTCGAGGCCTATTCTTTGTCGGTGCCGCCCTGGTTTTCGCTTTCGGGTTTTTTGAGCTTGTCTCGAAGGCCCATGATCTTGCTGACGACGCCGGGAATCGCTTCCACGAGCGAGTCGATCTTGCCCGGTTTGGCCGGAAGAAGCGAGATACCGGTCTTATCCATAATGATAAACGCCGCCGGTTCGATTATACAGCCGCCGCCACCACCGGCGCCAAACCCCGTGCCGGACTTTTCCTTTGAGCCTTCAGCGCCACCGGCGCCGAAACCGACCGAAACTTTGACCACCGGTATCACGGTCTTGTCGCCCACCGTGACCGCTTCACCGATAACTGACTGGGCCGACGCCATTTCCTTGAGTTCGCCCACGATTCCCTTGATTACATCCATGACATTGCTCGACATTACTTATCCCTTCTTCGAAAAAAGGCTGGCCATCAATTTCCTTATCGGCAGATTCCCGAACAGCCGGAAACCGGGCCCGATGATCTGCCGGTTTTTGATCGAAAATATCACGTACCCGGAATAGACGGTTTCCCCGGCGCCGAAGACAGGATCGACGGCAATGACGTTGCGCGCCCTGGGAAAGATGCCGTAAAACGCCTGCCCCCAGCCGTAGGCGATTCCCGCCAGGGCAGGATCGGCGAATACCGGCTGAACCTCGATCTTGCCTCTGTCATAACTGAAGCGGGAGAGGATTTCCCCAACAAATAAAACCAATGCCTTCAATACCCGTACCATGACTCCCAGAGACAGCTTTCGTCCTGATTTTCGCTTCGGAACGGGCGCAGGTGAGGCCTCAGCAGGTTTTGCGGCTGTTTCTCGCTTCGGTGTCGCGCGTTTCTGTCGGGGAAAAAACCGGAGCGGTCCGCACACGACTCCGACCTGCCGGCGTCCGCCGTTGAATTCAACTCCACAGCCAAGCACGGTGAGGGAAGCGCGAAAAAGATGGTTACGGTATGAGACAGAAATGACCGTCCGCGTTGTCAAAAACAATAGCAGGCCGGTCGCAACGACAAGAGATACTATGAGGAGGAAGGTTACCATTACCACCCGTACACCAACAACGGTATGGCGGTTCCATACTTGTGGTCGATATCGGCGGCTTTAGGCGACGATGTTATCGGTCGTACGTAAGGCGAGTTTAGCGCCGCGGCATTCAATACTCTTTCTCGACGTCGTCCGAGTAGTTGTCCTCTATATAATCATCACCGAAGAGTGCGCCCTCGTCTTCGTCCTTGTCCTCGTCCTCGTCTTCGTCTTCGTCGTCGCCAAGATCGTCGGGATCGTCAAGCACTTCCTCGACCAAAGGAAGAGACTCCCCCGTTTCCATGGCATCGGCGCATTCCTGGGAGCAGAAGCCCATACCATCTTTGTGGAAGGGGACGGCCTCTATTTCTTCGCCGCAAAAATCGCAACGCATCAATCGTCCTCGAGTTGTGTCTGCAGTTCGCTGTTCTCTTTACCTTGATCGAATTAAACTAAGGTCTCCCGAAACGCAAGCACTTTTTGCCGCCTCCGGGCTGATTTTTTTTGGCCCCGAAACCTATATTACCTGGCCGTCCCGGAGCTTTTTCACCAGCTTGTCGGCAATCTCATCAGACGTCTCACCCTCGATAATTTCGCCCTTTTTCCGGGGCGGTGGGGGTGTCGCCTTAAGCGTTTTGGTGCGTGAATTGGCGCCGACGGTCTTGAGATCGACCCCGAGGTCGCCCGCCGACCATTTGGTGATCGGAGCCTTCTTGGCCGCCATTTTGCCCTTCAGCGACGGAAGTCGGGGTTCGTTGATTTCCTTAACCACCGACGCCACCGCCGGCAACGCTGCGGCCACCGTGTCATAACCCTCTTCGGTGGTTCTTTGGAAAATCGCTTCCGTCTCGCTGACCTGCTCGGTTTTTCTCACGAAGAGTATTTGCGGCCAGTCAAGATTGGCCGCCAATGCGGCCGGCACCTGCGCGCAGTCATCGTCGACCGCCTGTTTCCCGGCCAAAATCAAATGGACGCCGCCGATTTTGCGCACGGCAGCCGCCAGTATCTGGGCCACTGCCTGGGGGTCGGAGCCTTCAAAGGCCGGGTCGGTCACCTGAATCGCTTCATCCACGCCGACCGACAGCGCCTGCCGAAGGGCAGATTCGGCCCGTTCACCGCCGACCGTCACCGCGGTCACCTTGCCGCCGATTTTTTCTTTAATCCGCAGGGCTTCTTCGATGGCGTATTCATCAAACGGATTGACGATCCCCGGCCCCGACGGCAACGTCACTTTTCCCGCCGCCTCGTCCACCCGGACCAGTTCAATCTCCGGCACCTGTTTAATCACAACCACAATATTCATGTCTGCCTCCATACACGCGTCGCGGGGCACGTCCCCGTTTGCGCCTGTGCTCTGTTGTCATCTGTTTTGCATTATCGGGCCTCAAAAGTAACACTCTCGCGCCCGCCTGTCAAACGGAGACTTGTCAAAATCATTCGCCGCGCAACTTTCGCAGGGCCTGAGCCGCCGCCTTTTGCTCGGCGTCCTTTTTCGAGGCTCCCGTGCCGCACCCAACGTACTCCCCGTTGCAGTACACGGCGACGACAAAGGTCTTTTCGTGATCCGGGCCTTCCTCGCTGGTGACCTCGTACCGGGGCATACCGGCGCCTATTCCCTGGATGTGTTCGAGTAGATCCCCTTTATAGTTACGAAAGGTCTTGTCGGCGGCCAGCCTATCCACCTTGGACAGGATATGCCGCCTGATAAACGGCCGCGCCGATACCAGCCCGCCGTCCAGGTAGATGGCTCCGATGACCGCCTCGAGGGCGTCGGCGGTTATCGAAGGACGCTTGCGGCCCCCGGCGCGGTCCTCCTCCTCCGACAGCAAAATGTAGGCGCCCAGGTCCAAATCGTCGGCCGTCCGCGACAGGGTTGTCTCGTTGACCAGAAGCGACTTGAATTTGGTCAGCGCCCCTTCGAACTTTTCGGGATATTTGTCATAGAGAAATTCGGAGACGATCAGCCCCAAAATGGCATCCCCCAAAAACTCCAGTCGCTCGTTGGACGGCAGCCATTGGCCGTTTCCCGCTTTGGCATACGAGCGATGCGTCAGCGCCGTCCTCAAGAGCACGGAGTCATTAAATTGATAATTGATTTTTTCCTGAAACTCCCGCTGGAGTTTATCGGTTCGATCACCTGCTCTCGAACCGAAAATCCCTCTCACCACCTCCCGAATGCCCATAGCGATCCACTAAGAACGATAAGCGGCAAACACCAGGCTGATGTTATGACCGCCGAAACCAAAAGAGTTGGTAATGGCGTAGTCGATCCGCACTTCCCTGGCCCGATGCGGCACATAATCGAGGTCACATTCCGGATCGGGATTGTCGAGATTGATGGTCGGGTGCAGGATACCATCCTTGAGCGATCGGACCGTCACGGCTGCTTCGACCCCCCCGGCGGCGCCGAGAAGGTGGCCGATCATCGACTTGGTCGAATTGATCGCCAGCTTTCTCGCGTGTTCGCCGAACACGGTTTTGAGGGCCTTGGTTTCGGCGATATCACCGAGATCGGTTGACGTTCCGTGACTGTTGACATAACCGATTTGCGGGGGGGTGATACCGGCGTCCTTGACCGCCAGCGCCATGGCCTTGGCGGCGCCGCTGCCGTCCGGCAACGGGGCGGTGATATGATGAGCGTCGCAGGTCATACCGGACCCGATTATTTCGGCATAAATGCGAGCATTGCGGGCCTTGGCGGATTCGAGCGATTCGAGCACCATAACCCCGGCCCCTTCGCCCATAACGAATCCGTCTCGATCGCGGTCGAACGGACGGCTGGCTTTTTCCGGTTCGTCGTTGCGGGTGGACAGCGCCTTAGCCGCGCAGAAACCGGCCATGGACAAGGGCGTAATGGCCGCTTCCGATCCGCCCGAAATCATGATATCCGCCTCCCCTCGCTGAATAATCCGAAAGGCATCGGCAATGGCATGGGCCGATGACGCGCAGGCCGAGACGGTGGCGTAGTTGGGTCCCCGGAAGCCGAAACGTATGGCCACCAAGCCCGCCGACATATCGATGATCATCATCGGAATGAAAAACGGCGAAACCCGGCCGGCCCCTCGTTCCAGAAGCGTCCGGTGCTGGTCCTCGAGGGTCCGGATGCCGCCGATGCCCGATCCGAAAATGGCCCCGCACCGGTCGGGATCATGCGCATTCTGACCCAGGCCGGAGTCGTCGTAGGCCATCTGCGCCGCCACGACGCACATCTGCTCGTTGTTGTCCATCCGACGGAGCGCCTTTTTGTCGAGGTACCGCTCGGGATCAAAACCCCAAACCTGGGCCGCGATTTTCACGTCGAGATCGTCGGCCGGGAATAATGTGATCTTGCGCACGCCGGACTTGCCCGCCAGGAGATTTTTCCAGGTGTCCTCGAAATTCAGTCCCAGAGGGGTTACGGCC
>Ga0315288_10011241_pt1 | contig 11274 bp, 6 predicted proteins | sample YL17G11_20_MG_FD_203454 | JGI IMG/M metagenome (GOLD analysis project Ga0315288, IMG submission 203454) | Sediment microbial communities from Yellowstone Lake, YNP, Wyoming, USA - YL17G11_20 | ecosystem: Environmental > Aquatic > Freshwater > Lake > Sediment | place: USA: Wyoming | collected... | reverse complement strand
CGAGAATCTCGAAGGCGGCGTGGTGTTGTGCGTCGGCTCGGCCGTCATGGGCCCGGAGGTCTTCCTCAAGGCACTGGCGATGGCGCGCAACGTCACCGCCCGCCGGGGCGGGGCCATACGGCACTTCACGTCGGCGGTCTTCGACCTGGTGCCGCTGGGCGACGACTATCACACCGAGGCCCCGAAGGATCGCCCGGAGTACTACTACCGCCCGTTCAAGACCGTCCTGGTCCGCACCGTCCGCGACGGCGGGCAGAGCCACTACATATGCGGCGACCACCGGGCGACCATCCCCGCGCTGCATAAGCTGCTGTTTGGAAGACAGGAGCCGGTAGCCGGGAGCCGGTAGCCGGTAGCCGGTAGCCGGTAGCCGGTAGCCGGTAGCCGGTAGCCGGTTAAGGACAAGAGTGGAGCAAGCCGTTGAGGCCTGCTCGTTTTAGCGAGCAGCAAGCAGGAATGAGTAAACAATGAGTCAGGAAATGGACAAGAGTTGCATGTTCAACCGTCGCGGTTTTCTTAAGCGCACCGGAGCAGGCGCCGCGTGCGCATTTGCAGGCAGGGCAATTGGCGGATTATTTGGAACCCCCGCCGCCGCCGCGCCCGCACCGGCCGCGACACAGGCCGCGCCCGCATCGGCCGCCGCAAAGCCTAACGTGGTGGTCATCATCGCAGATGACCTCGGCTACGGCGACCTAGGCTGCTACGGCGCCACGAAGGTCAAGACCCCCAACGCCGACAAGCTCGCCGCCCAGGGCCTGCGGCTGACCGACGCCCACTCCTCGGCCGCCGTCTGCACGCCGACCCGCTACTCCCTTATGACGGGCCAGTACGCCTGGCGAAAGCCCGGCACGGGCATCCTGTCCGGCGTGGCCAGCCTGTGCATCGACACCGACCGCCTGACCCTGCCGGCAATGATGAAGCGGGCCGGGTATGCCACCGGCTGCGTGGGCAAGTGGCACCTCGGGCTAGGCGACGGCAATCTCGACTACAACTCCGAGATCAAACCCGGGCCGCTGGATGTCGGCTTCGATTACTGCTACATCATCCCCGCCACAGGCGACCGCGTGCCGTGCGTCTACGTCGAGAACCGCCGAGTCGTGAACCTCGATCCGGCCGACCCCATACAGGTCAGCTACGGCAAGAAGGTCGGCGACGACCCCACCGGGCAAGAGAACCCGGAGCTGCTCAAGATGAAGTACTCCCACGGCCACGACGGCACGATCGTCAACGGCATCAGCAGGATCGGCTTCATGGCCGGCGGGAAGGCGGCGCGGTGGGTGGATGAGGACATGGCCGGGGCCATCACCGCAAAGGCGGTCGAGTACATCGAGAAGAACAAGGACAGGCCGTTCTTCCTGTACTTCGCCACGCACGAAATTCACGTGCCGCGCGCGGTGCCGGAGCGGTTCCGCGGATCCAGCCAGTGCGGGCTGCGCGGCGACGTGATCCAGGAGTTCGACTGGAGCGTCGGGCGGATCGCCGACGCCCTCGAGCGCCTCGGCCTGGCCGAGAACACGCTGCTCATCGTCACAAGCGACAATGGGCCGGTCTTCGACGACGGCTACGCCGATGGCTCCGGCAAGGACCTCAACGGCCACAAGCCCGCCGGGCCGCTGCGGGGCGGCAAGTCCAGCAGCTACGAGGGCGGCACGCGAGTGCCGCTGCTGGTCCGCTGGCCAAGACGAGTCAAGCCGGCAACCAGCGATGCGCTCATCTGCCAGATCGACCTGCTGGCCAGCCTGGCGAGCCTTACCAGGCAGAAACTCCCCGAAGCCGCAGGCCCGGACAGCACCGACGTGCTGCCCGCCTTGCTGGGCGAAAGCAAACAGGGACGGGATTCGCTCGTCGAACAGGGCTCCGGCCTGGCCATCCGAAAGGGCAACTGGAAGTACATTCCGCCCCGCGGCCCAGGCCGAAAACAAAAGACCGACAAGGACGCCAAGGCCCCCACGACCGCCAACGCCGCCACGGGCGAACTCTACGACCTTTCGACCGACCTGGGAGAAACAAAAAACCTCGCGGCCGAGAACCCCGCGAAGGTCAAGGAACTCGCCGACTTGCTGAGCAAAATCCAGGAAACCGGCAAGAGCAGGTAAGGCGAAAAAGGTCGCGGATTTCAGGCTGCGGCCCATTTCTATCGGCCGGAGTACTACTACCGCCCGTTCAAGACCGTCCTGGTCCGCACCGTCCGCGACGGCGGGCAGGGCCACTACATATGCGGCGACCACCGGGCGACCATCCCCGCGCTGCATAAGCCGCTGATCCGGCGAATGGGCCAGGCGGCAACCGGCAGCCCGTAGTTGGTAGCCGGCAGCCGGTGGAGAAATCCGAAGACCCGTTCGCCTTGGAAAAGTTGAAAGCCAATTCTTTCAGTTGTTCAAGTGCCGATCCTCTTCGGCCGACATGCTATGGCAGCAGGGTCGGGGATCAAAAGCCGCAAAGGCAATGTAGGCCATGCGGCGAAAGGTCCTCCTGTGCGGGATGATAGACTTCAGTCGGGTTTAGTCGAGCATTTCAGTTCATGGGACCTCTTGACAAAGGGAACCCCAATAAGGCCCGTCTTCGGCTTTGTTTTGGCCTGCGCGATGATCTCTCTCGTGGCCGGCGGCTGTACCACCAATCCCGCTACCGGCAAGAGAGAGTTCGTGGCCTACACCACGGAACAGGAGATCCAGATAGGCAACGAGGCCCATCCGGCCATTCTCTCCAAGCTCGGCGGCAAGACGGACGACGCGACGCTCCAGGAGTACCTGACGAAGATCGGCGGGAAGATCACCGGCGTCTGCGAGCGGCATCTGCCGTATGAGTTTCACGTGGTCAACGCCCCCTGGCCTAACGCGATGGCCGTGCCTGGCGGCAATGTTTACATGAACCTCGGCCTGTTCCCGTACCTGGACAATGAGCGGCAGTTGGCGGCCGTTATGGGCCACGAGGTCGGGCACGCCGCCGCGAGGCATGGCGTTAAGAAGCGGCAGTTGGCCCAGGCCTCCGGGATCGCCGTCAAGGAGATCTGGAACCGCGTCCGGGGAAAGACGGAGTTCGACCAGGCTATCACCAAGGCCTCCGAGATGGTCCTGGATATGTTGAACAAGCGGTACAGCCGTAAGAACGAATACGAGGCCGACGGCCTTGGCATCCGCTACATGGGCCAGGCCGATTACAACCCCTGGGGCGCGGTGGAGTTCCTCCGCAACCTGTCCAAGACGGCCCAGAAGGATGACAGCGCCTTCGACGAACTGTTCTACACGCACCCGCTGTTCCCTGAGCGGATCGCCGCGGCCGAGCAGGAGGTCCGAAAGGCCTATCCCGACGCCCAGCCAGGCGGCACGGCGGAAAACGCCGAGGAGTTTGCGGCCATGAAAGCCCGGGCCGTCGCCCTGCTGGCCAAGTTCTCCAAGGAACAGGTCGAGGCCCAAAAGCAGAGATACCGCGACGGGCTCGGCCGAAAGAAGGGCGGAAGCATCGAGACCGACGACGAACCGACCGCCAACGAGGGCCGGCAGGAGGCCCGCCGGCGGCTTCAGGAGTTCGCCAAGAGCTACTCCCGGACCGCCCAGGTCTTCTGGGCTGGCGCGATAGATGCCCGGATGGATCAATGCCTGGCTATGACGACCGACCGCTTCGGCCGGGAACTGCGGGCCATTGGGCCCCAGAAGCTTCAAGCGATGGTCGCCGAGCACGGCCGGTGCGACCTGAAGATGCTGGACTGCGTCCCTCATAAGGATGGCACGGTCGGCATGGTCTTCGCCGCGGAGTACCCCGACGGCGTGGTGATGTTCGTGGCGATGCGATTCGCCGGCGACAAAATCGACGCCCTCGACGGGAGGCGAATGCAATGACGATTCTTCGCGCGACGATTATGGCTTGGCTTGTGCCGGCTATGGCGACCTTGGCTCTTGCACAGGCCCCCTACGAGAAGGTCCCCGAGAAGGACGACCAGATCCGCCAGGCGCTGAACTCGCACGACATGATCCGCTTGGTGGAGTTGCTGGGCCCCAAGAAACAGAAGACCATCGAGCAGGTCCAGCAGTACCTCTCCAACGACCTGAACTCGCTCCACAAACTCAACCAGGACAGCCTGAATAACCCCAAGCTTCAGCGGGTGCTGTTGGCCCTGGAGACTACCCGCGACAACCTGAAGAACATGGACTACAAGCGGCCCTTTGGGGTGGGCGGCACGTCTGCCTGGGTGTACAACGCCTGGGCCTACCATCAGGATATTGTGGATCCACTGGCCATACACATCATGGACAAGTACTGGGACCACCCCGAGTTCTCGGCCCTCGATTCCGAACCGGAGAAACGCCTGAAGGAGCAGATATGGTACGCCGAGCGGGCCAGCCTCCTGATTCACGAGATGGTGCATGGCCAAGGCGTGCCACTCGACTCGACCACCACAGGCAACCCGCTGATTGAATGGGGATCCAAGGACAAGGAGGCATACGCGGTGCAGTACATGGTGCTCCGCCTGACGATCAGCAAGCCAGTGGATGATTTGATCGCCCTCCGCCAGGCCCAGCGCGTAGCCCTGCATGTGGCCTCGCACAGGGCCAAGGGCGAGGGCGATCCCGATCACCCGCCCGATAATACCGCCGAGGTGGACGTCGGCGGCCTCCACAGCCTGTTGCTCGTCGACGTGCTGAGCCAACTCCGCACGGCGGGGCTGATCGACGTGCAGGGCGACCTGCAAGACCCGGACGTTTACGACGCGGCCATCAAGGCCGCCGACGCGCACATCAAGAACGTCCTGGACATTGAGCTGGAGCCACTTGTACAGGCGGTTGACGTCCGCGCCAGTCCCGACGTCCCCGGCTGGCCGCCCGGCGAGAACCTGCCCGAAGAGCCGACCAAGACGGTCGAGGACCAGCCCAAGGGCGACCAACCGAAACCCAAGCCCGACTCGGACGACGATCAGACTCCACCGGAGAAGCCCAAGCCGAACACCAAGACTTCGCCGGAGAAGCCCAAGCCGAACACCAAAACCCCCCCGGCCAAGTCGAAAACCCCCGAGGCCGTCAAGCGATACGACCTGCCCAAGGGTCTGGCGGCGGCGCCGGCCGCCGGGGCCACTACCGTCGTGATCGAAAAGTGGCGCAACGAGTCCTACGCCAAGCTCGACAAGATGTTCCAGGACGATGCCGAACGCAAAGCCAACAGCGAGGCGTTCCACAAGGCTGTCGGCTGGGGGCAGGCCCAGGACATGACCTGCGCGCAGGGGCGAATCAAGGGCAAGAAATCCTGCGGCGTCACCAGGCACTGGTGGCTGGGCGACCGCTGGAGCTGTAGCAAATGCGAGACTTGCATCATGCCCAGCGACCACCCAAAGGCCAAGCCCTTCGTCGAGAAGTCCAACCAGATCAGGAAGAAGTATGACGACGGGAAAGACCTTGTCCGCAAACAGGCCGATGAACTCCGCAAGGCCGCCAAGAGTTAGTTCGCATATTTCACGCTGATGTCAGAATCCGGGAATCTGGGGACATCATACGGATGGGAATCTAGGGGTACCATACAATGGCCCTAAGATAAGCACTTCGGCCTCGGGCGCAGGAGCCTGAAAGGCTCGTATTGAAACAACGTCTCTGAGCTTATTTTAGTGCCATTGGGGCATTGGTGATACCATACGGATTGTTTGCGCGCGGGAAGAACATCTGAGGCATCCCGACGCACAGGACTTCGGGGCGATGATGCAGCGGCAGGAGAACACCGCCCGGCCGTTGGGAGACAACATTTGTGCGGAAACTCGAGTCGCTGCCTGGCCGGCCCCTGCCGCCCGGCCAGCCCGGCAAACCGAGGAAGATGGGGAAATCGTATGGCGTCCCCAGATTCTTGATTCTTGGTGTCCCCGGATTCTCACCGGCGCACCTGGGCTTCCAGTTCGGCCACTCGCTGCTGCAATTGTTCGTAAGTAGGCTGGGCCATCCATGACCCTTTCCAGTCTCTGTGTCCGACTTCGCCGCACCCCAGCCATCCGTGGCCGGCCGGCGACACTGCTTCTGTCGGCTGACGTAACGGGTTGCGATGAGAAATAAACGACGAAATACCTTGACCTCAATGCCAGGCGGGGCAAGAATGCCACCATACAGGCGTTGTTGCCGCCAACGGGGCGGCTGACCCGCTAAACAATTACAAGGCAGGTTCAATGTGAGCCGGCAAAAAAAGACAAAATGAAGAGAGTAACATTATTCACGGCGATGGCCGCAGGTGCAATCAGCCTTTGCTGTAGCAACGCAATGGCCAAGCCACTCAAGGTCTATATTCTGGCCGGGCAATCCAACATGGAGGGACACGCCGCGGTCAGCACCTTTGATCATATAGGCATGGACCCGAACACCGCGCCAATGCTCAAGGAAATGCGCAATGCCGACGGTACGCCGCGTGTATGTGATGATGTCTATATTGCCTATTTTACTTCCACAGGTGGATGGGGCAAGACGCCGACTCCTGTTTACAAACAGGGCAAGCTGACGGCAGGTTTTGGCGCACAGGGAAGAGATCCCCAAATTGGCCCTGAATTTACCTTCGGCATTTACATGCAGAAACACGTCAACGAACCGATCCTGATTATCAAGACCGCCTGGGGTGGCAAGAGCCTAAACACCGATTTCCGGTCTCCGAGTGGCGGGCCCTATCAGTGGAATGAGAAGATATCTGCCAAGGTCGATGCGGAGAAGAAGGAGGCGAAGAAGGCGGCCACCGGTCATTACTACCGTCTGATGCTCGAGCATGTGAAAACGGTGTTGGCAGATCCAGCGAAGGTGTGCCCGGCGTACGACAAGAAGGAAGGTTACGAACTGGCTGGCTTTGTCTGGTTCCAGGGATTCAATGACTACGTTGACAGCGATACCTATCCGGACAGGAACAAGCCTGGTGGCTATGACCTTTACAGCCAACTTCTATGTCACTTCATTCGTGATGTGCGCAAGGATCTGAACGCACCGAAGATGCCGTTCGTCATCGGTGTCATGGGCATAGGGGGACCGGTCACCGAGGCCCAAGAAGCCAAGAAGGCGCCCCGCTACCGCGGAATCATGCCAAACTTCCGCAAGGCGATGGCCGCCCCGGCTGACATGCCTGAGTTCAAGGGGAATGTCGCGGCTGTACTGACCGAGAAGTACTGGGATCTCGAACTGGACGAACTGGTTGCCAGATCGGCAAAGGTTGGAGAGATGGCCAAAAAGCTGAAGGATGAAGGTAAGCTCAGTCCTGAAGAGCAGAAAGCGGCTTTGGGGAAATTCAGTGCAGAACTTTACACGCCCAGGGAAGCGGAGATTCTGAAAGGCAAATCCAACAAGGCCTACCACTACCTGGGTTCATCCAAGATCATGGCGCAGATCGGAAGAGCCTTTGCCGATGCAATGGCGGAACTCCGTGGCCAGCAGAAGGACTAAAGAGAGAAAAGGAAACCACTGTAATGATGATTCCCAACAAAAAGCTCATCACCACCGTCGCAACCCTGATCATTGCGGTAGCTCTGGCGACTCCCGCCCCGGCCGCTCGGAAGGGCCAGATGACCATTCCCGACTTAACCAAGGGCGACAAAATCCCCGCCGGTGCGAACCACGACTGGACCCTCGGCGCCACCGGGGCCCGCGGCTGGATCTATTGTGACAAAATGGTAACGGCGGACGCCCGCCAGATCGCGATCACCAAGGTGGAGAAGGGTTCCCCCGCCGATGGAATCCTCGCGGTCGGCGATGTCATCCTCGGTGTCGGCGGCAAGCCGTTTTCCTACGACCCGCGCACCGAGCTGGGCAAGGCTCTCACCGCCGCCGAATCCGAGGCGGGCGGCGGGAACCTGGCGCTGACCCGCTGGCGGGCCGACAAGACGGAGGCGGTCGTGGTGAAACTGCCCGTCCTCGGCACCTACAGCGCCACCGCCCCTTACAATTGCCCGAAGTCCAAGCGCATTCTCGAACAAGGGTGCAAGGCGCTCGCCAAGCGCGTCGCGGCCTCGGGCTACCAGCAGGATCCGATCACCCGCTCGCTCAACGCCCTGGCCCTGCTGGCCGGCGGCAATCCTGAATACCTTCCGCTGGTGAAAAAGGAGGCCCAGTGGGCGGCCGGCTACTCGGCCGACAGCATGCAGACCTGGTATTACGGCTACGTCATCATGTTGCTGTCGGAGTATGTGATGGAGAGCGGCGACCAGTCGGTCATGCCGGGGCTGCGGCGTTTGGCCCTGGAAGCCGCGAATGGGCAGAGCATGGTCGGTTCCTGGGGCCACGGCTTCGCGAGGCCCGACGGGCGCCTGGGCGGCTACGGAATGATGAATGCCCCTGGCTTGCCTCTGACCACCTCGCTGGTGCTGGCCCGCGAGGCTGGGGTGAAGGATCCGGTCCTGGCCCTGGCCATCGAGCGCAGCCTGAAGCTGCTTCGTTTCTACATCGGCAAGGGTTCGGTCCCCTATGGAGACCACGCCCCCTGGATCGAGACGCACGAGGACAATGGCAAGAATGGAATTGCCGCGATCATGTTCAACCTGCTGGGTGAGGCCAAAGGCGCGGAATACTTTTCGCGGATGAGCGTCGCATCCCATGGTCCGGAGCGCGACTGCGGGCACACGGGCAACTTCTTCAACATCCTGTGGTCGCTGCCAGGCGTGGCTCAGTCCGGCCCCAACGCCACCGGCGCGTGGATGCAGGAGTTCGGCGCCTGGTATTTCGACCTCGCGCGCCGCTGGGACGGGACCTTCCCGCACCAGGGACCTCCCGAGACGCAAGATGACTCGTACGGGAAGGACTGGGACTGCACAGGGGCCTATCTTCTGGCCTATGCCATGCCGCTCAAGAAGCTCTGCCTGACGGGCAAGCGGAAGAGTACCGTCCCGCAACTGGACGTTGCCACCGCACAAAGCCTCCTCAACGACGGGCGCGGCTGGAGCAACAAGGATCGCAACAGTGCCTATGACAAGCTCAGCGCGGAGCAACTCGTTGCCCGTCTGAGCAGTTGGTCGCCGGTCGTCCGGGAGCGTGCCGCGATGGCACTGGGACGCCGGCAGGATAACGTTATTGCCCAATTGATCGGTTTGCTCGATGGGCCGGACCTCTATACTCGATACGGTGCGTGCCAGGCGCTCAAGATGCAGCGGCAGCGCGGAGGGGTGGCTGTGCCGGCATTGCTCAAAACATTCCGTAGTGACGATCTCTGGCTGCGAATCCTGGCCGCCGAGGCGCTGGCGGGCATCGGGGAACCGGCGAAAGCAGCCGTTCCCGAAATGCTCACAAGACTCACGAAGAGCGATCCCAAAAACGATCCTCGCAATATGGAGCAGCGCTACCTCAGCTTCGCCCTTTTTGAGGGGCGAAGCGGTCTGATCAGCAAGTCGCTCGATGGAGTTGACCGCAAGTTGCTCGGCGACGCGGTGCGGGCCGGCCTGCGCAATCAGGATGGCCGGGCGCGAGGCACCTACGCGAGTGTTTACAACAACCTCAGCTTCGAGGAGATCAAACCCCTCCTGCCCGCTGTCTACCAGGCAATTATTGAACCGTCCCCCAGCGGCGAAATGTTCGCCGACGAAATCCGAATCGAGGGGCTCCGCGTCCTGGCCAAGTATCGGATCAAGGAAGGGATTGGTGCATGCGTGAATTACACGCGCGATCAGAATCCGTGGGATAGCCAGATACGAACGCCCAAACTGATGGAGATCCTGCTCAGCTACGGCGCCCACTCGAAGTCGACCATTCCGGAACTGACACGGATTGCCGACTACTTCGAAAAGGACGAAAAGGACTTTCCCAGGGATCTGATGCTCCAAAAGGCAAAGTGCGTCCGCGAGACGATCCGTGCGATCGAAGCCTCAACGGACTACCCGGTACTCATCCGTATCGAACAGGACATGGGTAACCGAAAATAATGAAGACGCTCTTGACAATTCCGGCGGTATTCCTCGTCTCTCCGGCCGCATGCACCACGCTGGAAGCCCAGGAGCGATTCCATTCTCACGCAGAGGGCTTGGCGCGGGCTTCGCCCGCAAATGATAAATGCTCAAATGATAAATGCCAAATGGCCAGTGGCAGCCAAAAGGCCTGCCAGGAGTTACGTACCGTTTCTTGTCAAGAAAACAAGATAATACACCTTTGCGGTGCAGAGAGAAGAAGAGGAAGAAGGCGGAAGAAGAAGCATTTGGTGGGGATTACATGGATTAAGGGATTACATGGATTAAGAAACTCATATATGCTTCTATCAATGTAATCTCTTAATCCATGTAATCCCCATCTAAAGCCGTTTCTTCCGCTTCTTCTTTTCCTCCGCGTTCTCCGCGCCCTCCGCGTGAACCGCTGTTTTTTCTACTCGGCGTGGTGGTCGAACTCATTGCCCTTAAACGTGTGCCCAAGGTATGTCCGGCGGACGAGCTCGTCGTTGATGAGCGTCTTGGGCGACCCTTCACGGAGGACCTTTCCGCTGTCGATGATGTAGGAGCGGTCCGTGACGTTGAGGGTTTCGCGGACGTTGTGGTCGGTCAGAAGGATGCTTATCCCGCGGTCCTTCAGGCCGCGGATCTCGTGCTGGAGGTCCTCGACGGCGATGGGGTCGACACCTGAGAACGGCTCATCCAGCAGCATCATCGTGGGGTTGGTCACCAGGGCGCGCGCAATCTCCAGCTTTCGGCGTTCGCCGCCGGAGAGGGTCCGCGCGAGTTGCGTATGCACGCGGTCCAGGCCGAACTGCTCAAGCAGGTGGTTGCACTTTTCCCTGCGGGTCCTGCGGGGCAGGTTCATGGTTTCCATGATGGCCATGATGTTCTGCCTGACCGTGAGCCTTTGGAAGATGCTGGGCTCCTGCGAGAGGTAGCCCATTCCCCTGCGCGCCCGCTTGTACATTGGCATTCGAGTGACAAAGACGCCATCGAAGATCACCTGCCCGTTATCGGGGGCGACCATGCCGATAATCATTCGGAAGGTAGTGGTCTTGCCGGCGCCGTTTCGCCCGAGCAGGCCGACGATCTCGCCCTGGGCAACCGCGAACGACACGTGTTCGACCACGGCACGCCCGCCGTAATACTTGGTGAGGTCCTTGGCTTCGAGAAGGATCATACCGATTGTTCCGTTTCTGGCAGCCGCCCGATTGTGGATAAGCGGTGCATAAGCTCTGCCTGCCTTGCCGGCCAGGGCCGCCGCGGGCCGCCACTGCCGGACACATCCGTGCGGCAAGCTGCCGCAACGACAGCCTTTCGCACAAATCCACGCATCCTAATATACGCTCCTGTATACATTAGAGCCGCGGGGATTTTGCCATCCGCCGCGCGCCTGGCGCCGCCGGGCAAGGGGCCTGGGG
>Ga0315288_10011240_pt1 | contig 11275 bp, 21 predicted proteins | sample YL17G11_20_MG_FD_203454 | JGI IMG/M metagenome (GOLD analysis project Ga0315288, IMG submission 203454) | Sediment microbial communities from Yellowstone Lake, YNP, Wyoming, USA - YL17G11_20 | ecosystem: Environmental > Aquatic > Freshwater > Lake > Sediment | place: USA: Wyoming | collected... | reverse complement strand
AAATAAGGCTTTGCAAGAAAACCCAAATGATCCAGCCAAAGTGGAAGATAGAGATATTTTATTTCAATGGAGAAATGCTTGGCTTGGTGAATATAATAACCAGAGCCTGGGAACAAATAAAGTTGAGCCACAAATAGAGGCAGCCTTTCAACAGAGGTATACAAGAGCATTTGAAGAAGCCTATAAAGATGCCGACAAGGAGAAAACCGCTAAAGCAAAAGCCTCGCTTGAAGGCTGGAAAACAAGAAGATCTCAGTTTGGAAATTCTTAAAGTAAAAATCTCGCGCGCAAAAAAATGGCGGCACCGGCCACCCTGACCAAAAAAGCGCTAAAATGATTCAAATCATTTAAACAGGGAGGTGTCAACCTAGTCCACCTTCCAGGTGTCTAAGATATAGATTTAGCTCTTTCTTGTTTTTATAAGAATAAAGAGGGGTTTTCTATTCCATTCTTGGATTTCCTTGTATTTTAAGCCGCTGGCAATAGGTCTTGGTTCTAGGATTTCTTCTACTAAAAATCTTTCTTTGGCCAAAGCAATAATATAATCACTAATTGTTCTATGATAGGAAGCTAGAGCTTTGTATTTACCACCCCACTCAAATTCATACCACCCTTTTTGAAAATAGTTTTCTCTCCTTATGCTAGGATGAAGAAGACTAATAACAAGCTCTCCATTTTTCTTTAATACTCTATTAAATTCACCAAGGGCTTCCTCCAGTGTTTCTAAATCATGAAGGACAAGATTTGCTATTACCATGTCAAATTCTCCTGATAGAAAGTGAGATAAATCCTCAAGAGAAGTATGATAGTAAACAATCCCTAATGAATTTTTTATCTCTTCATTTTGGGCTAATTTTAACAGCTTCCTGGAAAGATCTACTCCCACTACTTTCGCACCTCGCCGTGTCAACTCTCTGCTAATAAATCCCTCGCCGCAACCAGCATCTAAAATTTTTTTTCCATAAATTTTTCCAACTAGCTCAAGGAGGGCGGGATCGCTTATAAAGCGATGATGTATCGATCCTGTACGTCTATCATATGCGTATACATCCGCTACTCGATCCCATCCTTTGTGCTTTAGTTCATTAATTAATTTTTTCTGACCCATATATGTATTTTAATTAATTGGTTATGCTTGTAAAATTTTGATATAATTATTAGGCAACCTCGGGGGGGGTTAATTAACGTTTAGGAGATTGCTTCTTTTTCCTCGCTCTGCCCATTTGACCAACTTTTCTTCTTTCTCTAGCTCTTGGGTCGCGAGTCAAAAGACCGGCTTTTTTCAATAAAGAATGAAAGGCTTCTTTGTTTTCTTTATCCAACGCTCTGGCCAAACCATGGACAACCGCCCCCAGCTGGCCATTCATCCCTGAACCTTCAACTTTAATAGTGGCATAAAATTTACCTAAAGTGTCTGTCACTTGGAAGGGTTTTAAATAAAAAAGTTTGGCTTGGTCAGTAGAAAAATATTTCTCAATTGGCCGATCATTAACTAAAAGATTACCCTTACCTTTGTAAAGTCTAATTCTCGCCACGGCGGTTTTTCGCCTACCAACAGTAGAAATAAAAATACTTTTTGGTTTTTCTGATTTAATTTTATTATTTTTTTCTGATTTAGACTTTGTTTTTAACTTTGGCATCTTTTTTATCCTCTTTTTTGAATTTATCTTCATAATCATGTTTCGCTTCGGCAAAAATTTTTAATCTTGATAAACGTTTATCACGCAACTTATTTTGTGGCAACATGCCTGAAATGGCATGATAAATAATCTTTGTGGGGTCTTTGGCAAATTGATGTTGAAAAGTAATTTCTTTAAAACCACCAGGATAACCAGAATGACGGTAATAAACTTTTTTCATTTTTTTATCACCACTTAATTCAATTTTAGTGGTATTAATCACCACCACATAATCACCACAATCAAGATGAGAAACAAAATAAGGCTTTTCCTTCCCCATCAGCAAAGAGGCAATTTTAACGGCCAAACGGCCCAAAATCTGCCCTTCGGCGTCCAACAAATGCCAACTCCGTTTGATTTCGCTTGCTTTGGTAACTTTCGTCTTGAAGGTCATGGCTTACTTTTCCTTGTCTTTGGGGGCGGGTAGTTTTTCTTTATTAAGTTGTATTTCTTTTTCTTTATTCTTTTTCTCTTCTTTAGGTTTAGGTTTTTCCATTAATTCCAGTTTAACCATCATCGCATCATCACCGCGTCTGGGACCTAAACGAACTATTTTGGTAAAGCCACCAGGCCGATTTTTAAAAGTCGGGGACAACTCATCAACAATTTTATTGACCGCCATTTTGTTTTGTAAAAAAGCCCCAATCAGTCTTCTGGCTTGAAAAGTTCCTCTTTTCCCTTTGGTAATCAGCTTATCCACCAAACCCCGAATCGCTTTGGCTTTGCTTTCAGTTGTTTTAATTTCTCCATGAATGACCAAGGCATTGATTAAATTTTTAAACAAGGCCTTTCTTTGTGAAGAATCACGGGAAAGTTTTTTACCTTTAACCTGATGCCTCATTTTTCCTCTCCGGGATGCCAATCAACCCCTTTTTTAGCCAAAGCCGCTTGGACAATTTTAATTGATTTTTCTCCTAGGTTTTTAACCTTGGCCAAATCGTCCAAATTAATAATCATTAAATCCGACACCGTGCCATAACCAGTTTTTCGCAAGGCGTTGACAATCCTTGTCGGCAAATCAAGTTCTTCTAAAGTCAGCTTCATGACTTCATCATCAAATTGAGGTTTTTTCTCTTCCTTAACATCCACCTTTTTAGGCTGGACAACTTGATTGAAAAAAGTAATCAAGATTTTGGCACTGGCTTTTAAAGCCTCTTTTGGTTTAATGGTGCCATCGGTGGTAATTTCCATAATTAATTTATCAAAGTCGGTTCTTTGACCCACCCGAGTGGCTTCGACTTGATAATTAACTCTTTTGACCGGTCCAAAAGCGGCATCAAGAAAAATAACCCCCAGCTTGTCGCTCTTTCTTGTTTCGGCCGGTAAATAACCAAAGCCTCTTTCGACCACCATTTCTATTTTTAAGCGGCTTTTTTTATCAGCCAAACTCGCCAACACTTGGTCCTTGTTAACAATTTCTACATTGGCCGTGGTCTTAATATCACCAGCTTTGACCTGGCCAGGCCCATTTTTATCCAATTCCAGTTTAACTGGCTTTTCTCCTTCATATTTTAACCTCACTTGCTTGAGGTTGAGGATTAAATCAACGATATCCTCGCTCATCCCTTCAAGGGTGGAAAATTTATGTTTAACCCCATTAACCTTAATTTGAGTAATGGCCGCTCCAGGCAAATTTGTCAAAAGAACTCTCCTTAAAGAATTTCCTAAGGTTTGGCCAAATCCTTGTTCCAAAGGCTGAATAATAAACTTCCCAAATTCGGCGTTCTCCTGTTCGGCTTTAATATTAAAAAGTGGTTCGATCATTTTTTTATCTTTCCTTTCTCTCACTAACGTGAGTAAAATTCAACAATTAATTGCTCATCAATATCACCTTCAATTTCATCTCTTTTTGGCAGTCGGACCATTTGCCCAACCGCAGCTTTTTTCTTTAACCAATCAGGTAATTTTGTTTTTTCGGCTAAAGACTTTTTGACTTCAGGCAAATCCAAAGCTTTTTTATCCAAACTAACTACCTGGCCTGGTTTTAACTGATAGGAAGGAATATTCACTTTCTTTCCATCAATTAAAACATGTTTATGGGTCACCAACTGTCGGGCTAAATTCCTTGAAGAAACAAACCCCAATCGGTAAAAAATGTTATCAAGTCTTGATTCTAACATCTGGAGCAAAAATTCGCCAGTAGTTTGTCTAACCTTAATCGCTTTTTGAAAATAATTTTTCAAATGACTTTCGGTAAGACCATAAATTCTCTTGGTTTTCTGTTTCTCTCTCAATTGTTTGCCATAATCGCTTTGTCTCCGTGATGATTTTAAGCCATGCTGCCCAGGAGGAACAGCGCCTTTTTTTTCAATCGGGCAATTGGGGGAAAAACAACGATCACCCTTCAAAAAAAGCTTTACCTTTTCTCGACGACAAAGCCGACATTTAGGTCCAGTATATCTTGACATCTTTAAACTCTCCTTCGCTTTCTGGCCCGCGGGCCATTATGAGGAATCGGGGTGATATCCGCGATTAAACTCATCTTTAAACCCACCGCTTTAATAGCTCTTAAGGCCGCATCACGACCTGGGCCTGGACCCTTAATATAAACCTCAACTTCAGTCACGCCTAAAGCTTGGGCTTTTTTTGCCACCGATTCAACCGTGGTGGTCGCCGCATAAGGAGTTGATTTTCTTGTTCCTTTAAAACCCATGGTTCCGGTTGAACCCCAACATAAGGTTTTACCCTCCTCATTGGTAAAGGTCACCAAAGTATTATTAAAAGTTGCGTTAATATAAATTTTAGCTTTCATAATTATTTAGCCTCCTGAGTTGTGGTTGGCCTGGCTAATTTTTCCGCCATTTCCTTCCTTAAGGAACCAATTGTCTTTCTCTTACCACGTTTGGTTCGAGCGTTAGAACGAGTTCTTTGCCCCCGAGCCGGCAGACCATGAGTGTGTCTTGAACCTCGATAAGAACCAATTGATTTTAATCTTTGAATATTCTCGCTAATTTTTTTCCGTAAATCACCCTCAACTAAAAACTTATCGACAATCTTGCTAATTCTGGCGGTTTCCTCATCAGTCAGCTGGTTTATTCTTTTGTCAGGATCAACTTTAGCTTCCTTTAGAATATCCACAACGTTGTTTCGGCCAAGACCATAAATCGCGGTTAAACCGATATCTGTTCTTTTTTCTTTGGGTAAATCAATGCCAGCAATTCTGACCATTTTTTAATTATCCTTGTCTTTGTTTATGAGTTGGATTCTCACAAATCACAAAAAGCTTTTTCCGACGACGAACTAAGCGACATTTTCGACAACGTTTTTTAATACTAGCTTTTATTTTCATTAATTTTTTTCCTTTTTTAAAGTCTTTGAATAATTCTGCCTTTACCCTCATCATAAGGTGTCATTTCCAAAATCACCTGATCACCAACCATCACTTTGATATGATGCAAACGCATCTTTCCTGATAAATGGCAAAAAACAATTCGTTCATCTCCGAGCCGTACTTTAAAAGTGGCGCTAGGCAGACTCTCAACTACTTCACCTTTTAGTTCGACTTTTTTTTCTTGTTTAACCATCTTGTGTCTGTTAATTTTACCAAACCTATAGCCTTTAGTCCAGAACCTAATTTAAAGGCGTCAGAACCAAAGGTTGGTCTTTTCTAACCACAATTGTTTCTTCAAAAAGACCAGACAATTTTCCATCAGCGGTTTTAATCGTCCAGCCATCATGAGCCAGAACAACATCTGGCTTCCCTTGAGTGTAAATCACTTCCACAGCTAAAGTCATACCATTTTCTAAAAGCGGTGTTTTTTCTAATTTCTCAGCTAAAAAACAAGGAATTTGGGGTTCTTCATGTAATTTTTCCCCAACACCGTGTCCGGTCAAAGCTTCAATCGGGCTGAAACCAGCTTTCTTAATCTCTTTTTCCATTGCCTGAGAAATATGACCAACTCGATTACCAGCTTTGGCCATACTAATCGCTTTCTTTAAGGCCTTTTCTCCTATTTCTAAAAAATTGTCTTTGGTTAATTTTTGTTTTGAAGCTTGAACTTTAACCGTCTGGGCCATGTCCAAATGAAACCCCTGATAAAACATCCCGATATCAATACTGACGAAGTCATTTTCTTTTAAGAGATACTCATTGGGAATTCCATGAACAATACCTTCATTAATATTGATACAAGTTGCCCAATAATAACCGTGAACCATCTTAAAAGATGGCCGGCCACCTTGTTTTTTAATCAAGGTTTCTGCTAAACGATCTAATTGACAAAGAGCCACTTGAGGTTTAATCTCCTTAAGGACTTGACTCAAAATCCAAGATAATCTTTTTCCCCCTTCCTGCATCACCCTAATCTGTGCGTGGTTTTTCTTTGGAATCATGAGCCAAGATTTTTTAAAATTTCCTGGTGAATGGATGCCACTGGTTGTTCACCATTAACTTCTACTAAAATTCCTTTTTGACGATAAATTTCAATCAAAGGTAAGGTTTCTTTCTGGTAAACTTCCAATCTTTTCTTAATCACCTCATCTGTTTCATCAGACCTGGTTATGAGCTGAGAACCGCATTGATCACAAAGCTCGCCGTTTTTAGGCGACATGGTGACTAAATTATAATTAGCCCCACAAGTTGGACAAATTCTTCTGGCTTTTAGCCTTCTTAATGACTCTTGAAAGGAAATATTCAAAAAAATAACTTTATCAATCTTTACCTGATGATTTTTCAATTCATCCTCTAAAAGACCTGCTTGAGGTAAAGTTCTGGGAAAACCATCAAATAAAACTCCTTTTTTAAAATTTTCTTCCGTCAAAAAAGATTTTAAAACTTCAGTAATAATTTCATCGGAAACTAATTTTCCTTGACTTTGAAAACTGGCAATTTTCTCCCCCAAGGGTGTTTTTTTACTTGCCAATTCCCTTAAAACCTCACCTATTTCTAAGTAAACTAAACCTAATTTTGATACCAACAATTTGGCTTGAGTGCCTTTACCTGAACCTTGTGGGCCTAAAACAATTAAATTCATTTGAGTTTCGAAAATAAAATTTTTAAGATTTTAAAAACCCTTCATAACTGCGCATGACCATCATTGATTCTAATTGTTTGGTCGTTTCTAAAATAACGGAAACGACAATCAAAATGCCAGTTCCTCCCAAACTCATGGTAGCAACTCCGGTCAAGCCTTGGGCAATTGAAGGCAAAATGGCAATTAAACCCAAGAAAATCGCTCCCACCAAAGTTATTCTGGTTAAAATTTTATTTAAATAAAAAACCGTCGGCTCACCGGGTCTGATTCCAGGAATAAAGCCGCCATATTTTTTGATTTCTTCAGCAATTTTTTTAGGGTTAAAGACCACGGCCGTGTAAAAATAGGTAAAACCGATGACCAAAATAAAGTAAGTCAGACTATAAAAAAAGCCATTGGGACGGAAAAATACGACAAAGCCGGCGGCCAATTTTGCCAGGAAAATATTAGGCACCCCTTGGAGAAAACTCGCTAACATTGAAGGCAGTAAAACTAAAGAGACAGCAAAAATAATGGGAATGACACCTGCCTGGTTAATTCTCAAAGGCAAATAAGTTGATTGGCCGCCATACATCTTCTGCCCACTAATCCGCCGGGCATATTGAATCCTAATCTTTCTTGAGGCTTCATTGATAAAAACAATGCCGGCAATGACACTCACCCCCATAACCACAAAGATAATTAGATTAAAGAAGTTTTCCGGACGGAAAATGGCCATTGTTTGGCCAAAGGAAACCGGTAAACGGCCAACAATACCGGCGAAAATGAGCATGGAGATCCCATTACCAATTCCTTTTTCCGAGATTAATTCTCCTAACCACATCAAAAAAATTGTCCCGGCCGTCATGGTCACTATCAAAGCTAAAACCTGAAAAGGCTGTAAACTGGTAATAATTTTTTGGTTGCGTAATAGAGCATACATGCCAAAAGACTGTAAAGCGGCCAGGGGCACGGTCAAAAGCCGAGTGTATTGATTAATTTTCTTATGGCCATATTCACCTTCCTTTTGCAGGGCTTCAAGTTTGGGAATAACCATGGTTAAAAGCTGAAAAATAATGGAAGAGTTAATATAGGGGTTTAAACCTAAGGCCATAATGGAAAAGTTTGCTAAAGTGCCGCCGGAGAAAATATCCAACAAACCTAAAAGCTGATTTCGAGAAAACAAATTTCTTAAAGCGGTCGGGTCAACAGCCGGCACAGGAATATGAGCAGCTAAACGAAAGATGACAAAAATCAAAGCGGTAAATAATAAACGACGTCGAAGCTCTGGAATCTTCCAGGCGTTAATGATGGTTTTAATTATTTGATTCATCAGATGATTTCAAAACTTGACCACCAGCCTTTTTAATTTTCTCCATGGCAGGCTTAGAACAAGGCAAACCAACTTCCAGGGCAACTTTAAGTTCACCACCACCCAAAATCTTCACGCCAAAAGCCCTGGCTTGCTTTTCCGCGACAATACCAGCTTTAATTAAAGAGTCCAAATCAATCTTGGTGTCTTTTTTGAAAAGATTAAGACAATAAAGATTGACAACTAAAGGCTTGTTTTTAAAGGATTTTAGTTTCCCTTTGCCTCTTTGTAAAGGCAATCTTTTAATCAATGATTTTTTGACTTTAGTTCCTTCAAAAGTCAGACCAACTTTACCCCTGGCTTTATCACCTTTAGCCCCTCGGCCAACTGTATGACCACCTTTACCAGAACCATAACCCCGACCAACCCTCTTTTTACTTTTAATGGTTGTTTTTGATAATTGTTCTAATTTCATAATTTTTTCAAAGCCTCCATGGTCGCATAGACATTACTAGCTTTATTATTACTCCCCAAAATTTTAGAAACAATATCTCGGATCCCGGCGGCCTCCACCACCATTCTGACAGCACCTCCGGCAATAATTCCTGTCCCAACTGGGGCTGGTTTAAGCAAAATTTTTGCCGCCCCTTTTTTAATCCTTATCTCATGAGGAATTGTAGTCCCCTTCATCGGCACCGCAATCATGGTTTTTTTGGCCCGGCTTAAAGCTTTTTTAATTGCGCCACTAACATCCAAGGCTTTACCTAAACCAACACCAACCTTGCCTTTTTTGTCGCCAACCACCACCAAAACCGAAAAACTAATGCGGTTGCCACCTTTGGTTTTTTTAGCCACTCGATTAATTTGGGCTATTTTTTCAATAAATTCATCCTGACCTGGCATTCTAAAAATCGAGACCTCCCTTTCTGGCCCCATCGGCCAAAGCTTTAACCCGCCCATGATATCGATAAGAACGGCGGTCAAATTTAATTTTTTTAATCCCAACTTTCAAGGCTTTTTGCGCTAAAATTTCCCCCATTAGTTTGGCTTTTTCCGTTTTGGTTAATTTTTCTCTCTTGGATAAATCTTTTTCATTAACACAAACTTTTGTCTGGTTCTTTTCATCATCAATGATCTGAGCCGAAGTATATCTGGCTGAACGAAAAACAGCTAATCTTAATCTTTGGTCAATTTCTTTAATTTTCTTCATTTTTTTATTTTGTTAGAAACAAACTTGTTTATTTACCTCCTCCGACCGTAGCTCCAGCCCTTCCAGCCTTGCCAGCTTTACGTCGGGGCTTTTCATCTTGATAACGAATCCCTTTACCCTTGTATGGTTCTGGGGGATAAAAAGCCCTAATTTTAGCGGCGGTTTGACCAACCAAATTTTTATCAATGCCGATAACCTTAATGGTATCGTTCCCTTCCATTTCAAACTGAATCCCCTGAGGGGCTTCCAGCTCAATTTGATGAGAAAAACCTAAAGAAAAAATTAATTTTTGACCTTCAAGTCTGGCCCGATAACCAGTCCCAACAATCTTTAAAACTTTACTAAAACTTTTTTCCACCCCTTCAACCATATTGGCAATTAAACTTCTGGTTAAACCATACAGGGCACGAAGATGACGATCTTTTTGATTTTTATTGGTTAAAATAATTTGGTTGTCTTTTATCTCCACATCTAAACGATCATCTAAAAAATGACTCATTGTCCCTTTTGGCCCCGTCACTAAAACTTGACGACCGTCGATTTTGACGTTAATGCCTTCTTTAATTGTAATCGGTTTTTTGCCTATTCTACTCATTTTATTAAAAATATTATTTTAAACTACCAAATTTGACAAACAAGCTCGCCCCCCTGATGATTTTTCTTGGCTTCCCTATCAGTCATCAAACCTTGGGGAGTAGAAATAATCGTAATCCCAATACCCAGTTTGACTCTAGGAATTTTATTGACTTTGGTATAAATTCTTACTCCGGGCTTGGAAATTCTTTTAACTTCGGTTAAGGCCGGTTTTTTTCCTTCATATTTTAATTCAAGCTCGAGTGTTTTGAATTTTCCCTTCCCACTTTTAACTTGAGCCTTTTTCAAAAAACCTTCTTTAACTAACATTTCAGCCATTTTTTCTTTCATATTTGACCATGGGACTTCTACCAGCTTCTTTCGAACCAGATAACCATTTTTGATTCTAATGATAAAATCGGCAACCGGATCAGTGACTACCATGATGCTTTTGTTACTCCAGGTAACTCTCCTTTGTTAGCCAACTCACGAAAACATAATCGGCAAAGACCAAAAAACCCAATATAGGCTCGCGAGCGACCGCAAAGCTGGCAGCGATTATGTTTACGGGTTGAATATTTTGGTTTTTTCTTGCTTTTGACAATTTTAGAAATTTTAGCCATTTTTATTTTTTTTCCTTAAGGTTTATCCTGAACTTTAGCGAAGGGCATTCCCATTTCTTCCAATAAACGTCTTGATTTCATCTCATCATTGGTCTTAACCACGATGGTTATCTGAAAACCTCTGACTTTATCAATTTTGGCGTAGTCGATTTCCGGAAAAACAATTTGTTCTGAAATACCTAAATTATAATTGCCTTGTCCATCAAAACTAGAAGCAGAAACTCCATGGAAATCTCTGACCCGAGGCAAAACAATTTTAAACAATTTTTCCAAAAAATTATACATTCTTTTACTTCTTAAAGTCACCATCAAACCAATGGGATCTCCTTCTCTAATTTTAAAACCGGCAATCGCCAGTCTGGCTTTATTAATCTTGGGCTTTTGCCCAGTGATCACTTTTAATTCTTCAGATACTTTTTCAATCAAACCTTTATCTTGAGCTCCCTCACCCAACCCCATATTAATCACCACTTTTTCCACCAAAGGAACAGCCAAGGTATTCTTTAAGCCAAATTCTTTGGCTAGTTTTGGTCTTATTTCTTCTCGATATTTTTCTTGTAAATTATTCATCTTTTTTAAAAATTATTTTTAAATTATTGAGCCACATTTTTTGCAAATTCGATTTTTTTCACCTTTGCTTTCCTGCCAACCAATTCTAGTTCTCTGATTACATTTACCGCACCAAAAGGCAACATTACTTATGGATAAAGGTAAAACCTTATCCACAATTCCACCTGGTTTGCCTTCCCCTCTTGGTTTTAAATGTTTTTTGTAAATATTAACACCAGGAATTAAGTCTGTTCCCTCTTTGGGAAAAACTTTTTGAATTTTTCCCTTCCGGCCTTTATCTTTGCCACGAACGACAATAACCTGATCGTTAGTTCTTAATTTCATATCACTTCCGCTGCTAAAGAAACTATTTTAGC
>Ga0315288_10011238_pt1 | contig 11275 bp, 5 predicted proteins | sample YL17G11_20_MG_FD_203454 | JGI IMG/M metagenome (GOLD analysis project Ga0315288, IMG submission 203454) | Sediment microbial communities from Yellowstone Lake, YNP, Wyoming, USA - YL17G11_20 | ecosystem: Environmental > Aquatic > Freshwater > Lake > Sediment | place: USA: Wyoming | collected... | reverse complement strand
AGATCTTCGGCGAGTTCGCGCTGAATCTGCAGAACGTTCTTGGCGTCGCGCTTTTTCGACGCCGGCAGAGACAAATCGTGGTGAATGGTCGGCAGCGCCTCGGCGAGCATTGGATACACATTTTGGCCACGAGGATTTCCGGATGTTGACGATCCGTCGACGACGTTGAGCGGCACAGCTGTGCCGGTCTGAACACTCATGATTCTTGTTCCATACTCGGTGTTGGCTTTCGCCGCATCGCCAGTCAACTTGGCCGCTTCGTCGGTTGCGGTCTTGATGACGGTTTTGATCGCCGATGTGAAGTCGTCTGCGACTTTCTTTGCGGCTTCTGGAGTGACGACGGGGGCGGTAGCCGCACCTTTCAAAGCAGTTCGAATTGCTTCGAGAACAAACGGCGCCTGCTCGGGTCGCTGAATCTTCTTGAGCAACGCCATGATTGCAGTGATGATTTCTTGGCGCGCTTCTTCAGCCGCTTGGGCGGCTTCCGCGTTGGCAGCCTGGTCCAGCAGTCTGAAGAGATACGTGTCGAGTTCTGTCTCCTTGTGAATCGCGGTCCGAACACCGGCAATTTCTTTCGCGATATCTCGCAGACGTGTGTTGGCATCCGAATTGAGCAGAGCGTCGATGTATCGCAAGCGAGGGAACATTTCGGGGAAAACTGCGCCATCCACGCCGGCACCGGGATCGTTGACGACCAGTTTGTATTTCTCGCCCTTCTTGGCGGCCTTGGCGGCCTTGGCGAGTTCTTTGTCTTTCTCCTCGCGCGTTGGAGGATCATCCGCAGGATGGCCGCCGACGGCTTCGTCGCTCGCAACCGCCAGAAACAAAGGCGGACGCGTGACAAAGAGGTGGTTGAACGCAGCGACATTCGGCAGATCGCGTTTGCCCAGCGCGCCCTTGTTGTTCCAACCGGGCACGTTCGTGTCGTCAAACAACTTTGAGTGCGGCATCGTGTCCTTGACGGCGCGCACAATTTCTTCGATCGTTCTGACGGCTGCCTGAGCTTGCTCGATAACGCTGTTGGGACCGGTTGGGTAACCAGCGGCTTCGCCTTGAGTAGCGATCGTGGCGATGCCGCCATACGTCGCGGCGCCAATCGGAATGGAGACGGCACCAGTTGCTTCTGGGAGATCGAGCCAGCCAAACTCGTTGCCGACCCAATCGATCGGCTCATCTTGCGACTCTTGGTAGCCGCGGAACACACCAGCACCGTCGATCGAGCGCTCAGCGTTCTCGCTGGCGAGCGCTTGCACCCACTCCGCGTTGTAGGGCTGCTTCTCGAGTGTGTCAATGAGACGCTGCACGCCGAGGAGCGACGCGCGAACGCGAATTTGCGCGGCAGCGTCGGGGAACGCCTTGTTGATGATGGTCTCGGCCGACTGCTCGAAGTCGCTCGTGTTGGTGACGTCGATGTCGAACTCGGAGAACACGGTGACGGGCGTGACGCGCACGCTGTGCGTGGTGTCGTGCGCGAGCATGAAGAAGATGCGGCGACGCGGGTTGCTGTAGCCGTCGAGATTGTCGAGACGCGACAAGTTGGTGACCTTGTATTTCTCGGCCTCGGTCTTGTAGTCCTCGACGAGGCGCTCGTTCTCGAGCGCGGCGAGACGCGCGACGTGTGGGTGGAGATCGTCGGGGTTCGTCTGCGAGTTGCCGAAGAGATTGGCGTGCTTGAAGAGCGTGAGGAAGTCGACTTTCGCCCATTCGTTCGAGATGATGTTGTAGAGATACAGCGAGCGCCAGTTGTTGCTGTAGTCGAGCGGCATCTTCTGGCCGCGCCACTCGCCAAACACCGAGAGGTAGTGCTCGCCGATCGTGACGCGGCGCAGCAGCGGGTTGAAGCGGAGGCCGTTGGTGTAGGCGTTGAACTCGCGCGTCTGGTAGACGATGAGGCCGCGGTAGTTGCCGGGCGCGATCGGGCCCTCGCGCAAGAACTGGACGCCGCCCGGGCCGGTCTGCCAGTATTCGGTGTAGGTGCCTTGCGCGATGAACTGGTCAAAGTGCATGAAGCGCGGGAACATGATGAGCGTGTCCGGCGGCGCGTTCTGCGCCTCCATCGTGGCGCGGTAGTCCTCGATCATGCGCGAGAAGCCCTCGCGGTTGACGGAGAGAATGCCGAAATACTCGCACTCCTTCTCCTCGATGCGCTCGGTCGTCTGCGACGGGCTCGGGCGGTTGACGTCCTGGCGCTCGTTCTCGTAGCTCTTGCAAACGAGAATCTTGACGATGGTCGCATACTTGATCGCCTCCATCGACGACTGCGAAATCTGCGCCAAGTTCTTGTTATACATGTTCTGGCCCTCGGGCGTCGACATGGCGTCGGCCTCCATGATGAAGCCAATGCCCAGACGATGCACCGAGTCGGCGAACGTCGACGAGCTGTTGGCGATGAGGCGCGGAATGCCCTCGTAGGGCACCGGCGTCGCCAGCGTGTTCTTGAATTCGAACCGATTGAACGTGATGTGCATCTGGTCGGTCTCGAGCCACGGCAGCACGCTCGTCTCCCACGCGACGTCGGAGAGAATGAAGCCCGTGATCGTGTCCGACAGATAGAGGTTCTGGCCCTCGTAGATCTTGTAGAGATCGTGGTGCGTCTCAATTTGGTCCTCGCCGTAGTTCGATTGCTTCACCGGTGGTGGGCCGAAGAATTTCGCCCACGTCGCAACGTCGTCTGCGCCCAGACTCTTGCCCGACAGGAACGGTCGATTTACCATCGCGGCCGACGTGTCGATCACGCGAGTTGAATAGTTGGTCGCCATTTCTGCTGTTGATCGCCTGTGCGCCCGTTGGTTGGTTTCAACAGTGATTTTCGGCGGCAAATTATTTTAGCGCGCAGCGCACGGCGAAGCAGCAGCGCGCGCACGCACTTACTTGCTGTGGTGTTAGCGGCGCGAAATCTGGCGTGTCGCTGCCGCGAGCGGCGCGCGCTTGTAATTCAGAGTTGCGCGTTTTATTTCTTTTTTCTCGCGCGCTTTGCTGGCACCAGTGCGCCGCTGCTGACGCCGTCGTCTCCTGTAATCTGCGCCAATTTCGGCGCCTCCAATCTCTGCAATTCGTCGTCGCCGTTGAGGTGCGGCAGCGCGAGGATGAGATCGTCGAACGCGCGTTTCTTCGCCGTCAGCTTCGCCAGCCGCTGAACATTGTGCACACGCGTAATTGTATTGCTCTGCGACATCTGCTGAACGCTGCCCTTGCGGCGCGCTATCGAGTGCCACATGTAATGCGCGCCCGGCGTGCCGCGCGTTATTTGCGGCGCCGAGCGCGTCGTCAGTTGCATGAAGCCGTTGCCGGTGCGCAGCGAGAACAACGAGTCGCTTCTCTCTGCCGCTTCTTCGGCCTCCGGCGGCGGCTCGGTCTGAGCGTTCTGCGAGTCGGAAATGGCGACCGCGGCGTGGAGGCGACCGTTGGCGATCGGAATCGACGTCGCGAATTGCACGCTGGCGTCGAAGAAGCGGCGCGTGGTTGCCTCGCATTTCGCCGTGTTTTCCGAGTAGAGGCGCACGAGTTTGTTGATGCGCTCGTGCAGCAACGTTATGGTCGCCGCTTGTTGCGTGAACACCTCGATACAGTCGGCGAGAATCATCTCGCTCATCGCCTCGTAGGCCGCCGTCGACGACGACGACGACTTGTTGTGGTCGCCGTTCATCTGTTTCAGTCGGCGATACTTGGCCGACATGTCCGAGTGAATCTTGAGCGCTTCTTTTGTTTTCGTCGCGCTCTCGGTGAGCATGCGCAGTTCGCGCATCGCCGCAATGGCTTGCTGCTGTGCGTGTTGCGCTTCGACGCGCACATTTCTGATGTCCTCGGTCTCGTTGTCGTGCACTGCACTCTCGACGATGCGCTCGGCGTCGCGCATGGCGTTGCGCATGTGCTTGGCGCGCATTTTCTGCACCTTGCTTGGCGCGCCGGCGGCGCCGCCTCCGCGTTTTCCACGCCGCTTCGCGGGCGCAGAGGTGGGTTTTTTGGCGCGCGCGGCTTTCTTTGGCTTCTCCTTGACGCCGGCGGCTGCGTTGCGGCGCGCTTCATCCCGCGCCTCCTCGCGTCTCATCTCTTCGACCAATTCATCTCGTTCGTCGGGCTCTTCAATGCGCGTTTCATTTTGCGCGCCGGGTTCGAACGCCTCGTTGTCATCCCATTCGGTCAGCAGCGGCACTTGCAGAAAAGCGGGCTCATCGTCCATTTTGTGTCGCAGCGAATAATTTGAATTCGCCTCTTTTATTAGTGCGGCCAACGGCGCTCAATAAAACCAACAATGAGCGCTCATGCGTATTCGGAAATCTGGGCGATCGCGGCCGTCATCGCGCTCCTCATGCTGCCGCTGATTGAGAACTTCTATCGACTGGACGTGTCGGCGCGCGTCGTTATGACGCCCATCGAGAAACAGCGCCGAGTGGCGCTCGCTTACGAGCGGCCGAGAACTTAAGCCGTCATTCTATCGGCGCCCGGCGCGGACGAGCATTTGCGTCATTCTGTGCGCCGAGACGCGCGCGACGATCGCCGACGCCGCACGCACAAACTCTTTCGGCAGCCGGTAGTATTTCGAGTAGGTTTGCGTGACCTGGACGACATAGGCGGGCCCGAGTGCAACGAACGGATTCTGGTGGCGGAACACCTCGCGATAGAACGCCAGCTGCAGAAACGCCTGGTGCAGCGGACAGTTGCTCAAGTGCGCGAGCACGGGTAGATTGCGCAGATGGCCGTTCGAGTGCGTGAAGCCGTTGTTGAAGTTCTTCAGTTCGAGCAGCGACACCTTCGAGCCGGCCTTCTTCGTGCCAATGGCAAGCGTGTCGATTTCGCTCGCGAGGCGCAGACTTTCAATGTAGATCGGATATTCCGCCGTGAGCGGATGGAGGCCTTTCTTGGCCATTGAAGCAATGAAAAATTCCGCGTTCTCGCTGCGCTGATTGCCAAACATCGCCGTGCGCGCCGCTTCGCCGCCATTGACGAGCGCGCGCACCTGATCGTGCACGAGCCGGCCGCGGCGCTGCCCCTGCCACGGGCGCGTGAGACCCGTTTTCAATTTGAAGCGGCGCGGGATCGGCGCCGATCGCATTGCCGCTTTGTAGTCGTAATCGGGATAGAACACCTCCTCGAGAATCTTCGTCACGCCACAGAACTTGGTCTGCGCACCGTCAACGTCGGTGTAGACATAGCCGCCATAGACCGACGACGCCGAGATGAATTGCAAGCGCGGGTTCTTGAGCACTTCTTTGACCGCGCGAATCTGCTCGTTGTGCACGCGCATGCGCGTTACTTCCTTCAGCAATCTCTTGGCCTCCTCGCCGATCAAACTTTCTGAAGCGGGTCGTCTTGTGGTGCTGGTGCTGGTGGTGGTGACGGCGTCGTCGATGGTGATTGACCGAGGCGCGCTAGTGCGAGCTTTCTTAACTGCGACTCGCTCTTCCTGCTTGATGACAACAACGTCGTCGTCGTCATCGTCATCGTCAGCGATGTTGACGATGGTGCGTTCGCGCTCGAGGGGGACGGATACAAAGGAGATTCCACCGATTGAGTGGGTGCGGCTCGGTGCGTCGGTGATTGGTCCGGCTCCGGAGCGCGTGCAGCTGCTGAGGAGGAGGCCGAACTTTTGCGTCTCATGATAATCCTGGGCGCCTCCTCCGAGTCCGAGTCGTGTGCCGCTATTTGATCGCTTTCGGCCGCCGCCGGCGCCACCGCTTCCAGTGCCATCCGAGAAGCCCGTGGCGCTTGTCGCGCTGACGTGGGAGGAGACTGCCGACGTTTGGGCAAAGGCAGACATTGCTCGCCGTCGGTGACACCAGCGGCGATGTCTTCGGGGTCAATTGTGCGTCGCACGGGTAAATTGTTTCTCGTTCCACTTCTCGACGAGAACGGCAAGTGCAGCGAGCCTGGATCCTGATTGACGACGAAGAAATCAGTGGAACGCTCGCGCGCCACGGCGATCATCGTCTTGCGCATGTGCGCGTGCGTGACGAGGATGGCGAGCACCTGCGCGAACGCGACCGGATAGAAGCGCTCGCTGGCGAGCAGAATCCACGCCGACTGCATGATCGAGCAGTATTTCACGAGCTCGCTCGAGATCAACGTCGCGCTGTTCGGCCGTCTCAGACGCGGTGCCGGCGGCGGTGGCGCCATTGTGTCGATGCCGTTCTCCATGTCCTTGATGCGATCCTCTTTCAGCGTCATTGGTTTGGCGCCGCCGAGCGCGATCTGGATGGCCACGAGGATGGCCTGCGTGAACGCGCGATAGCAGCGCAGCCAGCGCTCGTAATGCACCAATCTGTTCATGCTCTCGCTGAGCACGAAGAGCACAAAGAAGAGCGCCGTGCGCGCCGCCAGCAGACTCGGCACGAGCGCTTGCGCCGTCGACTCGCGCGACGGGAAAAACAAGAGCAGCGCGAACAGCAGCCAGAGCAGAGATTGCCAGCGTTGCTCGGCGACGGGCACGATGACCGACGATGACGTGCCGTCTTTGGTGTCCCTTCTGAACCAGCCAGTGAGCAAAATCGAGCCGATGCCGCAAAACGCGAGCGCGTAAAGTCGCGCCTCTTTCAGCAGCGCCGGCGTGCTCTCGCCCACGTTGCCGAGATCGACGAGCAACTCGTGCTCGACGTTGTTCGAGTGCGGGCCGCTGTGAAAGAGCGCGCCATACGCCACCCAGACGAGCCAGACGAGCAGCGGCAGCCAGAGGCGCACTTGCGAGAAATAGAGTCGCTCGTAACTCGACACGACGTCGGCCGAGAGGCGGCCGGGCGTGACCGCGATGTGCGACGACTTGGAGAGATCGGCGCAGTAGACCTCCTTCTTGATTTCGACCACACTGTCGCGCCTCAGCGAACCGTAGAGCAGCATGTTCGCCATGGCGATGATGGCGAGCACGATGATCGCGTAAGCCTGCGCCTGGCAGAGGTGCGCGCGATAGCTGACGGAGAGCGCACCCGCCTCAAGCAACACAAACGAGAAAATAATCGCTTTCCACTGTCGATGGGTGGCATTCTGCGACACGTTGATCCAACAAACACAGCGTTGGCTCATTCTGCTTTTTTGCACGCGTCTCGCAATCTAAGTTTATTTCGCCGGAGTCTTTAACGCCGTCGCACTCGGCAATTTGAGTTGTTTGCCGCCGCCGCCGCCACCGCCTTTCGCGCCAGCAGCGCCCGCCGGCTTGGGCGCGTATTTCGCCTGCACTTGCGCCTCGGCTTCGATCTTGCCGACGTGGTCTTGCAACTCCTCTTCGGTCAGTTTCTTGAACTCCTCCTCCGTCATCGGTTTCATGCCAAAGTTGGCGCGCATGGCGTTGGCGAATTCGAGTTTCGAGAGCGCGAACGCGGCCGTGCCCGCTTGCAATTCGGCAAGCGGCACAAACGCGAGCGACTTGTAGTTGACTTCGAAGCGATACTGCATCGAGATGATTTTGCGCACACGCGAACTGAGATCGCGCAGCCGCGCCACCGCCGACTCGATCTCGTTGCGGCGCGTCGTTAGGTCGGAGCGCAGCCGCGACTCCTCGGCGAGATCGGTGATTGTTTTCAGCCGCTTCTGGATCAGTCGCATCTCGGCGATATGCACTTCGCTCTCGGCTCGCGTGCTCTTCGCCGCCTTGTCGAGCACGAGTTTGAGCGTCGCGTTGTCGATGTGCCGATACATGCCGTCCCAGAGGCCGCCGATGAACGGCCGAAGAACTTTGCCGCGGTCGGCCAATATCGTGTTGCGCAGTCTCGAGTCGCCGATCGCCTGGCTCGACTCGCTGGCGCCGCTCGTCGTCGCGCCTGCGCTGTTCTTCGACGCGCGGCCCGAGAATGACGAGCCGCCGTCGAGAATCGTCATCGGCACGCCGAGCGCGTTCGAGAGCGCGCGCCTGAAGCGAAACACGAGCATCTCGACGTCGACGGTCAACTCGGGTTTCACGGTCGTCGCCGTGTCGAAGCCGCTCGGCAGCGGGAAAAACCCGTGCCGCTTGAACTCGGGATTCACCGAGTTGCCGTTGGTGTCGATTACCGTGCTGCCAAGGCGGTTCGTCGCCATGAGCCGCGCCAACTCGTCGTCACGTTTATTGTTCTGCACGGCGGCCACCATCTTCAGTTGATAGTCGAGCACGGCGTCGCGACGCAGCGTTTCGCGCGTCTCTGTTGCTGTCTGCGTTGCGCCTCGGCCATACAATTGCGGATCCAACATGCGCTCGACGTCGAGTTTGTTGAGCGTCGGGATGTGCTTCAGCACTTGCACCGGATGTGCGTTTGTCAAATCGACGTCGGCGGCATTCCGGTCGGCCTGGTCGAGCGCCTGGCGTCGGCGAATCACCTCATACATCTTGCTGTTCAATTGGCCGTCCTCGAACGGCATGCGATTGTCCCAAACGTAGACGAACACGTTCGGATCGATTGTCATCGCGTTGCCGTTGCCGATGTAGTCGGTCGCCTCAAGAATCTTGTTGTTCTTGCTGACCGAGTTGAGCGGAGACGGCGTTCCCGAGTTGGCGCGCACAAACACGACGCGCTTCGACATGCTCGCGCGATCTATCTCGAGAAAGAACCGACCGTCCTCGACGTCGACGACGCGCAAACTGCGCAGTCCGATAATTGTTTCGTCGAGCGTGCGCCGCGTGTCCTGCCGCTGTTCGCGAGCCACTTTCTCACGATACTCTATCTCGGAAATGTCATCGTCGGCGTAGTCGTTTCTGCCAACACCGGGTGCGGCCCTCTCGCCGCTGTCAATAATTAGCACCGCGCCCGGGTTCCTCGTTGATGAGTGACGCGGGTTGGGTATGATGCGCCCGCTCGGACGCGCCTCTCGTTTCGTGCGCTTGGCGCTCGGTTTTGTCTCCGATTCGTCCATTAAATCCTCGCCCAAGATTGCGCGGCGCGCCTCTTCGGCGTTGTCCGGAAGCGCGTCGTCGATGAGCAGATTCGCTTCCGTGAGGAGGAATTCGGGCATGTCGAGCGCGCTCCGGACTTGATTCGCCAAAGCGGCATTTCCGCTTCTCAGAGATTCATCGTTGGCCTCGGCGCGCATCTCGCGAACGCGATAGTCGGCTCGAAGGTCTGGATTGTAGACCGCGACAAAGCCAAACATATCATGCCACGCACGCGCCTCGGACTGCAACGCGTTGAGCGGGTCGCGAATCGCGTATTTCTCCTCGTCAATTGGCTCGCCGGCGAAACTATATTCGACATTCTCGTTGAGCGTGTAGAAATCCTTGATGTCGTTCGCGTTGGCCACATCCGTCTCGGCCTTTTTGTAGAAGTGCCTAAAGTCCAGCATGTCCGCGTGCGAAATCTCCACGTAAATCACATCACTCGAGTCGTTGGTTGTTCCGCCGGGCGTGGCATCGTCGGTGCCAAGCGCCCTCTTCACAGCGCCGATGTTGACGCCCATCGAGTTGAGTATACGCGATGTCATTTTTGCGGTTGCTTTACTTTGCAATAGATGGAGAAACAGTGCAACGCGCATTTAATTTACTTTGTCGGCGCTTAGAATTGAGTCATGTTGCGCGACTGCAGCCTCTGCTCCGCCTCGGTGACGTGCGGATCGACAAACTTGGCGAGTGGGTTGTATTTGCGCAGCCGGCGGTCGACCTCCTCGGCGAGTTGTTTGACGCGCTCGAAGCGCTCGGGAAACAGCCGCGCGTAGAGTTCATGCAGGAACGCGCCCGTCGTCAGTTGCGCGTCAATGCACCTATCTTCGCACATGATAACCAGCCACGTGAGAAACGCGTGCGCGAAACTGCGGCACTGGTGGAGGTGCTCCGAGTAGTGGACACCAAACGAGTTGAGCGAGCGAATGATGAGCGGGTGCTGGTAGTTGATCTCGTCGGCGTCGACCTCGAAACCGTCTTGGTGCACGAGCTTATTGCGGAATAGGAACGTGCCCGTCGTGGTCATTTGCACGTGGAAATCCTCGGTGGCGTTGCGGTGCAAGCCGGCGCGCTCGTCGAGATGCTCGTGTGGCTTGACTCCGACGCCGGCGCCGCTCTTGCACAAGTCGACCAAGTAGGTGGTCACGCGCGCGCCCTTGAGCGACTGCTGCATGTAGTAGTTGAGCGCGATGATGCAGAGGATGCCGTGCGCGGGCTCGTCAAAGTGGCCGCGCAGATTCTGCCAGACGACGTCGCACTGCGCGCCCGTGAACCGCTCGCAGAGCAGCTTGTAGTCGCGCGGTCGCTGCTGCGAGATGCAGTTCTGCGCCGTGATGACCTCGTAGCCGTGGTATTCACGAAATGACTGCACCTCGTGCGGCTGCTCGTAGAACTGGAAGAGCATCTCGCGGAACTCCTCGCTGATCTGCGTGCGGAACGTGCCCTTGGTTTGCTCGTCGATGAGCGCCTCGAACAGCGTGACATTGGCGCTCGCTGCGATCGCCTTCCGCTCGCAGCCGACACACGTTATCACGTCGGTGAAGTGCACGTTCTTGTCGAGCGTGAAGCCGGCGCAGCGCCGCAAATCGAGCTGCATAGACTGGAAGAGTTTGTCGCACTCCTCGGCGAAGTCGAGATTCACGTGAATGTAGTTCTCGCTGATCTTGACGAGGTCAACGTTGTCTAGCAGCGTCGATTGCTGGTGCACGGTGGGCTTCAGCGGCTCGCGCTCGGGCTCGTTCAAATCCATGAGGCCGAAGAGATTCAGATTCAGCCCCAGCACCTTGGTGCGCGACATGTCAATCTGCTTCTTGAGCGAAAATGTTTCCTCTTCGACGATGGTGGTGTCGGGCGTCGCCAGTTCGCGATACGAGAGGAAGAAGGCGGCGCGCGCGCGGAAAGCGTCGAACGCGCGCACCACATACGCGCTCATCGCCAAATACGGCCACGCCGCCGTCAGCGCGAGCAGCGATTGCCAGAAACACTCGAGTGTGCAGTGCTCGATGAGGTGGCCGGCCACATAGTTGGGGTGCGTGCGCGGCAACTGGTCGTCGACCACGAGCAGCAGCGCGTGGCACGCACGGTTCGCATACAGCCAGCGCGCCAGTTGCATGTTGCTGATCGTCTGCGCGTCGACCCAGTAGTCGTCTCGCACGTATGCGTCGTCGTGCGCGACGTCGACGCGCGGCAAGAGAATGGTGAGTGCGTTGAGGACTTTCATGCGCGCGAGGAAGAGCGCCAGTCGGTGGCGCGTGTCTATTTTCGCGCCCTTGTTGACGTTGGCGAGCGCAAAGTCGTCGTAGACGCGCAGCAGACGCCGTAAATCGTTCACGTTGCTGTCGCGCTTCGGCACGCCGTCCTCGGCCAGCAACTCGCACTCGCGCACCACGGCGTTCAGCGTCATCGTCATCTCCAACTTCTCCAACGACAGCGGCCGCAGTG
>Ga0315288_10011231_pt1 | contig 11279 bp, 3 predicted proteins | sample YL17G11_20_MG_FD_203454 | JGI IMG/M metagenome (GOLD analysis project Ga0315288, IMG submission 203454) | Sediment microbial communities from Yellowstone Lake, YNP, Wyoming, USA - YL17G11_20 | ecosystem: Environmental > Aquatic > Freshwater > Lake > Sediment | place: USA: Wyoming | collected... | reverse complement strand
GTCCGGAAATATCTGGACAACGAGCTACACACAAAACGATGTGACAAAATTAGATCCCGGCGGTTCGCTCATCGGGAATTATACTGTAGAAGCAGGTGCACAACCTCACGGGATAGCCATAGACCAGGATGGGAATGTCTGGACGGCGAACAGCCCAAAGAACGATGTGACCAAATTAAGCTCTTCCGGTGCGATCATTGGGAATTACCCCGTAGGAGGGACTAATCCATGGGCCATAGCTGTAGATAATACAGGCAATGTCTGGGTAACTAACCAGGGATCGAACAATGTCACTAAATTAAGTCCTAACGGGGCATCTTTGGGGACTTACTCCGTAGGAACCAGTCCAATGGGAATATCCGTGGACGAGGACGGGAACATATGGGTGGCTAACCGTGATAGCAATAACATTACGAAGTTGAAAGGTTCGGATGGCTCGAATCTCGGAACTTATGCCGTGGGGACCAAGCCTTATGCAACGGGGGACATGACAGGTTTTATCCCGCAAATGCTCTTTGGATCGGCTCCCATCCCGCTGCCTCCGCCTCCTCCCTCTGCCCCCGGATCTTTTATCGGCACAGCGGAATCAACTTCTTCGATCACATGGTCCTGGACAGATGTGGCGAGCGAGGACGGATATTACCTGCACGATGATGCTCATGCCGTGAAAGGGGCAACTGCCGCAAATGTCACAACCACCGTGGAAACGGGACTTTCAGCGAATACCCAGTATACGCGCCACGTGAACGCCTATAATTCCAGCGGAAGCGCGGAATCAAGCAGCGATTCAAGGTATACATGGGCGAGTGCGCCAACCGGACTTGCCACCGTGGAGCTGACCGAATCCTCGATAAAGCTGTTCTGGTCAGGGGACGGCACGAGGTACGCGGTTGAAAGGGCCACGCAGGAAGCCGGTCCCTGGACATACTTAGCCACCTGGGAGAACAACATAGCCACGACCGAATACACGGATACCGGCCTGACATCCGGCGCGACATACTGGTACAGGGCAAGGGGATATAATGCGGAGCAGGTTGTCAGCAGCCCGTGCAGCGCGATTTCCGTCACGACAATCATAGTCACGTCTTCATATACGACAAAGGTTGGAAGCAATGAAGAGTGGGTATGGAGAATAGTGCAAACCGGAGAAGCGGTCCCCTCAGGCACCATAGATGACTGGTTCTGGCGAACGTGGAATACCGGTTCGCAAAGAAAAGTCCCCCGCGGGGAAGCACACGACTGGATCTGGGGCGATGAAGGCGGGAAGGCTGAACTCACCACAACTGCGATAACCGGCGTAACAACCAACGCAGCCAGCAGCGGAGGCAACATATCCAGCGATGGAGGATCAGCAGTGACCGCCCGAGGCGTATGCTGGAACACCACTGGTAGTCCTACAATAGCTGACAGCAAAACCACCGATGGCTCAGGGACCGGAAGCTTTACGAGCAGTCTTACAGGTTTAACAGGGGGCACGCTGTTTTATGTAAGGGCTTATGCCACAAATAGTGAAGGTACAGCTTATGGTAATCAGGTGAGCTTTACCACTCTTACTCCGCTTACCATAGGCCTATATTATAAAGGCGGTTACATATTTTATATTGACGGCACCGGCCAGCACGGCTTAGTATGTGCCTCATGGCCTGTAAGCACAAGCACACGCTGGCGGCCTGGAACAAGTATCTTAACTGGCGCATCCGGAACTGCAGTAGGCACAGGACAGTCAAACACAACAAAAATTGTAAACGCCCAGGGGGCTGGCAGTTATGCGGCAAGTTTATGCAATGATTATATAGCAACAATTGAGGGTGTAACCTACGACGACTGGTTCTTGCCTTCAATAGACGAATTGAATCTTTGTTTTACGCGCCTTTATCCGTTGCATCTTGCCCATTTTTCCAATAGCTGCTGCATTTGGAGTTCTTCGGAGTACGGCAAGGGCGTCGCATGGTACCTGCAAACCCCCGATGCCTTCCTGATCACGATGGATACAAGTAACTTATGCTATGCTCATGTTGTCCGGACTTTTTAAAGTTCATGTATGAGAAGCAGGCTCGGGAAGGAAAGTTCCCAGCGGGGAAACTCATGACTGGATGTGGGCGACGAATAACATACGATTAAGTACCTATTGAGGGAAAATATTTCAACATGAAACGCTTAAAGACGGTTTTAATTTTAGGCCTGGTTTTATTTTCCCTGATTTTCATGTTTTGGGCCGTGGCTTGGGGAACTTCGGTTTTCTGGCAGGAAAATGGCGTTCTCATCGGCAGGCCGGTGGGGAATGAAGTGGGCTATCAGATCATAAGCGATGTCTCAGGCGGAGCGATCATTACCTGGACTGACACGCGCAGCGGCTATCCTGATATCTATGCCCAGAAGATAAATTCCAATGGTCAGATCCTGTGGCCCACCGGGAATCCTACCACCGATGGGGTGGCCATTTGCACGGCGGCGAATCGCCAGCGCGGTCCCACGATCACAAGCGATGGCTCAGGCGGGGCCATTATTACCTGGTATGATAAACGCAATGGCGGTGACTATGATATCTATGCCCAGAGGGTAAATGCCAACGGTACGGTCCAATGGACCGCTGATGGAGTGGCCATTTGCACTTCGGCGTATGACCAGTTTTCTCCGACAATTATAAGCGATGGCTCAAATGGAGCGATCATTACCTGGCAGGATTACCGCAGCGGCAACTATGATATCTATGCCCAGAGGATAAATGCCGGCGGCACGGTCCAGTGGACCTCTAACGGCGTGACCGTCTGCAAGGCGGCACTTGACCAGTATGAGCCTCACATCATGAGCGATGGTTCAAGCGGAGCTATCATTACCTGGTATGATTACCGAAGCGGCACTTCTGATATCTATGCCCAGAGGATAGATCCCAATGGTCTGATCCTATGGCCTACCGGAAGTCCCACCACAGATGCCGTCGCCATTTGTACCGCGGCGCAAACCCAGGCATATCCTCAACTCACGAATGACGGCTCAGGCGGAGCGATCATTACCTGGGAAGATAGACGCAACAGTGACTATCCCGATATCTATGTCCAGAGGGTAAATGCCAGCGGGGTCCCTCAATGGACCGCTAATGGAGTGGCCATATGCACGGCAACGCTGGACCAGTATTCTCCTCGAATTGTAAGTGACGGCTCAGGCGGAGCGATCATCACCTGGTATGATTACCGCAGCGGCAACTATAATATCTATGCCCAGAGTGTAAATGCCAGCGGGGTCCCTCAGTGGACCGCCAATGGAGTGGTGATCTGCAACGCGACTGGTAGCCAGAATAATGCTCAAATTATAAGTGACGGCTCAGGCGGAGCTATCATCACCTGGAATGATTACCGCAGCGGGACCGGTGATATCTATACCCAAAAAGTAAATGCCAGCGGGGTCCCTCAGTGGACCGCCAATGGAATGGCAGTTTGCACTGCAACAGGGGGCCAATCCGATGCTGGAATTATAAGCGATGGCTCAATCGGCGGAGCGATCGTCACCTGGACTTACACGTCCACCGGCTATTATGATGTATATGCCCAGAGGATTGGTGAACCTCCGCCCCCCACCGTGGAAGCCACTTTTCCCGCGAATTCAGCCGTCAATGTGGCGGTAAATTCCGCCATTAACGTGACTTTCAGCGTGCCCATGAATACCGCCAGCACTGAGGCGGCGTTCAAGATAAGCCCCGCCGCCGCCGGAACCTTCAGCTGGGAAGGGAATAAAATGATATTCACTCCCGGCTCTAATTTGGCTGCAAAAATAAAATATACAGTGACAATAGAAACAAGCGCAAAGGATACGTTCGGCAACGGGCTGGACGGGGATGCCGATGGGAATCCCGGCCCGGCCTATACCTTCTCTTTCACCACTTCCCAGTATACGCCGGACCTGATCGCCCTCTGGCATTTGAATGAAGGGACGGGAACGACGGTTTACGATTCTACTCCTTATGGGAATAACGGAACAATTGAAGGAGCGACGTGGGTCGGCAAGAACCTTAATTTTAACGGGTCAGATAATTTTGTACTTGTAACCAATCCGTCCACTATAGAATTGAGCAATGCCACGTATATTGCGTGGTTCAAGACGACAACAAGTCCCGGATGGAGCACGCTTTTATCAAGTAAAAACCCATTTATTTGGATGTTCGCGCCATTCGATACAACCGGTGAATTGCAAGTTTATATTGAGTCGGGTGGATGGATAAATTCAAACAGCCTTAATTATTCCGATGGGAAATGGCATCAATACGCTTTCACTTATAATAATGGAAATGGAGTTGTATATTATGATGGTCATCAGGTGGGTTCCGGCTCTTCATACTTTGGCACGATAAAAATCAATCAATTCTATATTGGCAGAAGGTCGGACTCGGGAGGATATTTTAACGGGGCGCTCAGTGAGATATCGATCTACAACCGCGCGATAACTTCTGAGGAGGTCCGGGCCCAATATCAAACTGCCAATCCTTTTACCTGGTATGTTGACGCAGCCTCTCCGGGGGGCGGAACCGGCACAATGGATTCTCCTTTCAAGACCATAAATTCAGCAGAGGCGGCCGCCGCGGACGGCGATGAGATACACGTGAAGCAGGGGGTCTATTCGCTGACCGCGCCCGGCACGGGCACGATATCTCTCAAATCCGGCGTTTGCCTGAAGGGTGGTTATAAACCTAATGACTGGTACTCTCAAGAGGCCGACCCATCAAAAACAATAATATCAGGAGAAGCTACCGTCCCGTGCATGTATGGCTCCGGCCTTACTGCTGCCACTACCATTGAGAACTTTACGATAAGCAATGGAAAGGTGTTAGCTTTGATCGGTGGAGGAGGGCTTTATATAGTGAATTCGTCCTCCTTTATCAAGGACTGCGTATTCAATAAGAACGATTGCAGCGGCACAGGAAATGGCGGTGGCGGGATCTATATTGATTCTGAATTCAGCAACCCTTCCCCGACCATCTCAAACTGCGCTTTTACGAATAATTATGGCAGCAGAAGCGGCGGCGGGATCTTCGTTTATGCCAATACTTCTCCAATCATACGGAACTGCGCATTTACCAGTAACAGCATAGACGGCTTGGGCGGCGGGATCTATAATCAATCTTCAAACCTGAACGTCTCAAGTTGCACCTTTTCGGGCAACAGCGCAAATGGCGGCGGCGGCGGGATCTTTAACGACCAGCACTCTCCAACTATCTTGAACTGCACCTTCGTTGGCAATAGCGCTGGAGGATATATCGGCGGCGGGATGGCGAATGCCGCGGCATCGCCAACTGTCATAAACTGTACATTTGCTAACAACAACAATGCCGGGATTTCCAGTTGTTATCCTTGTTCTCCGATCATCAAAAACTCTATCATCTATGGTAACGGCGGCGCGAACATCTACAACGATACTGCCACCCCGACCGTCACCTATTCCTGTGTCGGCGGCGGCTACGCGGGCACCGGTAATATAAGTTCTAATCCGCTCTTTGTGAATGCCCCCAGCAATGTGCATCTTCAGGCGGGTTCGCCCTGCAAAGATACTGCTACTTCCGAAGGAGCCCCGTCTACGGACCTGGACGGTAATACCCGGCCCTATGGCGCGGGCTACGATATGGGCGCTTACGAGTGTTATCTAACATCTTCTTCTTATAAGACCAGAGTGGGAAGCAATGAGGAATGGTCATGGAAGAACACCCAGACAGGGGACAAAATCCCCTCAGGTACCATAGATGACTGGTTCTGGCGAACCTGGAATTCCGGCTCGGGCAGGAAAGTCCCCAGCGGGGAAGCACATGACTGGATATGGGGCGAGGAATGATAAAATAGTTCCGTAAATTTATGCTATAATTTCCCTTCAATGCCTAGAACGATAAAAACGGCTAGACCCTTCATTTTTTTAATGCTTATTTTAACTGCATTAGCTATTTCAGCTCAGGCAGAATATCCGCCGGGTCTGGTCGCACTCTGGCACTTTAACGAAGGCACAGGCACAACAGTTTTAGATTCTTCAGGAAATGGGAAAAATGGGACCTGGTATGGAACCGGGACCCATTACACAACTGGTAAGGGCGGAATTTATTGCGGTCAGTTCAATGGCACTGATGATTATGTCGATTTTGCGGGAGGCATGCCTCTTGGCAAGAATCCGTTCTCTGTTTCTTTTTGGTTCAAGCAGGATAGCGCGCAATCGACTTGGGGGCATATTATTGTTTGGGGGGGATACGGCGCTTATGATTTTATTCAGGCGCAGCTCTGGGATGATTACGGCATACAGATCGGCCCTTGGTATGAAAATAGCGGCAACGCAACTTTTGAAGCGGAAAAATGGTATCATGCGGTCGGAACTTTTGACGGCACGACCATGAAATTATACTTGGATTCCGTCCTTCGTTCACAAAGCGATAATCCAAATCTGGATGTTGTGGAAGGGGGACAGCACTTTATGGGAAAATCAACTTATTACGGCGATCGTTATTTTCGCGGACTACTTGATGAAGTTGCTGTCTTCAGCCGCGCCTTATCCAGCAGCGAAGTTTTGGCTCTGTATCAGGCAGGGAGCGGTCCTTTTCCCACCGTAGAAGCTGTTTCTCCATCGAATGAAGCTGCCAACGTGGCGGTTAATACCGCAATTAAGGTCACCTTCGGCGCGCCCATGAATACCGCCAGCACTGAGGCGGCGTTCAAGATAAGCCCCGCCGCCACCGGAACCTTCAGTTGGGAAGGGAATAAAATGATATTCACTCCCGGCTCTAATTTGACCGCAAATATAAAATATACAGTGACAATAGAAACGAGCGCAAAGGACACATACGGGAACGGGCTGGACGGGGATGCCGATGGGAATCCCGGCCCGGCCTACACTTTCTCTTTCACCACTTCCCAGTATACCCCGGACCTGGTCGCCCTATGGCATTTGAATGAAGGGACGGGAACGACGGTTTACGATTCTACTCCTAACGGGAATAACGGAACAATTGAAGGAGCGACCTGGGTGGATGGGATTAAAGGCAAGGCCTTGAGTTTTGACGGGAACAATGATTATGTTTTAGTTAGTGACAGTGAGGATTTTACAATGTCGGGAGGATTTACTCTAGCCGCTTGGGTAAAGACAACAGACCCTAATTATGCTGGATTTATTTCTAATGGTGATGCGACTGCAGGTAATGGATTCTATGAATTAGCTCTAGGTAGTGATCATAAAGTTCAATTTAATACTTATAATTCAGTTGGGGCTAATGGTAATATAATAGGTAATTCTGCAATTACTGATGGACAATGGCACTATTTAGTTGGAGTAAGAGAAGCTAATTCTACAACGGAAATTTATGTAGATGGGGTTCTTCAAACACAAACAGGATATTTATCAGGGACTATAAATAGCGATCAAAAGATCGCTTTTGGAGCGTATAGGTCATCTCAACTAGGGCAGAATATTTTTGAAGGTACACTTGATGAAGTTGCTGTCTTCAACCGCGCCTTATCCAGCAGTGAAGTTTCAGCCCTCTATCAGGCTGGAATCGGAATTGATGCACACCTGGTCGGCCGCTGGAATTTTGATGAAGGCTCGGGCTCCACAGTTGCCGATTCTTCCGGATACGGAAATGACGGAACATTGATAAACATGGACCCTGATGCTGATTGGGTGGACGGCAAGGTCGGCAAAGCTTTACGCTTTAATGGCGCGGATGGTTATGTTAACTTACCGCCATTTGCAAGTTTATTGAGCAATTATTCGATCAGCACCAGGATAAAATTTGACGCTGACATCGTTTCACATGCTTATAAAGCAGCAATTTTTGCGTATGATGACACGTGGTTTTTTGTGGTTAAATCTGACGTAACCCCAAAGAAGTTATCTTTATGGCAACTTATTGGTGGTACCTGGAAAACCATGACAACAAATGATACGTTGGATCCCGACACCTGGTACCATGTGGCGGCCACTTATAACGGCGCAAATAAATGTATTTACATTAACGGGAATTTAAGCATAAGTGAATCTCAGACAGGAAGTGGCCTTATGGGCGCTTCGAATTTCCATATCGGTAAATATGCAACTGAAATACCGCCGTTCAAAGGAATAATAGACGAAGTCAATGTCTACAACAAGGCCTTATCCAGCAGCGAAGTTCTGGCCCTTTATCAGGCCGGGAACGGTATTCCTCCCACGGTGGAAGCCGTCTCTCCATCAAATGAAGCCGTCAATGCGGCGGTCAATTCATCCATAAGTATCACTTTCAGCAAGCCTATGAATACCGCAAGCGCTGAAGCGGCGTTCAAGATAAGCCCTTCCGCCACAGGGACCTTCAGCTGGGAGGGAAATGCGATGATATTCACTCCCGCATCCGATCTGAACTTGAATACCAAATATACCGTGACCGTGGAAGCGGGCGCAAAGGATGCGGATGGCACCGGGCTGGACGGCGACAACGACGGAAATCCCGGGCCGGGCTACACTTTCTCATTCATCACTTCCCAGTATCCGCCGGGACTGGCCGTCCTGTTGCATTTCGATGAAGGCTCAGGGTCAACGGTCTTGGATTCTTCAGGCAACGGGAACAACGGGACCTGGCACGGGACCGGGGCTCATTACACGTCCAGTAATATCGGGGGATATGCAGGCCTGTTCAACGGCACCGATGACTATGTTCAGTTAGCATCGCAAGCAAATACTTTAGCGAGCGGGTGGAATGAGCTGTCAATGATGATGTGGGTGAAATATGTTAAAGGCGTCACCCCTACTTATAACCGTTGCAGTTTTATTATGCACGGCTCCACGGGCGGCCAATGGCAATTTCACTTTGTCGGGGGCGAGTACTGGGAGATCCCTGCCAATACCTGGGGCGCGAGGTTCAATGATAATTGGATTGGGACTTATCCGCGGTTAATGATGGGGCCTGACACCGGCGTTACCAATGAAGGGAAATGGCATCATCTGGCGGCCACTTATAAAAGGAACGGCAAGACTTATTTTTATATCGATGGCATAAGGCAGAATACTTATTATTATGGCACTGAAAACGCCCCTGATTATGCAATTGGCAATATTAATGTGCCTGTATACATCGGCGGATCATTTTATGACTATGGTTCCGATTATCTGCAGGGTGCGGTGGACGAAGTCGCTATCTACAACCGGGACCTGTCCAGCGGCGAGGTTTTAGCCCTATATCAGGCGGGGGATCCTACTCTTCCTTCTTCTACTTATACTACAAGGGTCGGGAGCAGCGAGGATTGGTCATGGAAGAGCGTGACGAGCGGTGAATCGGTCACATCCGGGACGTCCCTTGACTGGTTCTGGCGAATATGGAGTTCCGGTTCCGGCAGGAAAGTCCCCAGCGGGGAAGCAAAAGACTGGATATGGGGCGAGGAATAAGAAGAGGTCAACTCTCCACCGATCACGAGTAAACATGGATTGATTTTCCCTTGAATTTATGGTATAATATCCCGCTAGTTCGTCTGAACAAGGAGGCCTTGCCATGCCAAAAAAAATATTTGCCTTATTAGTCCCTCTCCTCATCATTTTCTCAGTTTCAGCATATCCGATAGCAGCAAATCAAATTAATTTCCAGGGAAGATTGACGACCTCGGCAGGCGTTCCGATAAAGGACTCAAGGACGGTCAATTTCTCGCTCTGGACCGCCGTGACTGGCCCGAGCCAGGTGGCATCGGATCCCGGCAGGGTGATATATCCCGACAATAACGGCGTCTTCAATGTTATCCTTAATTTTGACAACTCATCATTTGACGGAAACAACAGGTACCTGGAGATCCAGGTAGTGGGCGACTCCGCAATGACTCCCCGTCAATTGATAACAGCGGTACCGTATGCATACAGAGCGATAACCGCCGAGTCAGTTGTAGGTGGGAACCAGTGGGCCACTTCGGGCAGCGATATTTATAATTCCAATACAGGCAATGTCGGCATCGGGACAACAAACACAACCTCAAAACTTACGGTTGTCGGCACCATCGAGACCATAGGCACCGGCGGCGTAAAGTTCTTCGACGGGACGACACAGACAACGGCCGCAGGCGCGGAGGATTTCGTTTCAAAAACCGGAGACAAGATGACAGGGACCCTGACGATCGAAGTTTCTTCCGGTGGGGCTGCAGAGATAGGAAGCGGAAATGTCGCATCGGGAGATAATTCAGTAGCAATGGGGATGGGTTCGACCGCCAGCGGACCATATGCAATCGCAATTGGATATAACACAACCGCCAGCGCAGAAGCTTCAGTCGCCATGGGAGCTAGCACATCGGCCACCTGGGTTAACTCTACCGCTATGGGCAATGACACAACCGCCAGCGGGTTTGCCTCAACCGCCATGGGAAGCTACACAAGCGCCAGCGGGGGTCGTTCGACAGCTATGGGTTATTTTACAACCGCCAGCGGAGATAGTTCAATTGCCATGGGATATTGGACAACTGCTCAACCTTATGCTTCGCTTGCGATAGGGCGATATAATATAGTAAGCGGTACACCCATTTCTTGGGTAGATACAGAACCTTTGTTTATTATCGGAAATGGCACAAACGATGGCAACAGGAAAAATGCCATGACGGTTCTGAAAAACGGCAATGTCGGCATCGGGACAACGGAAGCGTCAGGTGCCAAATTGGTCGTTAAAAACGGCGGAGACGGACTCCCCGGATTGAGAATAATAACCGCCGGGTCAAAGCCGGCCGCGAGCGCGGATTACCGCGGGGCGATATTCGTGGAACAGGGTACTCCCGACGTGGTCTGGATGTGCCTCCAGAAGAATGCCGCCGGCACTTACCAGTGGGTCATGATAGCAAGGGGAGAATAAAAGGCGGCAGACGGCCACGGAGAACATACATGTTGCCCATTAAAAGTGCGCTAGATATAAAAAAGGCCTGTACAGTCATCCTGCTTTTGTCCCTCCTGGCAATTTCGGGGGCGGCGATATATCACAATACTTTCCAGAACAAGTTCGTTTACGATGACGATGCCTTTATCGTACTGAACGAGAACATCCGCACCCTTTCTCCCGCGTCCGATGACAGTTCTCAGGATAAAGCCGCTTCAAAGCCCAAGATCACGAAATTTATCAAGGAGAATTTTGCCGACCCGTTGATCCAGGACAAATTGATATATGCCGGCCAGGAATGGCTGAGCCAGGACGATCATTTCAGTTTGAAAAAGGGATATTTGGGCTCCTCCAAGCCGGCGAATGAATTAAAGCCCGAAGAGCGGCAAGCGCTGGAAGCACTGGGAAAAAGAGAAGGCGGGATAGCGGATAATGACTCACCGGAATT
>Ga0315288_10011230_pt1 | contig 11279 bp, 7 predicted proteins | sample YL17G11_20_MG_FD_203454 | JGI IMG/M metagenome (GOLD analysis project Ga0315288, IMG submission 203454) | Sediment microbial communities from Yellowstone Lake, YNP, Wyoming, USA - YL17G11_20 | ecosystem: Environmental > Aquatic > Freshwater > Lake > Sediment | place: USA: Wyoming | collected... | reverse complement strand
AGACTGTGATCGCCTTCGCCGCGGTCCGCAGCGTGAGCATGGATTCCATGCGCTCCATCCAGAGCGGCCCCGAGCCGCCGGATGAGGGCGCCGACGGCTTCTCCTGGTTGGGGTCCTCTTTGGGCAGCGTCCACCAGTCGGTTGTGCCGGGATAATTCACCAGGCGGAGCGGTTCCTGGGTGCCGGCGCGGGAGCGCAGGACCTTGCCCGGCACGGAAACCAGCAGATGCTTCGACTTCGCGATCGGCTTGTCGTCGAGAGCGGTCACCATGAGAGTTACGAACTCGCCGGTCTCGGGCGCCAACTCGAGATCGATTGCGCCGGCCGAAGCCTTTTTCTTGCCGAGGAAGCCGAACACGCCGGCGGCTTTGGGCGATTGGATCAGGAAGAGGCGGGCGGAGGGGTCGTAGTTGATTTCACAGGCTGAAGCCTGTGCCACCACGGCCGGGATCTGGCCCGCGCCGTCCTTCACCAACCGCACCGCTCGGGAAAGCGCCACGGCGGGCTGGTAGCCGCCCACCTTCTCGAGGAACGGCGCTACCTGGAGGCCCATGCGCTCGCGCGCGGCGCGCAGCCGGAGTTCTTGCGACACAGGGATATCCAGCGGCTGGCCCGGCTTGACCGCCGCCGTACGGAACAGCCACGCCGACTGCCCAAACAGCGGCAGCTTGGCCGTGTCGCTCGCCAGGTCGAAGCCGTTGGGCGTCTTGCCGTCCCAATTGCGCCCGTGCGCGTAGGCGAAGTGCATCAGCCCGTCCCAGTCCTGGAAAGAAGCGAACGCCGCCAGCGTGGCGTCGATCTCGTTGCCGTAACTGTTCGGAAAGGCCTGGTTGTACTCGCTGAGCGTGTAGGGGCGGCCGGCCTGCCGCGAAGCCGCTTCGTCGAGGAACGTGGTCAGGCCCGTGCCCACCGACGACGAGTCGCGGATGCGCCAGTTGCGCGAGTCCCAGGGCTGGCCCGGGAAGTTGTAGTGATCGATGTAGAAGTGGGCGTCGGCGTAATCCAGCACATCGTGCGAGTCGAGGTTCAGCAGGCCGCCGAAATCCATTTGCGTGCCGGCGATGGGAACCAGCTTGCCGGCGTCGCGGCGCACGGCGTCGCGCATGGCAGCCAGGTAATATCGGTCGCGGTCGATGAGGAACATCAGGAACCGGTTGACCTGCTCGGCCGGCAGGGTGTCCTTGGGACTGATCAGCGGGCCGGCGTCGCGGCCGGCGGAGAATTGTTTCCACTGGCGCTCGAGCTCGGTCCGGTACTCGCCCGTTACGACCCGGTCCATCTGCCCCGTCTGCCAGGCGTGGCTGAGTGAGGTCTCGTTGTTGATCTCGACCATGGCCAGAACCGGGTCGTTCTTGAGCTTCAACGCGTTAATCACCTGCTCGGCGTACTGGGTCTGAAGCTCGACCATGCGGGGGTAGAAAATGTGCAGCGGCTTCGAGTGAGTGGGCAGCCGGCCGGCGCCGGGAAGGGGCGGCACCCGGTCGATCTCGGGGCGGAATTCGTAGCCGATGTGCAGATTCAGGTTGATGTAGATGCCCTCGGCCTTGAAGGCATCCAACAAAACGCGCAACCGGGCGACGGATGTCGGGTTTAGGGTAGGGTAGGGCCCCTGCGTCAGAAGACTGCCCGCCCGGGACTCTTCGCGGTCCGGGTTCGTGTCGGTGTGGTGGAGCCGTACCAGGTTGATCCCCAGGCGGCGCATGCGTTTGGCGATGCGCGGGGCGTCGGCCGGGTCCGGGAAGTTGCCCGCAAAGCAGAGGTTTGTGCCGAAGAACCGGATGGGCGAGTCGTCGGCCGTGTTCGGCTTCAGGTCCTTGCCGAGGCGCGAGAAATGTCCGCCGCGGACCAGGACCTGGTCGGCGGGCGTCAGGGTGCGGTTCAGGCGGCTGAAATCCGGCGCGCCGGAGAGCTTGTCCTGATCGACCGAGAACCGGTACAGCCGCTCGGCGGCCAGGGCCGGGAGGGCGCAGGACAAGAAAAGGAGAGCAAGATTCGATCGCTTCATCTTTTCAAAACCTGCCATCATGATAGTACGGTCCTGGCGTGGGGCGGCTGTGACGTCGCCGGCGCCGGTTCCATCCTTACGTCGAGACAGCAGTAAAAGGAGAACTACATGAGAATGAGGATTCTTGCGATTTTCGTGCTGACGCTGGCGCTGGTTTCGGTTTCGTTCGCCCAGGGCATCAACGGCACGTGGAAAGGGCAGCGGCCGGGGCGCGACGGCGCCATGATGGACGTGACCTTCAAGTTCCAAGCCGACGGCGAGAAGCTGACCGGCTCGACCACGATGAGGGACAACGAGATCCAGATTTCCGACGGCAAAATCTCGGGCAATGACGTTTCCTTCGTCGTGAAGATGGAATTCGGCGGTAACGCCGTGGTCATGAAGTACACCGGCACGCTCTCGGGCGACGAGCTCAAGCTGAAGTCGACGCGCGAAGGCAGCGACCGCGTGACGGAAGTCACCCTCAAGAGGTCGTGACGGTTGAGGGCGGGCGTCCGGACTGCAGTCTGCTTTTTCCTGTTGGCGGCCATCGTGGCCGCGTTCACCCATACGGGTTCGGTTCGTTCGGCCGGACGCCCCATCCCCGGCGCCACGGTACGCGCTGTCCAGGGCGACCTTAAAGTAGCGACAACCACCGACGAAGAGGGCATTTACGTCCTCCAGTTGCCCTCCTCGGGCAGGTGGAGGATTGAAGTCGAGATGTTCGGCTTCGCCGCCGCGCGGGAGGAAATCGAGGACGCCTCGAAGCTCACGGCCCTGGATTGGGAACTTGAACTGAAGCCACGCCTTCCCTCCCCACCCGTCAATGGCGAGGGGTTTCAAAGCGTCGCGCTGAACGAGACCCCCGAGGCGGCGGTTTCCGAAATGCAGCCCGCGCCGGAGCCTCCGGCTCACGCCGAAGAAAACCTGAGCGAAGCCTTCCTGATCAACGGCTCGATCAGCCGGGGCCTGGAAGCTCCCCAAGCGCCCGACCCGGTCGAGGAGCGCGCCCGCGAGTGGGCCGAGCGCGCCCGCCAGACGTTGGCCGCCGGCGGCCCGCCCGCCGGAACAGAGAGCGCTGCCACACCGGGCCGGCCTTTGTCGATGGCCGGGGCGGTGGGGAAGAAAGGCGCGGCAAAGGTCGCGCGCGCGACCGGCCGGGCCAAGCCAGGCGGCGGCAAGCGCGGCGGCGCGAGCTTCGGCAACCGCCGCAAGGCGTCCCGGACAACCCTCCGCGGTTCGGCCTATTACAGCTTCCGCAATTCGGCTTTTGACGCCCGGCCCTACTCGCTCACCGGCCAGACCGTCGCGAAGCCCTCCTACGCCTGGAACCGGATGGGGTTCACCCTGGGCGGACCGCTCAAGATTCCCAAGCTGATCCAGTCCGACCGGACCTTCTTCTTCGTCAATTACGCCGGAACCAGGAGCAGCCAGCCCTACAGCGGGGTGGGCACGCTTCCGGCCGCGGCCGAGCGCACGGGTGACTTCTCGCAATCGGCCACGCGCGTCCCGATCCTGATTTACGACAACCAATCGGGCCTGCCCTTTGCCGGCAACCGCGTGCCGGCGTCCGCGATCAACCGCGCCTCGCTCGGCCTTCTCGATTTCATGCCGTTGCCCAACCAGCCCGGCCGGACTCAGAACTACCAGTTCCTGACGCCCTTCCAGCAGAACACCGATAATCTCAGCATCCGCTTCAACCAGCCGCTGTCGAGGAGGAACCGGCTCTCGGCCAGCGTTGGCTGGCAGACCCGGGCCAACGAGCAGATGTTTCTCTACGGGTGGCGCGCGGCGAACGACGGCGGCGGCCTCCAGTCCGACGTGAGCTGGACTTACAACCTCAAGAAAGGCATCATTAATTCGCTGCGCTGGAACTTCACCCGAAACCGCTCCCAGACCACGCCGCACTTCGCCTTCGGGCGCGACGTTGCGGCGGAACTGGGCATCCAGGGCACTTCGCGTGATCCGATCAACTACGGGCCGCCCAACCTGTCGTTCACCAACTTCGGCGGATTGCAGGACGCCGCGCCCGTGCTTCGCCGGGACCAAAGCTCCGGCGTCACCGAATCGCTGACCCTGGTGCATGGCAAGCACAGTTTCACTTTCGGCGGCGACTACAAGCGAAACCAGCTCAACAGCCGCACCGACCAGGCGGCGCGCGGCAGCTACTCTTTCAGCGGGCTGCTGACCTCGGCGCTGGACGCGCGCGGCAACCCGCTGGCCGGGACCGGTTTCGATTTCGCCGACTTCCTGCTGGGCTATCCCCAGTCCAGTTCGCTGCGTTTCGGCAGCGCCAACACCTACTTCCGCGAAACCGTTTCCGCCGGTTTCGCTCAGGACGACTGGCGCGTGTGGCGCACTCTAAGCCTGAACCTGGGGCTGCGCTACGAGTACTTCTCGCCCTTCCGCGAGAAGTTCGGCCGCATGGCCAACCTGGACGTGGCCCCGGGCTTCACCGGCGTGGCGGTGGTGACGCCGGCCGACAGCACCGGCCCATACAGCGGCGCCTTTTCCCCCGGATTGATCGACCCGGACCGCAACAACCTGTCGCCGCGCATCGGCATCGCATGGAAGCCCTTCAGGAAGAAGCAGATGGTCGTGCGCGCCGGTTACGGCTGGTACTTCAACGGGTCGATCTATAACCAGTTCGCCACGCGCCTGGCTTCGCAGCCGCCGTTTGCCAGCACGGCGCACCAATCCACCAGCACGGCGCGCCCGCTCACCATCGAAGACGGCTTCACCTCGATGCCGGCGGTGAAGGTCACCAACACCTACGCCATCGACCGTTTCTACCGCGTCGGCTACGCGCAGAGCTGGAACCTGTCGGTGCAGAAAGATCTGCCTTACTCGCTGGTGGCCGAAATCGGCTATCTCGGCACCAAGGGCACGCGGCTGGACGTGCAACGGCTGCCGAACCGCGCCGCGCCGGGCTCGCCGCTGACCGCCGAGCAGCGCCGCCAGATCGGGAACGCGGTCGGCTTCACGTTTGAAAGCTCCGAAGGCAGCTCGATCTATCACGCCGGCCAGGCGCGCATCACGCGGCGCTTCCGCCAGGGCATGTCGGCCAATGCGATGTACACCTGGTCCAAGAGCATCGATAACGCCTCGACCTTCGGCGGTGGCGGGAACGTAGTCGCGCAGAACGACAAGGACCTGCGCGCCGAGCGCGGGCTGTCCAGCTTCGATCAGCGACACGCGCTGTCGCTGGTCTACCTCATCAGTCCCCCCGTCAAGGGTCGACTCCTCAAGGACTGGACCTTTTCGGGCGGCCTGACGCTGCGCAGCGGCACGCCGCTGACCGCGCGGGTGCTGGGAAACCGCTCGGATTCGGGCGGAACCGGCGTGGTGGGAAGCGGCCGCGCCGAGGCCACCGGCCTGCCCGCCGCCGGCGGGCAATTCTTCAACCTGGACGCCTTCACTCTTCCGCCCATCGGCCGCTACGGCAACGCGGGGCGTAACACGGTTCCCGGTCCGGCATTCCTCACCGCCAATCTCTCGTTCGGCCGCTCGTTCAAACTAAGTGGCGAGAACCGCCGCATGGACGTTCGCGTCGAAAGTAATAACTTCACTAACCACCCCAGTTACACTGGACTAACCACGGTGGTGAACTCACTCAACTACGGCCTGCCCTCCGCGGTGTCTGCAATGCGCACGGTGACGGGAACACTAAGGTTCCGGTTTTGACAGGAAGAAGGAAGCCACGGATGAACATGGATAAACACAAATCAGGAATTTGTTTGTGTTTATCCATGTTCATCCGTGGCTTCCTTCTTCTTGCCGCGCAGCCCGAGGTGAAGTTTGAAGTCACCAGCAATTTGGTGGTGGTCAACCTGACCGTCCGCGACCGTTCCGGCAAGATCGTCGAAGGCCTCAAGAAGGAGGATTTCCAGGTCTTCGAGGACGACAAAGCGCAGCCGGTTTCGGTCTTCGAGTTCCAGCAGTTGAAGGACGAGACACTGCCGCCGCCCATCGGCGTCGCGCGCAGCCGCATGGGCGTCGAAGCGCCGCCCGCCGCCGAGCCGCCCAAGACCGCGCCCGGCGAGGTCCGCTACAAGGACCGGCGGCTGATGGTGCTCTTCTTCGACCTCGGTTCGATGCGTCCGGCCGAGGAAGTCCGCGCCCAACAGGCGGCGCTCAAGTTCCTCTCTCAGCAGATGAACGTCTCCGACATGGTCGCGCTGATGACGTTTTCGAGCTCGCTCGAACTGGTCGAGGACTTCACCGACGACCGCGAGAAGCTCATCGAAGCGATCCAGGCCCTGCCCATCGGCGAGATGGCCGGCCTGCCCGGCGAAGACCTCGAATCGGCGGACGACCTCTCCGAAGAGGACGCCAACGTGCTGTTCATGGCCGACGACACCGAGTTCAACATCTTCAACACGGACCGGCGGCTGAGTGCGCTGGAAGCGGCCACGCGGCACCTGTCGACGATGCCCGAAAAGAAAGCGCTGGTCTACTTCTCGAGCGGCGTCGGCAAGACCGGCGTCGAAAACCAGTCGCAATTGCGCGCCACCATCAACGAAGCCCAGCGCGCCAACGTGGTTTTCTACACCATCGACGCGCGCGGGCTGATCGCCTCGGCGCCGGGCGGCGACGCCACCAAGGCGGCACGGCGCGGTTCCGGCATCTTCTCCGGCAAAACCCAGCGCGACCGGATGATGAAGGTGAACGACGAGCAGGACACGCTCTACTCGCTCGCCGCCGACACGGGCGGAAGGGCGCTGCTGGACGAGAACGACCTCACGCTCGGCATCACCCAGGCCCAGAAGGATCTGTCCAGCTACTACATCCTGGGCTACTACAGCACCAACGCCGCCCAGGACGGCCGCTTCCGCCGCATCCGGGTGCGCCTGGCGTCCCGCCCGCAACTCAAGCTCGATCACCGCGCCGGCTATTACGCCAACAAACTCTTCAAAAACTTCAACGCGGCCGACAAGGAGCGCCAGCTCGAGGAAGCCCTGCAACTGGGCAACCCCAAGACCGAACTTCCGCTGGCCATCGAGATCAACTACTTCCGCCTGAACCGCACCAGCTACTTCGTTCCGCTGGCGGCCAAGGTCCCGGCATCGCTCATCGCGCTGGCACGCAAGGGCTCCGCCGAGACCGCCGAACTCGACTTCATCGGGCAGGTGCGCGACTCCAAGGGCACGCTCGCCGGCGCTGTTCGCGACACCATCAAGGTGAAGCTGACCAACGCGACGGCCGCGGAGTGGAGCAAGCGAGCGCTGGAATACGACACCGGATTCCTGCTGGCGCCCGGCGTCTACCGCATCCGGTTCCTGGCGCGCGAGAACCAGGAAGGCAAGATGGGCACCTTCGAAACCCGCTTCGAGGTGCCGGACCTGAACCGCGAACAGGATGGCGTGCGGATGAGTTCGGTGGTCTGGAGCAGCCAGCGGGAGGCGCTCACGGCCGCGGTTGGCGGGGCGTCGAACAGCAAGAAACTGCTGGCGGTCCACCCGCTGATCCACCAGGGCCAGAAGCTGGTGCCGAGCATCACCCGGGTGTTCCGCAAGAACCAGAACCTGTACGTGTACTTCGAAGTCTATGACCCGGACGCCGAGCCGGATGCGAAGTTTCCGTCGGTCGCGGCCAGCCTGAGCTTGTACCGGGGTCGCAGCAAGGCCTTCGAGTCCGAACCGGTAAGGGTGTCGCGGTTTGCCGAGTCGCGCAATCAGGCCGTGACGTTCCAGTTCCAGGTTCCGCTGGCGGGCCTGAAACCGGGACGCTACACCTGCCAGATGAACGTGGTGGACGAGATCGGCCGCAAGTTCGCTTTTCCGCGCGCGCCGCTGGTGCTACTGCCCTAGCAACTCCAGGCGGACGCTCTCCAGCTTGAGGACGCCGATGATCCGCGTGGTGCCCGGGACGCGCCGATACACCAGCAGGAACCGAAGCACCCGGCTGGCCGGCCCTACGGCGAATTCCAGCGACGTCTCCCTCGGGCCGGCCGCCAGCGGCTCGCTTGAGGCAAGGTCGCCAGCCACCCAAACCGGCCCGGCGCCGCGCGCTATGCCGGAAGCCTGGTAGCGGCAGTGCAGACGGTACCGCCGCCCGCCCGCAACCGGCACGTTCTGCGCCAGCAAGTCGCAGCGCTCCGGTTGGTTGCCGTCGAACTCGAACCGGACTTCGCCGCCGCCCCAGCGCCCAATAGAGGACGAAGCCCAGTTAAACGTCTCGCCCTTCGGCGGCAGGCGGAAGTCGCCGTTGGTCAGACTGACGCCGGCCTCCGGCTCGAGCCGCTGGAACGGCAACAACCGGCGATCGATCATGCGGTTCCACAGAGGCAGCGCGTCCATCGGCGCGCCGAGTGCGAGCATGCGGCTCAGGCAAACCACCAGTGCGCCGGATTGTTCGGGACCGGCAAGATCGATGGCTCGCGCGGTAACAGCGCGGAGCCTATCCAGGCCGGCCCGGGGTTGCATCCAATACAGAAAGCCCTCGATCAGCCGCCGCTGGCCAGAGACCACACGGTCGAAGATCAGTCCCAGGTCGGGCGTCGCCTCCACCGAGAGCCGGTACAACGCCACCGGGGTTTCAGGGCTTATCTCGGCCGCCGCCCTCGCCCATTGCCAGAAGGACTCCCAGGATTCCCGCCGGAAGTAGTAGTTCGCCAGCGTCCACCGGGGCCCGAAAAGGTGGTCCGCCTGCTCGGCGCGAAGCAGGTATCGTTCGGCCGAAGTCTGGTCGCCGCCCGCCTCGGCCTCCAAGCCGAGGCGAATCCAACTCGCGGAATCGTAGGGATTCCGGGCCACCGCTCCGGACCAGTCCGAGAGCCTGGCGCGCAGCCTGGCATCGTCCGGCGCCAGCGCCGAGGCACGCCCCACCGCCTCCGGCCGGCCCTGGCGGTCGAGCCAGTCGGCGCACGCCAGCCGGACGGACCAGTAACCTGGCAGACCCAGAGCAGCGGCCAAAACTCCTCCCGCCAGACGCCGAAACATACTCACGAAATGGAAGTGGGCGCCGGGCCGCCATATTCGCAGGCTAACCGCGGGGGGCGCGAGATGTGGAAGTGAGAGTTGCGGCCCCTGGTTGCGCCAGCCTCGATTTCCGAGGCACTTTGGCGACCTGACATTTCGGCCGGCGGCAGGCAGTCTCAGGCGAAGCGAATGAGCAGTTTCTTGCGGTCCAGCCAAGGCATGGGCGCGGGCTTGCCGGCCAGGCCGGAAGCGGCCGGAAGAGGGTTGTGGGCGCGCTTGTCAAGGGTCACGACCACGCAGTCAGCTTGGACCTCGACCTTGCCGGATGGATCCGGCACGTCGCTGAAGATGGTCGCCGGTTGCGCTCGCCCGTACTCTCCGCCGATCCGGCGGGCCATGAACCGGCCGAGGAGGCCGGCCATGAGCGTGACGTGCAGGTCGAAGTCCACCTTCTCTGCCTTTTTACGCGGCGCGACGACTTCGCGTTTTCGTTGCGGCTATGCCGCGCCGTGGGACATGACTCCTGTCTTGTCCTGGTGGCACAGCGCGGCACGGCCGCGTCCCAAGCACGGACACGTGATTTTGTTTGCGGCAAGGCCGCGCTGCGATGCGCTGCCAGGCGGAAGCGGGACAACTGTGGATTTCCGCCGGTATCTTGCGCGAGCGGCAGCGCAGGGCAATGAAGCCGCTGCCCCGTGCATCGAGTTTGGACAGGTTCGCACGTTCCAGAAGTGCTCGCCGCCTCGAATTGCCGCCATTGGGGGACGGCGGGCCGGACCGTTTCCACTTCTCTTCCCCGCCAATCGACCGCCGCCATTAGTAGTATAGAGACGTGAGACCTCGGTTCGCTTTCGTTTTCCCGCTGCTGCTGTGCGGCGCGCTTGGCGCCCAAGACACCATCCAGGCCTTCGGCCTCAAGTGGAGCGTTCCGATCGCCGCCGACTGGAAGGTCGAGCAGGCCGGCGGCGTCGAAACGCTGCGCCTGCTGGTGCCGCGCCCGTCGACCGAACCGCGCCGGCCGACGCAATTCGCCGTCGCCGGCACGCCCGCCTACATTCGCGTAACGGTAGAGGCGGAGATGAAGAAGGAGCCCGCCGCGGCGCGCAACCGCCACACCTCGCTCATGATCGCCTACGCCTGGCGCGACAAGGACCATTTCAACTACGCGCACTTGTCGGTGGACGCGGCCATGCAACAGCCGGTACACAACGGCATCTTTCACGTCTTCGGAGGCGACCGCGTGCGCATCAGCTCGAATGAAGGGCCCGCCACGCTGACCAGCGAGGAGTGGCACAAGGTGCGCCTGGTCTACGACGGTAAGGCGGGGAAGGTCCAGGTGTGGGTGGACGGCAAGACGTCGCCGTCGATGCAGGCCACCGAGACCAAGCTCGGCGAGGGCCAGGTGGGCCTCGGAAGTTTCTTCGATCTGGGCGAATTCCGAAACGTCCGCATTCAGGGCGACCCGGCGCGCTGATTCGGCACGCTATAATTGCCTATTCGACATCTGGAGGTTTCCTATGAGCCGCAGACTGATGCTCGCGCTGTTGCTGGCCGGGGCGTCCGCCCTGGCCGCCCAGCCAAAGGCCGCCGCCGGGCCGCCCAAGATTCAGACCCTGATCATCGCCGGCCAGAACCGGCACGACTGGAAGGCCACCACGCCGATCCTGCGCAAGGCGCTGGAAGACACGGGCCGCTTCGAGGTCCGCGTGGTCGAGGAGTTCCGCGGCGCGGGCCCCGAGACCCTGGCGCCCTACGACCTGGTGGTACTGAACTACGACAACAAGAACCAGGACGCGCTGCGCTGGGGCGACCGGGCGCAGAATGCCCTCCTCGATTTCGCGAAATCGGGCAAGGGCGTGGTGGTCTTTCATTTCGCGGTAGCAGCGTTCGTCGGTTGGGACGATTTCGAGCGCATGGCCTCCGGCACCTGGCGGCCGAACAACGGGCACCACTCGGCCGGGCACGATTTCACGGTCAAGGTCACGGACCCCGACCACCCCATCACGCGCGGGCTGAAACTCGAATTCCCGCAGCCCAAGGACGAACTGTACTCTAACCTCAAGTGGCATCCGGAGTCCAAGCACAAGGTGCTGGCCACGGCCTGGGACGACCATGCGCTGTACGGCGGCAAGGCGCGGCAGCCGGTTCCCGGGCCGGGCATCGACCAGCCCATGCTGTGGGTGCAGGATTGGGGCAAGGGCCGCGTGTTCACCACCGCGTTGGGCCACGACGGGCCCGCGGTCTCGACGCCCGCCTTCATCGTGACCTTCACGCGCGGCGCCGAGTGGGCGGCCACCGGCAACGTGACGCTGCCCATTCCGCCCGACATGGCGAAGTGAGCGAAGCCGGCCTCATTGCCGCGCTCAAGAGACTCG
>Ga0315288_10011228_pt1 | contig 11279 bp, 9 predicted proteins | sample YL17G11_20_MG_FD_203454 | JGI IMG/M metagenome (GOLD analysis project Ga0315288, IMG submission 203454) | Sediment microbial communities from Yellowstone Lake, YNP, Wyoming, USA - YL17G11_20 | ecosystem: Environmental > Aquatic > Freshwater > Lake > Sediment | place: USA: Wyoming | collected... | reverse complement strand
TGATGCCTTAAAAATTACTGGGAAGGAAAGCTTTGCTGCCCATTCTTTCGCTTCATCGACACTGCTCAATATGTTGCTGCCTGGTGGGGTCGGTATCCCTAAGTTTGTAGCCATTTCTCGGGAACGGGCTTTATCTCCCATTCTGTGAATGACTTCTGACCTTGGCCCGATAAATATTAAGCCTTGCTGTTCGCATCTTTGGGCAAATTCCCAATTCTCAGCTAAGAAGCCGTATCCCGGATGGATGGCGCTTACGCCTGACTCTTTAGCTATAGCAATAATTCTATCAATATTAAGATAGCTATCTTTGGGTTTAGCACCCCCCACCTTCACTGCCCTATCTGATTCCTGGACGAATAGAGCCGTCTCATCTATGTCCGAATATATAGCTACGGTCTCAATGCCTAACCTTTTAGCAGTCCTGATGATGCGGCGTGCGATTTCTCCACGGTTGGCGATGAGTATAGATTTGAGCATAAGACCTACTTAATTAACTTATCTGCTATGGTTACCTGCCACCGCTAATTGTACCACTTCTCAAGTCAGAGTTGCCGATACATAAGCTGCCATTGATGGCTTTCGCGATGGCTCGGTTAAAATCCTGGTGGCGACCGACATTGCCGCCCGTGGCATTGATGTTTTACGCATTTCGCATGTCATTAATTACGACATGCCGGAGAGCACGGATGCCTACACTCACCGAAGAATCTACCGTTCAGTATTTCACCGTCATTGCGAGCGAAGCGTGGCAATCTGGGAGTCTAAGAGGGGCGCAGCCCCTCTTAGAAAAAATCTATTCCCTCTCCCTTGACGGGAGGGGATTAAGGTGAGGGTGAAAAAAGGACTGTCATTGCGAGCGAAGCGTGGCAATCTCTTCCGCTCATCCTGAGCTTGTCGAAGGATTTATTTATCTATTAATCTCCGTAATCTCTTCTAATCTCCGTAATCATCTTTGACTTCGAAACTGGAGCGCCGGAAGCTGAAAGGCTTTTATTACGCGGCGCCTGCTGCGCCAGACACTAAAAATATCCGCTCCCCAGGTCAATTACGACGGCATTTATCACCAAATGAGGGTATTAGTAACAAAAGACATTTTGCCAGGTAACAAAACAGGCTATTGTTCAACAGAAGCATTGCCCTGAAGTAAAGCACCGTGATTCATTCGAGTTACTGGCTGATTACCATGAAAAATAGGTATAATACCTTCGGGAAGGTCGCACGCTGGAGGTAGATCAAACTGCAGCAACATTTTCTGCCGGAATTCCTGCTCTACATTCAGGTAGGCGTGGTGCTCGGCCTCATTGTACTGCTGATAATATCACTGAGTAACCTGAGGTACCTGCGCCGCCTGCATTTTTACCCACAACCCCCGAATTTTCCCCGTTTCTCTGTGCTGGTACCAGCACGCAACGAGGAGGAAAACATCGGGAATTGTGTTACCGCTCTCCTCTCTCAGGACTACCCCTATTTTCAGGTGATTGTGGTGGACGATAATTCCACAGACAGGACCTGGGAGATTCTTCAGAAATTGGCCAGCAAAGATACAAGGCTAAAGTTGCTGAAGGGCAAGCCGCTCCCGCAAGACTGGCTGGGAAAGCACTGGGCATGCCACCAATTGGCACAGACTGCGGATGGAGAGTTGCTTCTGTTCGTCGATGCAGATACCACTTATCAACCTGATATGCTGCGCTATGCCGCAGGCGCCATTATTGCAGAGAAAGCCGACCTTATTTCTGCACTTCCGCGGCAGATAGTGGTCACGTGGTCAGAACTGCTCAGCGTACCGGCGTTCTATTTTGGTATACTCTGCGGGATACCGTTGGGTCTGACCAATCGTCAACGCAATCCTCTGCTTTTAGCAGTTCTAGGCCAGTTCCTGCTTTTCCGCAGGGAGGCATATACAGCAGTGGGCGGCTATGCAGGAGTGAGACAAAATGTAGTAGACGACATTGCAATCGGCAGGAAGGTGCTTGGTATGAGATTCGCCTATAGTCTTCTCGATGGCAATGGCCAGGTGTCTTGCCGAATGTATCGTAATTTTCACCAAACATGGACAGGCTTGACTAAGAGCACCTTTGCTTCATTCAATTTTGATCCGTTTTTACTCATTTTCATGCAGCTAATCGTGCTGCTCCTCTTCGTAGAACCGTTGATTGTCTTCATAATGGGCCTTGTGCAGCCATTCCCTTTTGACATTACAGCAATGGCAGGGCTGGGTGTATCCCTTTCGCTTCTGCTTTTCGGGATAAGTCACCACCGCTTCCAGTTTCCTCTCTACCTCGTATTCCTCTATCCAGTAAGCGCCATCTTCATGGTGGTCATCGCCATTGCTTCGATGGTGCTGACCATGCAGGGCAAAGCGAAGTGGAAGGATCGCAGTATGCCAAAACGGCAAAGTCATCATTCGGTCGTGTAATTAGGTAAGTATTATATCCTCCCTAATGCTGTAATTACATTCACACGGGCACCTGTGCAGAAAGCAGCTCACATCTCTCAGGAGTATTGGTTCTTAAATAGATATGCAAATTGAACAACTCGCCCTTTTGTTATAGAGGGTGGGCCGCGTTAAGTTTTCGCTTTTTCGATTTCTCGCCTTCTCGCCTCCTGATCTTCGGCTATTGCCTGTTCTCTAGCCAGATCAGTTTTTCTTCTTGCCTGCTCTCTGGCTAGTCGCGCAGGTTCTTCCGCCATGCGCTTCTCTGCACGCTTGGCCCCTTTTGCTGCTTGCTGTTTTTGAATCGCTTGCTCTCTGGCCAGATCAGTTTTTCTTCTTGCCTGCTCTCTGGCTAGTCGCGCAGGTTCTTCCGCCATGCGCTTCTCTTCACGCTTGACCCCTTTTGCTGCTTGCTCTTTTTGAATCGCTTGCTCTCTGACCAGATCAGCTTTTCTTCTTGCCTGCTCTCTGGCTAGTCGCGCAGCTTTTTCCGCCATGCGCTTCTCTGCACGCTTGGCCTCTTTTGCGACTTGCTTTTTCTGGTCTCTCATTGTCTCCCACCTCCAAACATTAGATAATCGTGAAATTAATCATGAATCACTATAAAGTTGGGGTAAGTTTACTAAACTCCAGTCCACTCTACAAGATTCTCACCAGATGCACTTTTTGACGGAATGTTAAATTTATAAGAACTGATAAGAGCCAATACACGTATTGATGAGATAATAAAACAGATCAGTTTGCAATTAACCGTTTGAATCTTCCAGTCTGCTTCACCGCTCATATTTTCTGATTGGCTTCAGAAGATATTCCAATCCGTTTAGTTTGATTTCATACAGAGCGGACAACAGGACACCGATTTTCCCTGGAGGGAAACCTTTCTGGTGAAACCATACCAGATAAGGTTCAGGCAGATCACAAAGGATGCGATCTTTGTATTTCCCGAAAGGCATTCGTACAGACACCAATTCAACCAACATTTGAGGATTGATATGGGTGGTATCCTTATTTTGATCCATTCTTACTTAAATTCCAATACACTACATTAAAAACCGGTGACAGCCTTGCTCACCAGGGAAATAAGGTCGTCGATGCCCAGGCGCTCTTTGGTTTTGGCCATGAATCCGCTTTTGTGAGCGAAAGCAATCTCCGGGCGGTCTGAAATCAGGGAAAAATCAACCGGTGTTCCGTCGTAGCGAAAAAGGCGCCAACCCTTACTGCGGCGGTCCAGGGAAATGACGATATCGGGCGGATTTTCTTCCAGGCGGCGAAATTCCTCCAGCCCAGCGGATTCCCTCGTCTCCCCGATCATGGCAGGCACCCCCGCAATTACCAGCCTGGAGCCGGTTTTCCAAAAATCAATCTGGCTTTTAAGCATGCGGGCTTCCCCGATGATATGAATGCCAAAAGTCTTAAGCAGGGGGAGGCATGCTTCCGGCCCGGAAGCGAATCTGGCTACCAGCCAGCTTTCCACCGGATTCCGGTTTACGAGGTCATCACCGGCATGATATTTTACAGAGCTTTTTACCGGCCCGAAGCGGTCAACCTCATCCTTGAAATACCACCACGGCATGACGGACATGGTCTCCACAAGCCCCAGGTATTCAGCTACCAGGACAAACGCCGCCGGGCAGCCCAGGGACTGGTGATGATCAAAATTATGCTTCTCCGGCTCATACCGATCGCCGATATCTACCACCCACACGTCCGGATCATCCAACTCCGCCGGTACGGGCTCGCGCCGATCAATACGGAATTCCGTATCGGCATATACGGCCAGAATCAGACTGACGGCTGTCACCTCATCAAAATGTGCACTGCCAGGATGCGTGATGATCAATTGTGCCTTCATCGCTACCTTCCTATCATATCCTATTGACCTGCCCCCAATAATGATACCACCTATAGAGTTAGAGTTACCCGTATTTTGATTTCAGGAGCAGGCGGGCGGATTGCCCAAGACTGCACATAAGCTTGGATTGTTACAGTATGGGGAACAAGCCTGCACAATACGCTAAAAAGTGCAATACGACATTCTTATCCTTCCATTGCTCGCATGCCTAGAAACAGCTGACATAGGCTGAACCCCAGCACAGACCAATGCGATAAGTAGCAATTCGATTGCACGGGGTGGGAAAGGCGAAGGTATAGCATTACAACTTATTTCACAGCACATTTCCAACGTCAACATACCAGTCCAGTCTTAATTACACAATATTACTGTAATTTCGTGTAATATATATTGACAAGGAAATTACAGTATGTTATTATTAATCATATCAGTAAGGAAGGAGGTCAAGATGACAATAAAGACGACAAACATGGCGGACTACCGGGAGATACCTCTGGGTTCTGTACAACTGAGGGTCAGACAGCTAAATATTGAGATTGATGACATATACCCTAATCCCGATCAACCTAGATATGGCCCCAAAGAGGATACGGAATTACGTCGCAGTATTGAAGAAAACGGAGGCATATTTATTCCCCTACTGGTTGAGCCACATCCCAAATATGAAGGAAAGTATCAAATAATTGATGGGGAACGGAGATGGACTGGCTTGAAAAAGTTGGTAGGCGAGAAAGGAGATGGGCGTTTTAAGATTGTGCCAGTAGATGTTACTGATCGCGTTCTTAGTATTGAAGAGCGTCTACGTGCCTGGGTCTATATACACCAGCAACGCAAAGACTGGACAGTGAAGGAAAAGGAACGTACAGCTTACAAGCTTATTCAAATAGTTGGACGAGTGTCAGCGGCCAATATACTTGGAATAAAGGTGCGAGAGGTAGATGTACTGAAAGAAATTTTTGAGCTTTCTGAGGAAATAACCGGACTTTCCGACCCAGATGCATCAATCTCCTATGCTAGAGAGATAAGAAAAATTGCAACTAAGCTCCGCCCGCCTGATGTTGAAAAAGAAATAATCAATAAAATCAACGAGGGCTTAATCAAGACATCAAAAGACATTCGGATGTTAAGAGTAGTCTTAAAAGATGATTCTGCTAAACAGAAATTCATGAAAAAAGGGGGTACTGTTACTGATGCTTTACGATTAGTTGAGTCTATTGGTCGAGAGAACCTAAAAGAGCGCTATGGTCAATCGATAGTAGAAGATTTGAAAATATTCAGTAACTCACTTTCTAAATATTCTTGGAGAGAATTGAATAAGATCCAACAGAAAGAGGAATTGCTTGCTAAGATCAAGGAATCACAAGCTTTACTTACTGAACTGGAGGAGGCACTGCAATGACAAACATGGCAACAAAGAACATACGACAGGCTCCTTCCCCACCCACCCTAGAGGAGAAAATATCGCCAGCGGTCCGACAAGCTTTCATGGGTAATTTCCGCAATGCGAACGAAGCTGTAAACGAACTGATTGACAATTGTATGGCCGATAGAATGTCGCACCGGCGTCTAGATGTGCACATTGAGCTAAACAAAAAAGGGGAGCTAATTATAACCAATCGCAACGGCTTCGGTATGGACTTGATAGAAGCGCAACGCTTTCTTACTTGGGGCGAAACAGCTAGACGGGGCCTAAGCAGATGGGGCGTAGGCGGAAAGGCAGCCATTGGCTATCTCGGAACAGGCTTTGTCCTTCAGTTCAAAAGCTTCAAAGAGACTATTGCCTATGAGATTGAGGACCGAGATTGGGAGAAACGAGAAAATAATGGCAGACTTGGCATATATACCCCAAAAAGAATAGAAGTTCAGGCGGGGCCCGATGAAGGATTCGTTAGATTCAGGATTATTGGCCTAAAGATGAGGATTGATGAGAAGAAGCTTGATGAACACATCGCCAGCATATATAGGCGAGCTTTAATGAAAGGTGATGCACATTTGAGAATTGGATCTAACCCTGTTCAGCCTCTAGAGCTACCTATCTATGACCCTTCGCATGCTGAGTACTTTCGAGAGCACAGTCCATTCAACAAACCAATGGATGGCTGGATAGGTCGTCTTATGGCTGACTCACCCAAAAAGGGCTCAATTAAGGGTGGGATAAGGTGCTGTGCTGAAGGGCGTTTGATAACGCAGTCAGAATACTTCGGGCACCATACACCTTCGTTCAAGGCTTCCCTTTCTAATCTCATCGGAGAGATCGAGATAAGTTTTGTCCCTATGGGTCTAAAAAAGACGGAATTTAATATCGACTCGAAAGAGTGGAAATGGGTCAAAGAAATAATGTATCAAAAATTAGAGCCACATATAAAGGCTCTGTTAAAGGTTAAAGAAAAGGTTCGCATTTCGCAGCGGGAATGGGATAAGTTACTTGAAGCGCAAGAAATCATCCAGAAGGCATTTGAAAGACTGGAAATGACTGAACGGCTTATCCAATGGGCAGGAAGAGGTCGAAAAAGGCCCAAGCCTACAGAAGATGAACAAGAACGAACTAGAGAAAGGCGTCATAGGATTATACCTGACGGTTTCTACCAAGAGCCAAACGGGGACATAGTAGCGGATGCTGTTGAAGCTAGTCAGCCCCTCCCTCCTGCACCAGAAGGTTGGGTTTATCGTGATGATAAGTATGGAGCCATCAAGCGAAGATATACTCCAAGAACACCTCCACCAGATGATGCTATCGGTAGACTGCGTCGTCTATCCACTATTCCCTATAAATTGCATCCAATGCCAGAAAACATGCGCAGCGAACTCAGAGACCTTGGTGATGGCAAGCTAGAGTTGCGTATCAATGTGAATTTTCCACTCTACAAAACCTATAAGGGTACCAAGGGCGACCTATGGTACCTCATAGAGACCGCATCTCTAGAGATGGCCAAGACTGGAACCAATGGGGATATGACAATAGACGAGTACATTGACCAAGTCAATGAGATTGTTGTTGAAGCGTATAGGCTCACAGCGCAAGAAGAAACCTAACACGAAACGTCAAATTGTGCGGTACGGGTTCAGTGGAAGAATCTTTGGAAAACACTGCCGGGCCACCACAGTTTTTTTCAAACTGATTGACGAGCATAACTCCTGCCGCTATAGTAATAACTGGACAGAGTAACTATTGACGGAGAGATTCATGCGTTTCTTGGATTTGGATTTGGATTTCTTCCTGAATGACAACGCTTACTGCAGCGAATGTGGCAGCGGAAGGCTAGGTTCAGAGTATAAGCCATGGAGGGCCTCTAAGGTACGGCACTTTCTTGAGGAGAGATGTGGCCTCTCACCTGATGCCCCGGTACAGGGGCGCACGGTAGAAAGTCATGATGGAGTATTTGACTTCTGGCGTACGCTCATTGAATCTGGTGGTCTCAGGGTACCATTTGAAGTGATACACATAGATGCTCACCCCGACCTGTGGGTAGGGGGCGTGCTGTATCTGAGGTCAGAGTTTCTGCATGTTGACTCGGAACGTGGGCTTGCGATGCTCAATAGAAAACACGTTCATTCGGGTAACTACTTGACTTTTGCCATTGCGTGCGGATGGATAGCCTCTCTTGTGTGGGTTCCTCTCCGCAAGCACTTGAAAGGTCTGCCCAAATGGGACGGTGATGCAAGGTCCGATTTAAGACAGTTCAAGAAGAGAAAAGGTGAAGGCCCTATCCAAGAGTTACCCGTGGTAGAAAGGGACCCCGGTGTTCCCTTCAAGATATTACCCTGGCATAAGTTCAGAACAAGTGAAACATTTGACTACATTGCGTTTAGCAGATCGCCGAACTTTACTCCGCCTGAAAGTGACGAATTGATCCCCATCGTTGAGGGGTACATGAGACAAATATGATTCAACATTCTTTGCGCTCTCATATGTTATTTGCGGATATATGTACTTGCGTCCAGTGCCCTTGGCTACCGACTGCCTGCTCCTGAGGCTATAATGGTGCAGGGACTAACTTAGAAAATGGTAACACTTCGGGGGGCAGGTCAACTAGCACGGTCAATATGCCTTAGAGATTAGCATAGATTGTCTTGGTTGTTTGTTAAGCGGCCGGGAGCTCCCTTGAACGTACAATACAGCGATTCTGCTAACAAAAAGCCAGATTGTGACTTAGAGATTCCTTCCTGAGGATATGCCATACCTCTCGAAAGAAAAATGAAGCTCAGCCTTGACCAGGTCAAATAGTAATAGGCTATAATCAGTTATGAATTTCGGGATCATTTCCTTCCGACGATATGCAATGGATTTCGATGTGAAAAAACTAAATACCAAACTCATAAAGAGAACTGGCACTGCCTGGCTCAAGGTTATAGTATTTTTACTAGACGATGTTGTTGCGTTGCTCTTAGTCATATTGTTACTGCGATTTCTAAAAATACAAATTCCTTTACCCATTATCATCGTCGTAGCGATACTGATTGGTACTCTTCTTTTCATAATACACCGAGCAATTATACCTGATTTTCAAAGAAAGCCGGTTACAGGACAAGAGGGAATGATAGGCTCACAAGGCAGCGTAGTGAAGACGCTGAGTCCGATCGGCACTGTTGTCGTTGAAGGGGAGCATTGGAAAGCTAGATCGATTGATGGCAGTATAGGGGTTGATGAGAATGTGGAAATCGTGGGAATGGATGGGCTGACATTAAAAGTAAAGCGTAAAAAGCGATAGTTGACTGGAATCTTGCCTTGATAAGTTTGGTCAACAATTCATCGTTTTGTGTAATCTGCGTTCTGTGTATGCCAATTTCAGGAGTCCCGGCGGTGGTTTTGCTTCCAGGTTTCTGCCCTGTGCATCACGCCGCGGGCGTCGGTCAGGGAAACTTCAGTGTACTGCGGGCCGGCCAGCATGACGGCAATCTCCCTGGTACGTTCCTCGCCTTCAAGTGGCTGAAGCATACTGACAGTTCGAGCGCCTGATTCTTCTTTGTGAACATTGTAATGGGCATCGGCAAAAGCAGCGATCTGGGGAAGATGAGTTACGCAAATCACCTGGCGATTCTGAGCTAGTGTCCAGAGCTTTTTGCCTATTATTTCGCCGCTCCGTCCCCCCACACCGATGTCTATCTCGTCGAAAATGAGAATGGGTATACTATCAACCTCTGACAGAGCACATTTAAGCGCCAGCGTAAAACGGGAGATTTCACCCGTAGAAGCAATCCTGGTTATGGGCTTGACAGGCTCCCCGGGATTGGTCGAAGCCATGAACTCAACCACATCAACTCCCTCGCTGTTAAAGGCGTAAGTTTTTTCGTCAGGTAGCGGAATACCGTCTTCAGCTTCCTCCCGGGTTATAGACACCTCGAATTCAACCTGCGTCATGTTCAAATCATGGAGTTCCTTCTTCACCTCGGCAACCAGTTTTTCCGCCGCCGCTAAGCGCGCTGCGGAGAGCTCGGATGCCATCTGTCCCATTTCCGCCTTTAGTTGAGAGCGCATCTTCTCCAGTTCAGCCTGCCTCTCTGAAGAACGCGAGATTCCCTCCAGCTCTTTTTCAGTCTTCTCCAAGTAGAGCAGTATGTCAGCGATGGTCTGTCCGTATTTTCGTTTTAGACTTTTTATAACCTCAAAACGCGACTCCACTTCTTCCAGACGCTCTGGATTCTGCTCCAACCTTCCGCTGTAAGCGCTAATTTCCCGCGCTGCCTCCTCGACCCGGTACACGGTCTCTTCGAGAGAACTCAATTGCTGGCTAAGCGTGGTGTCCAGCTCTACGAGCTTCTTCATAACTGCAAGTGCTTCATTCAATTTGTCCAGAGCCGGAGCCGAAGCATGCGAGGCATCTTCCTTGTCTAGAGCCTGGTAGGCTTCGTAAGACATTGCCTTCAGCTTCTCAGCCGAAGAGAGGAGAGTACGTTCTTTTTCTAGCTCTTCCTCCTCCCCGGGACGCAACTCAGCTTTTCTTATCTCATCGAGCTGGAAGCGCAGGAATTCCTGGCGGCGAGCGGCATCTTTCTCGGCTTCAACCAGCGACTTGAGCTCCTGCTCCAGTTTATGAAGCTCTGCCACTTTTGCGGTGAAGCTGTGCCGCAGCTCCATGGTATGGCCATAGGCATCGAGGAAATCCAGGTGATACTTCGTGTCGAGGAGAGACAGGTGCTCGCTCTGGCCGTGAATATCGATTAGCAGGCGTCCGATCTGGCGCAGAATGCTTCTGGTAACCGCATGTCCGTTGACCCTGACAATGCCGCGCCCATGCCTTTTGGATTCGCAACTGATAACCAGATTATCCTCATCCGATTTCAAGCCATTCTCGTCCAGGAGTTCCCTGAGCTGCGTCAGGTATTCATTATCGGGTAGGGCAAAAATACCTTCGATTTGGGCTTCGTCGCTGCCATGGCGGATAACCTCCTCGCCCACTTTCCCTTCCAGCAGCGTCTCCACGGCATCGATGAGCAGTGATTTGCCGGCACCTGTCTCGCCGGTGATGACATTCAGCCCGCGGCTCAGGTTCCAGTCGATGCTCTCGATAATTCCCAGGTTCCTAACTCTTATTTCGAGTAACAAAGTATGGTCTCCCGTAAGCGGTGGTGAAGCTGGCTTATATTTTACCACTTATGGCGGAAAAGGGAACATGCACCAACCCTTGTAGGTGCGACCTTTTAAGGTCGCACGGGCGGGGCTAAAGCCACGCCCCTACATGATCCTTCGACAAGCTCAGAATGACATAAAACGAAGGGCTCGCAATAACAGAAAGCAAACAACAGACGGACAGACCTGAAGGTCTGTCCCTACAACTAAACATGTAGGCACGAGGCTTTAGCCTCGTGACCACGACCTTAAAAGGTCGTGGCTACAGAGGGGGGTGTTCATGGTGGAAAAGAAAACAGCGTGGTAAATTAAAGGTCAAAAATGATTACAGCGATTTCGACCGATAGCGGCGATTATCTCTGTAATCTCTGCACAATCTCCGTAATCTTTGTTTAATCTCCGTAATCGAAATATCTAAATTGGCT
>Ga0315288_10011227_pt1 | contig 11279 bp, 8 predicted proteins | sample YL17G11_20_MG_FD_203454 | JGI IMG/M metagenome (GOLD analysis project Ga0315288, IMG submission 203454) | Sediment microbial communities from Yellowstone Lake, YNP, Wyoming, USA - YL17G11_20 | ecosystem: Environmental > Aquatic > Freshwater > Lake > Sediment | place: USA: Wyoming | collected... | reverse complement strand
CCCTATAACAGTCTGGCCTTTTATGACTAGAATTTTGCCGTTGTATTTCCTCACCAACTCTTGTTGATGCTGTAAGTAATAGTCAAATTCTTTCTCTAAATCCTTAATCATAAGAACCACCTTATTGAACAATATTGTATCATTATTGTCAATCAATTACCATTCAAATAGACCCGCTACCCTAGACGGACTCAACTTCACTATGTTGCGGCTTTCTGATATAATTGGGAGCGTGAAATTCGGGTTTTCGAACTGAGATGGCCCCTGCCTGCCTAGCAGGAAGGGGCCTTTTTGCGGCTCTAGGCAGGTCAGTTTAGCGTTGTTACGAAAATAAGCTTTTCTTCCGTTCGCCCTGAGCCCTTCGGCTGGCTCAGGACAGGCTTGTCGAAGGGCCCGTTCATGGTTCGACAGTCCTTCGACAGGCTCAGGACAGGACTCACCACGAACGGCTGAAGGTGATAAGCGGATATGAGAATATGCCTCTTAACCTATAGGGGCAATATGTATTGCGGCGGCCAGGGATATTACGTTTATTATCTGGCCAAAGCTCTGCGCAATCTAGGCCATGAAGTCCATATAATGGCCGGGCCTCCTTACCCCCTGGCCCCGGATGGTGTAAAGCTGCATGAGTTGGAGGGACTCAATCTATATGAGACACAGGCATTATTTTCCTTAAAAGACCCCTTACGGATGCTTAATCCCCTCAATTTCTATGAGGTTGCAGCAAAGCAGGTGGGGATGTTTCCCGAGATATTCACGTTCAGCATGAGGGCATATCTGAAATTGCGGGAACTCGCTCCCACCTTAAAATTCGACGTTGTTCACGATAACCAGACGCTGGGCTACGGCTTGCTCATGATGAAGAGCCTGGGGGTGCCGGTTGTTGCCACTATACATCACCCTATACCTATCGATATGCAAGCTGACCTGGCCCAGGCGAGGAGGTTTTCGAGTAAGTTCAAGCGTATTATTTTCTATTCGTTCAGCATCATGCAGGGTGTAGTAAGCAAGAGGATGGACCGCGTGATAACGGTCTCAAAGAGCTCGGCGAATGACGTGATACGCATCTTCCACGTGCCCCAATCTAAGGTGAGGATAGTCCATAACGGCATCGATATTGACATCTTTAAGAAGGTGGATCATATCGAGAAGGAACCTAATAGAGTCATCGTGGTGGCCAATACCGAGGACAGGAAAAAGGGCATTATCTATTTATTGAAGGCGATACAACTGTTGAAAGACGATATGGATGTTAAATTGACTATCGTGGACAGGATAGGCGAACACACTAAATATGCTCCCATGCTGGTGCGAGAGCTGGGTCTCGAAGACAGGGTGACCTTTACCGGCCGTCTTACCACCGAAGAGTTGGTGAAGCGTTACTCCACGGCAGAGGTAGCGGTTACGGCTTCGCTCTATGAGGGCTTCGGGCTCCCCTGCGCAGAGGCCATGTCCTGCGGCACGCCTGTTATAGCCACTAAGGCGGGGGCTCTGCCGGAGGTTGTGGGTAACGGCAGCGCGGGGATACTGGTGCCGCCGGAAGACCCGGTTGGCCTGGCAGGGGCGATAAAGCGCCTTCTTGAAGATAAGCCGCTGAGGCAGAAGCTGGGGGAAGCAGGCAGAAAGAGGATAGAGGAGGCTTTTAGCTGGGAGGATGCGGCGAAGAGGACTCTGGAAATCTACAAGGAGGTTGTGTAGTTGCTCACTGTAGATTTCAAACTCTTTACCGTAAAAAGTGGTGAGCGAGTATTGGATGTGGGGTGCGGGCCGGGCAGGCATAGCTGGTACGCGTGCAGCCTCGACCATTGTCATGTGTACTCCATGGACATCGACCTGGAGTCTTTGCTCAAGGCGAAGTACATGTTTCAGGAGATGGAGAAAGATAACCTGGCTAAAGGCAGTTGGAATTTGGTCCTGGGGAACACCATGAGGTTGCCTTTTAAGGATGGCAGCTTCGATAAAATTGTTTGTTCGGAGGTGCTGGAGCACGTAATAGATGACGAGCAAGGCGTGCGGGAGCTGCTGAGGGTTCTGAAGTACGGCGGGGAGCTGGCTGTCAGCGTGCCTACCTGGCTGTCGGAGACCGTGTGCTGGGCGTTATCCGAGGCCTACCACACCAATCCGGGCGGGCATATCAGGATATATCACGCAAACAAGCTCATTGACTTACTGGAACGCAACGACTTCAAAGTGTACGCTGTGCGGCACAAGCACGCTTACCACTCCGTGTACTGGCTGCTGCGCTGCCTATTTGGAGTGAGGAACGAGAGAGCGCTGGTTCCGGCAATCTACCACAAGTTTCTGGTCTGGGAAATGGACAATAACCGGCACAGGAACCGGATTTTTCAACGTTCGGAAAGCTTTCTGGACAATTTTTTCCCCAAGAGCCTCGTGGTCTATTTGAGGAAATCGCCTCAGCAGAAGATGGCGAGCTAAAAAGGGCGTTCAGTCGAACGCCCTTTTCTTTTTTCTCGGCTGATTGACTGCCTAGGACTGTCTAGCAGATTCAAATGGGGGTGGTTGCGTACGCTTTTTGCCCTATTTTCGATAATATAGCCAAAGAAGTAAAACTGTGTATAATAGGCACAAGTAATCGAGTGGGAAGAGGGCTATGCGATGGCCGCTAGGGATAATGGCAGGGATTCCAAACGAACTTTAGGTATACGTGACAAGAAGATTCTATATAGAAATGCAAAAGGGAGATGCGAGAACCCTCCTTGTGGCAAGAGGATAGATTTTGACGAAATGCAGGTAGGCCATAAAACATCTTGGTCGAAACGAGGTAGAACAAATCTGGCGAACAGCAAGTGCCTTTGCTGGAGATGCAATAACTTGCAGGGTGCGGATAGTTGGGCGACTTTCCTGAAGAAGCAAAAGGTGGAAGACCCGAAGGTCAAAGTGACCCAAGCAGAATTGAAAGTCTTAGGGAAGCCAAAGCGTGGGACTAATAGTGTTGTGAGATTGGATGAAGTAGAGACATACCTGACCAAGAAGGCACCAGTGAGAACGGAGACTGAGGAAAATGAACCTTTTGAGTTCAGTCTACCTTTGAATGTTGACTACGCTCACGCTATTCACCTTGATTTGGCGAATAAGGAAAAAGTCAAGACCTCTGCCAAATTAGAATGGATACCGTTTTTCAGAGTGTCTTACAAAGTAAATTGCAGGTACAGTGACCCAAGCAAGACACCACATCCAATAATAGATGAAGGGGTCTACACTATTAATGCATACACTAAAACTCTTGGTGAAGAGGAAGAGACTCTGATTTTCAAGAAGGAGCTAGAGAAGACACCAGCAGAAAATCAATCTTTCGGACAAACAGGCGAATATCAAGTGATAAAGCTTCCCACGCGTATGACGAAAGGTCAGGCGAGAGCACTAGCAACCGATTACGTGATACAAAAACATACGGCGGAGCCCATATGGTATGACGTTCCATCCGCTAAGAAAAAACGCAGAGATGATTTAGTCATTTTTGATTTTGATGGGGCTGAACGCATTAAATGGACACTGAAACCTTTGAAAAAGGATGTCAGGATTCGTGAAATTCAAATTGTATATGCACCCAAATGGGAGATAGATTTCGAGAGCAAAGATTACAAATACTACAAGAAGAGGCTATCAGGGAACACAGGAACTGTCTTCGAAGACAATATAACATATTGCTCCAAGCAATCGCATGAAGCATTCTTTGGCAGCAGAAAGAAAAATGTGGCGGTCTGCGATGTTTGCGGTCAATTTCTATGTCAAGAGCATATCTTCAAGTGTCCAACATGCAACTCTTGGCTCTGTGAAAAAGATAGCATTCAATGTGCAGGATGCAAGAAGAGGTTTTGCGCCGACCATATAAAATATAAGTGCTTTAAATGCTCACTAGACATTTGTGATGGCTGTGCGCTTAAATGCCCTATCTGTGGCGAAATCCACTGCAATGCACATATGACTCAATGCTCTAGATGTGGGAAAAGTGTTTGTGTCTCTTTCTCTTGTACAAGAAAAGAAGGGGGTTTATTAAACAAAAAGACGGTCTGCAAGAACTGCTAGTAGAACCAATTTTATTCTGACTGTACTCCTGCCACCGCCCTGTAGTGCTTCATGCTGTCCACGAAATCTTGCCCTAGACCTACTGGCATAATAAACTCCAGTCAACTGGGGAAGAGGCTTTAAATCGAATCCTAGAGCTTAAGCAAGCTGTTGGTTAAGCTCTCTCGCTGTTTATCAAGACTATGTCACCGAACAGTATGGCATCACAAATGCTGTTTACAAATTCCTGAGATTTCATCACTACTTACTAAGAGTCTCATAATAGTCTGAACTTACAAATTAGCTTTATGTGGTTATCTTGCATACCTGAAATGGCTAATTTCAAAGCTAGACAGTACGTCCATTCAATTATGAGACCATTAGTAATCCCCAGATAATCCAAAAGTTGCTAAGAGATGACCCAAATCCTATCGGGGTATACTGCAATTTGGAGGCGGGCCGGGGTAGATTCGAACGCCCTTACTTCTACAATTTGCGATTCGCTATTTGCAATAGTTCTTGAAGCCTCCCTAAATACCTTTCACCCTCACCTAACCTCTCCCGTCAAGGGAGAGGGATTTGGGGGCTCAGGACAGGTACGGTGAGATTGCCACGGCCTTCGTTGGGAAGGCCTCGCAATGACATAAAAGCACGAGGGCGGGTTGGAAGATAGCTGGCATGGAGGATAGCATTGAGGAAAACATCACCATGAGCAGACATGCAGATGTTATTTAGTCCCTTTTCTATCCAGTATTTCTTCAGCGCACCAATAACCGCCCAGTATCGTACCAGTAAATCCATGAGCAGGATATGTCCAAGCAGAGGCAAAGTAGAGATTATCTATGGGTGATTTATGCCGTATCCTTTTTCTTCCTGCTTGTTTCGGTATTTGTGCGAAACCATAAGCTGTTCCTTCAGGATTAAGGGTATACCGCTTGATTGTCTTTGGAGTGGAAACCTCACAATATTCTATCTCGTCTTTGATGCCAGGGATAACCTTGTTGAGTCTTTCAGTAAGTATTCGTGCCACTTCTTCTTTCTTTGTTTTGTATTCTTCTTTACTGAGATTCTCCCAGTCAGAAAGATAGTCAGAAGTGCAGATAACACCTAAGCCTTTGCCTTGAGGAGCCAACCGCGAATCGATTTGACTATAATCCACAAAAGCGAAACCTCTATTAGACCAAGACCAGTCTTCTCCTGTGCGCTTTATGAACTCTGATTGAGTAGTCATGTTCTCGCTAAATACGATTGTCGAATAGTGTTTATTCCCCAGCTCTGTTGGCGGTTTCTTGAAGCCTAAATAGACGGTAGTGAGAGAACAAGCAATCTCTTGCTTTGCTATGTCTGAGGCCAGCCTATTCTTGACTTCGGATGGCGGTAACAATTCGTTCACAACATTTGGTATGGCTGCGTTTGCAACAATATAGTCGGCAAAAGCTTCCTGTGTTTCTGCGTCACTGCCAGACGTTTTCCGATACTTCACCCCAACTGCCTTGTTGTCTTCTGTAATGATTCCCGTCACGAGATGCCTCAGAATAACCTCTCCGCCATTGTTTTTGATTACACTGGCCAAATAATCAGAGAGCTTCTGTGAGCCACCTTTGATATAATGCCCTCCGCCAATAAAGTAGCTTGCCTGAGCTAACGCATAGGTAAGCAGGCTCATTGTATAAGGATTGTCGTGGTAATAGCCAAGATTCGCCAGAAGCACTAGTTTTAAGTCCTCGTCGTGTATTAGGGAATCCAGGAGTTTTCCTACAGTTTGGTTCTCTCGAAATACGACATTTGGATAGAGAATTGGAAAGACGGGAAGCAGTGCAAGAGTCTTCCATTTTCCTCGGGGATACCCATTCAGTTCCTTGCGGAGATTGAGGATAATTCCAAAGAACTTCCTGATTCCCTTTTCATCACGTGGGAACCGTTTCACCAATACATCAATAGCCTTCGTCGGGTTGTCTGGAATAACTATGTCAATTCTTTGATTTGTGAAACGATAGAAGTCTGGAACTCTTACAAATTCCACGTGGTCAAAGACACCTAAATCTCGAAAAATCTTTCTCTTAGGGTCACCATCATCTAAGCCATCCATTTCATGAAGCCCAGCTTCTACAATGAAATCTTTGCGCTTAAACGTTGTAGCGCATCCTCCAGGGACAGTGTGCTGTTCAATCATCAACACCTTTTTCCCGTCTTTGGCTAGTTTGGCACCAGCCGTTAGACCTCCAAGCCCAGCTCCTATGATTATTACATCGTACTTCATCGTTTCCCCCTCTACCCTATTTGCGAAGTCTCTCTTCCGTGATTATTGTCAATAGACCGTAGCTGTGTGTGCCTGCCTGTGCCCTCTTGCGGCATTATACATGTTCGCAGTAGAATAACGCAAGGGCAATAAGCTGAGGAGGGTTGGAAATGGGTGAACATGTGAAAAGGCTTCATCGGAGCAGAGATGAAAGGATAATCTGGGGTATATGTGGTGGCATGGCGAAATATTTTAATACTGACCCCGTTCTTGTTAGAGTCCTTTGGGTACTATCCATATTCTTATGTGGATGGGGTATATTGGCTTATTTGATACTAAGATTTGTCGTCCCATTAGAACCACGATAACCACTAAGTTTTTTGCCCCACTAGGCTGAAAAACTCACCAAAACAGTACCCAAATCCCATCGGGGTCTAATGCAATTCGGAGGCGGACCGGGGTAGATTCGAACGTCCTTACTTCTACAATTTGCGATTTGGTATTTGGAATGGTTGTTGAAGCGCGCCCGAGTATCTTTCACCCTCATCCTTCGGCAGGCTCAGGATAGGCTCTGACCCTTCGGGCTTTAGCGCTCAGGGCGAAGCCTTTTCCCGTCAAGGGAGAGACGGGCGTTTAAAAACGTTCTTTCAACCCCTTATCCCCAAATCTTGGGGGCAAGGGCATCCTTCAGAGAAGGATGCCCTACACGGGTTGGAGCCCGCCTGAGGCGTACAACTGAAGAATCTCTGATAGTAGCCGTGGCTAAGTACTGAGATTCTTCCCCTTCACTGCGTTCAGGGTCAGAATGACATAAACCCCAAACTGCCTAGTTTCAAAGTAAAAGGGGCGACCCAACGGGTCGCCCCTACAAATTCGTTGCCAGACAGGCACGGTGAGATTGCCACGGCCTTCGTTGGGAAGGCCTCGCAACGACGTGGAGAGGTAGCGCGCCCAGTATGTCTTTGCGAGGAATCCGCCTCTGGCGGATGACGAAGCAATCTCCTCGGATTCGTTGGTATGAAGGGGTACGGTGAGATTGCTTCGCTACGCTCGCAATGACATAAAAAAGTGGGCTGGCAATAAAGCAGGAAGCAGGGATAGCCGTTTGCAAATGTTCTTTAAACCCCAGGTGTGGGGGTTAGGCCCATCTCCAGACTAAGCGTCCGTCTTTGAGGTCGTATTTGAGGAGGCCGTCGGCGTACCATCTCTTGATGCTGTCACTGACTCGCTGACGGGGATGCAGCGAAATCTCCATTATCTTGTCTACTAAATCTTCTACAGGGTCTCCCTTGGCTTCGATGGGCCCTATGTTCTCGATTATGTCGCCCGAGATTAAGTCCCAGGCTAAGGGACTGCGTCTTCTCGGTTGAGAAGGGTCGGGTGGCGGCTGTTTAAGCCCCTGGAAGTATTTGTGCAGGACGGCGTTAATATCTTCGGGGCCCGCGCCTTTGGTTCGCGTCACGGCACGGTTAGCATCGTATTTGGCCCAATCACTGGTCAGTATCTCAAGGCCGTATTTGTCGGCTTCCTCTCTCACCTCGCTGCCAGGGAAAGGTGCCAGCACGTGGAATCCGTAAAAGGTCTGAATCTCCTGGGCAAAATTCATGGTGTCTTTCAAGGTCTCTTTGGTCTCGCCGGGCAGCCCGATGATGAAGGATGCTAAGACTTTAACGCCAGCCTCCTTAGCTATGGCTACAGCGTATCTGACTTTCTCCAGGGTGATTTTCTTCTTAACCAGGTCCAGAATCTGCTGGTTTCCGCTTTCGACACCGTACGAGACCCAGGTGCAGCCGGATTCTCTCATTTTCTTGAGTATCTCCGGGGTCACGGTATCTACCCGGGCGAAGGCGCTCCAGTTGAACTTCAGGCCCCTGGCGATTATCTCGTCGCAGACCGCGTTGAGATGCTTGTGGTTGAGCGTGAGCAGGTCGTCCTCAAAGTTGACTTCCTTAAAGCCGAGGGCTAAAGACTCCTCTATCTCGTCCACAACGAGCTTGGGGTTGCGGTACCTGGCTTTGCGGCCTCCCATCTTGGAGCCGACGCAGAAGATGCAGTTGAACGGGCAGCCTCTGCCGGCAAGGAGGCTGGCATGGGCATCCAGGGCGAGATATTTCGAGATGGGGAAGAGATGCCTGGCGGGAGGGGGAAGCTCGTCCAGGTTTTCAATAAGAGCTCGCTCTCTGGTCAGTTTTACGCTGCCGTTTTTGGCTCTATAGGCGATACCATCTATATCGGCGAGCTTCTTGCCGTTAACGATGTCCAGCATGGTAAAATCGCCCTCACGTCGCACTACGATGTCTATCCAGGGAGCTTCTTTAAGCGTTTCCTCTGCATTGAAGGTGACATGGGGGCCGCCGATGACTGTGATGAGTTTCTTGTTGACTGACTTGCAGTCCTTGAGTATGCCCGAGGCGACCGGGTAATTCATGGTGACGCAGGTTATGCCGATGATGTCCGGCTTGTACTCTTCGATTTTGCGCTTTATTTTGTCTTTCGAGTACTTGGATACCAGAAGGTCAAGGACATCTACCTCTTTGCCGCTGTGCTCCAGCATGCCGGCAATGTACATAAGCCCCACCGGTATGATGGGGAACTCAAAGAAGGGGTAGGGCGGGTTTATCAGGAGGGTTCTCTTACTGGCCATGGGAATCCATTCTCTTGGGGCGGCAGGTGATTAAGATGACATCGCTCAGACCGGGGCAGTGCTGTGCTATCCTGTCCAGGTTTCTCATAATGAAAAAGGCCAATTTTTTGGGCATAGTGGAGGTTATGCTATCCCAATTGGGAGACCCCCACATGAAGGAGATGCCCATGCTTTCCTCAATCTCCAGGTAGGGGCTAACCAGTTTCTTCAATACCGGATAGGTGACCCTGATGGTATGGTCAGGCGGTTTCTCCCAGGCCTGTCTCTCTTTGGGCCTCTTTCTGGTGACGAACATGCCTATGTAATGACCACTCTTGCCCAGACGGTGTCCCAGGCTCTCGAAGTTGGCAATGGAGATAACTACCCTGCCGTCCGGTTTGGTGATGCGTGCCATTTCTTCTATGGCTTTGGAAGGGTCGGGGAAATGGTCCAGAGCGCCTTTACATACAACCCAGTCGAAGGAGCCGGTCTTGAAGGGGAGGCTCTCGCCTATTGCCTGCACCAGGGCTATCTCTTTGCCGCTGTCGGCCACACACTTCTTGCTATGGTTAAGCATTACCCTTGAGGGCTCAAGTCCAACCAGCCTGCCACCCTTCTTGGCTATCTTTATGGCATCCACAGCCCGTCCGCAGCCTATATCCAATACCCTGTCATTGTTCTTGGAGGCCACCTTATCTATGGTAGCCTCGATCATCCTGTCAAAGAGGAATATCAAATCGGGGGTGACGTGCTCGGGCACCACATGGCTGTCATCCCATTCCAAATCTATTTTCCCTGCCACCTCTTCAGACGAGCTCATTTCTTTGCTGCCCCGGCTTGAATCCGGTATTTTGCTTTACCCTCCTGGTATAAATCACCGCCCTTGGAGTCGTTTATCACCACAGCGGGGAAGTCTTTTACCTCTAACCGCAGGAGCGCCTCGGGACCGAGCTCTTCATAGGCTATAATCTCGGACTTGGTGATGGACTTGGCTATTAACGCTGCTGCACCGCCTGTGGCAGCCAAGTAGACCGCCTTGTGCTCTTTTATTGCCTCTTTCACTTTGTCGGTGCGCAAGCCCTTGCCGATCATAGCCTTGAGTCCGGCGGCAAGCAGGCGCGGTGTGTAGGCATCCATGCGGCCACTGGTGGTGGGACCTGCGGAGCCTATGACATGTCCCGGCTTGGTGGGCGAAGGCCCCATGTAGTAAATCGTCTGGCCTTTGATGTCGAAGGGCAGTTTCTCTCCCCTGTCCAACGTTTCCACCAGGCGCTTGTGCGCTGAATCGCGGCCCACATATATGATGCCGTTGATCAGGACCTGGTCTCCTGCTCTGAGACTTTCTACGACATCAGCGCTTATAGGAGAAGTTATTTTCTTTTGCATTTTATCCTCCGAATAGGCAATAGTTCAGGATTTGGCACCGGGCCGCTTTATGGTGAACTCGGGCACTGCTACCTTAGGCTTTTTCTCTGCCTGAGGTTGAGCCACTGATGGCGGGACCCGCTTCTTAAGCAACCGCAGGTCGTCGGATATTATCGCTCTCTTAAGCAATTGAATAGCCAGAGCGGGGTCTACGCCTTTAGGACAGGCCTCGGAGCAGGCACCGGCAAGATGACAAAGCCATATCCCGTGAGGCGTGTCAGCCTGTTGGAATCTCTGCTTAGCGCCCCCATCTCTCCGGTCGGCTGAATATCTGCAAGCCTGAGCCAATGGCTGGGGTCCCAGGAAGTGCTTGTCTGTAGCCACAGTGGGACAGGCTGCCATGCATAACCCACACTTGACGCAATATGCGAATTGCACGAACTCTTCAAGCTGTAACTGGGATTGTAAGAACTCCGCTGTGGGCTTCTCGGCCTCTGCCATATCCGGCGCTATTATGTAGGGCTTCACTGACTTATGTTTCTCGAATAGCAGGGAGAGGTCAGCTACCAAATCCCTGACAATAGGGAAGTTAGGCAGTGACCTCACTGTTATGGTGTCTTTTTTCAGTTCCTCAATCGGCGTATGACAGGCGAGCATGGGCAAGTTGTTGATGAGCATACCGCAGGAGCCGCAGATACCCATGCGGCAGGAGCTGCGGAAGGAGAGTGTGTTATCCACATTTTCCTTGATGTAGATGAGCCCATCCAGCACTGTCATGCCGTGTTTGAAGGGGATGGTGAATACCTGAGTATAAGGTTTCTTATCCTTATCAGGGTCGTATCTTTGAACTTTAAAGGTTAACTTTTCCATTCACCGCTCCTTAGAGCCTATGATATTTAACTGCTTATTAAAAGGCTTGTATGGGAATGTAGACAGCGTAACCGAAAACAGCTATCCCGATAAGCACTATGGACCAGTTCAGCACCTTGACTGCCCTATTTGGCAGGGAGAATTCCAATATAAGTC
>Ga0315288_10011225_pt1 | contig 11280 bp, 8 predicted proteins | sample YL17G11_20_MG_FD_203454 | JGI IMG/M metagenome (GOLD analysis project Ga0315288, IMG submission 203454) | Sediment microbial communities from Yellowstone Lake, YNP, Wyoming, USA - YL17G11_20 | ecosystem: Environmental > Aquatic > Freshwater > Lake > Sediment | place: USA: Wyoming | collected... | reverse complement strand
GCTTGCCCGTCCTCTGGCGGGATGAATCGCCAAAGCAAGAGGTTTTCGGTCAAAAAATTAGAAAATTTCTCAAAAAGTTCCCCCATATTCGCTTTTTCAGGGTATAATTACGGTAGTGGTGTAAATGCACATATTGTCCGAGGGGAATAGTTTTTGGAGTATAAGTCATGCGAGGTGGTTTAGTAACAAGGCCATTGGTCCATACCTCTTTCATCTCTCATAGTCCGCTCTGTCGTCTCGATTCTCATCGCAATAACACAGGGCCGAAATACTGCCATTCAATGTTTCTCCAAAGCGATATCGTTAAACCCGCCAAAAGGAGCACATGATGAAACGGTATAAGTTTCTGGCAACAGTCCTCTCCTTCGCCATCCTCGCGCTGGCGGCCGTTCCGCTTCAAGCGTCTGCCCTTGATACCTATTGGTACGGCACCGGCTCTTGGAGCGATCCAAGCCACTGGAGCGTGCGTGTTCCCACACCCGAGGATACTGCATATATCACTAACGGAGGCACAGCGCAGATCACGACAGACTCTAATGCATACACTGTTTATGTTGGTCACGGCTATTTTATCGACACTGATTCTGGCTATGTGAATCAGTACGATGGAACTAGCACGATTTCCTCTACTTTATGTCTCGGATACTATGCAAGTTCAACATATACTTTGATCGGCGGCCAGTTAAACGTAGGGGGAGAAATTCGCGTTGGGGCAGATGGCGGCTATAGCTATTTCACATGGCTTGGCGGGAATATTAACGCCCATTCCATGGCTTTTGGAGGCTGTAAGTTGTCTATGGGTTTCAATTTCGACGTTGCCGGTCTCGCCAACGGCTCGCTTTTCGGCAGTAACAACATAAGCAGCCTCTCCTCCATGGATCTTTATGTGCGTAATGGGGCCATAGCAACGCACGATAACACTGCGGCAAGCCTTACTGTTAATTCCTTATCTGTAGGAAGCGCTAATGAAACGGGAACATATATTCTAAATAATGGTATCTTATCCACCAAGTATGCAGAAACTATCGGACGGAACGGGTTTGGTTCTTTCACCCAGAACGGCGGAACCAACACGGTTTCCGTCGTTATGTATCTGGGATACGACTCAGCTTCAACAGGCACGTATAGCCTGAACGGGGGACAGTTGTCGACGGTGGCCGCATATATCGGGGCAAATGATAGCCCCAACGCGTTTGATTTCTCAATCCCCGGTGGCACTGGTACTTTCACGCAGAGCGGCGGAACCAACACAATCTCCTCCAATCTATACCTCGGCGCGAACAACGGCCACGGCACGTACAATCTGAACGACGGCCAATTGTCGGCTGCATCCGAATATGTCGGGTGGATTAAACTGACTGGTGGCACCGGCGCGTTCACGCAGGCTGGCGGAACCAATACGGCACCGAAATTGTATGTGGGATATGGCTCTGGCGCAGTGGGAACCTACAACCTGAACGGCGGAACTAACACAGTCTCCTCCTATCTTTACCTGGGGTACAATTCCGGCTCAACAGGCACGTATAGCCTGAGCGGAGGGCAGTTGTCCGCCAAGTACGAATACATCGGCGGAAACCCTTTGGGTAGCGCTGGCGGCACAGGGACTTTGACCCAAACCAATGGAACGAACGTGGTCTTAACCTCTCTGTTCCTCGGATATTTTGGCAGTCCGGGCACGTACAATTTCTCAGGCGGAGAACTGAGTACGCTCAACTTCTACGTTGGCGCCGACGGGACACTTAATGTTACGAATAGCGCGGCGCGTTTGACCGTTAAGGGAGACCTGTGGCTGGGCGGAAAATACACCGCCGTTCCGGGCACGACAATCCACATGACCGGCGCGATATTTGACATTTCCTCGACCTCCGCCGCGGACGTAAGCGGGCTTGAGAACACGACCTTCGTGTTCGAGGGCGGCACCAAGACGATGGATACTTTCGAGGTTGCGGGCGGGGACCTCGGCGCGGTGCCGGGCGGGTTTGACAATAACTTCGCTCTCTATGCCTTAACCCTCGGCGGCGGCGGCGTGGGAGAGGTGCAACTGGTTGACTGGGAGGACAACGGCAACCGCGGCGAATTCGGCGACCAGCCCGAAGCGCTGTACGTGAAGCACCTGGTCCTGGGGGCGGGCAGCACTCTCGACTTGAACGGGTATCACCTCTATTACGAGACTTTGGACAATCAGGGCGGCACATTCTTGAACGGAACGCCGATTCAGGCTATCCCGGAGCCGGGGACGCTTGCGCTGATTGTGCCGGCGCTCTTGGGATTCGCGGGGATGGCTTTCAGGAGGATGCGGAAGTAATCTCACCACGGAGGACACGGAGAACACAGAGAGAAAATTCATGTGAACATGGGGCGCACAAATGTGCGCCCTGTTTTTTGTTCTTTGTTTTTCGTTTTTGGTCTGTGGACTTTTCTCTGTGGTCTCTGTGTGCTCTGTGGTGAGGATAAAACTACGCGCTTTCGCGCTTGGTTTTTTCGTCGCGCTTGATGGTTTCGATGGGGGCCGTGCCTTCGACGGCTTCGGGCGTGATGATATACTTCGCGATGTCCCTCCTAGACGGCATTTCATACATCGTTTCAAGCATGAGGTTCTCAATCAGCGACCTGAGCGCCCTCGCGCCGGTGTCGCGCTCCATCGCCTTCTTCGCAATCGCCTTGAGCGCGGGCGCGGCGAACTCCAGTTGCGAGCCTTCCATCTCGAAAAATTTCTGATACTGCCTGATGAGCGCGTTCTTCGGCTCGAGCATTATCGTTACAAGGTTGTCTTCCGTCAGCGGCATGAGCGGGCAGACTATCGGCATGCGGCCGACGAATTCCGGTATCATGCCGAACTCGATAAGGTCCTGCGGCTCGACCTTCCGCAGGAGCGCGCCGATTTCCTTCTGCTCGTCTGGCGAGGCGGCGACGCTCGACGACTTGAAGCCGATGAGTTGCTTGCCCGTTCTACGGCCGATGATGTCCTTTAGCGAGTTGAACGCCCCGCTGCAGATGAAGAGGATGTGCGTGGTGTCAACCTGTATGTAGGACTGCTCCGGGTGCTTGCGCCCGCCCTGCGGGGGGACGTTGGAGATAGTGCCTTCGAGCATTTTGAGCAGTGACTGCTGGACGCCCTCGCCGCTCACGTCGCGCGTTATCGACATGTTGTGGCTTGTGCGGCCGATCTTGTCGATTTCGTCTATGAACACGATGCCCTGCTCGGCTTTTGCCACGTCCCAGTTCGCCGCCTGCAGGAGGCGCTGGAGGACGTTCTCCACGTCCTCGCCGACGTAGCCGGCCTCGGTAAGAGTCGTGGCGTCGCTTATGGCGAACGGCACGTCGAGTATGTGCGCGAGAGTTCTGGCGAGCAGTGTCTTGCCGCAGCCGGTGGGGCCGATGAGCAGGATGTTGCTTTTTTCTATCTCAACGTCGTCGGTGTCAACGGTGGTGAGCAGGCGCTTGTAGTGGTTATAGACGGCGACGGCGAGGACTTTCTTGGCGCGGTCCTGTCCTATGACGTATTCGTCGAGTTGCCGGACCATCTCGGCGGGGGTGGGGAGTTCATGAAATTCGACGGGCGGGGGCGTCGCACGGCGGCCGGATTCCTCAGCTGTTATGGAGCCGCAAAGTTCGATGCAGTCGTTGCAGATGTAGTGCCCCGGCAGTCCCGCTATCATCCTGCCCACCTGATTGGCGGGCTTCCCGCAGAAGCCGCAACGCTCCGCCGGCCTTTTGGGCTTATTTCCGCCGTCCTTGTCCATTATTTTGCCTCGTGCAACTTGTTCTTGCCGGGCATGAGGACTTCGTCCACGATGCCGTATTTCCTGGCTTCCTCGGCGCTGAGGAAGAAATCGCGGTCCGTGTCTTTCGATATCTGCTCAAGCGGCTGGCCGGTCTCTTCGGCGAGGATTTCGATGAGCCGCTTCTTCGTCTTGATAATTTCCTCGGCGTGAATCTGGATGTCGCTTGCGGTGCCCTCCATCCCGCCCCACGGCTGGTGGATCATGATCTTTGCGTTGGGCAGGGCGTAGCGCTTGCCCTTCTTGCCCGCGCCGAGCAGCACCGCGCCCATGCTCGCCGCCATGCCTATGCAGTACGTGGCGACGTTGCACTCGACGAACCGCATCGTGTCGTATATCGCGAGGCCCGCGGAGACAGACCCGCCGGGGCAGTTGATGTACAGGTTAATGTCCTCCTTCTTGTTCTCGCTCTGGAGGAAGAGCATTTGGGCGACGACCACGTTCGCCACATGGTCGTCTATGGCCGACCCCAGAAACACAATCCTGTCCTTGAGCAGGCGCGAATATATGTCGAAATAGCGTTCAACCTGCCCGCTCTTCTCAACAACCATCGGTATAACGCTCATCGTTGCCTCCGGTTTGGGTGTGGTGTTTATCATGCGCCGCGAGTCCGCGCGGCGGGAGCGTCCGACACGTCGGACAAGTCGGACCCGCCCGGCTCTTCAATCACTTTTCCTCGGTTACTTTCGCGTTGTCGATGAGGAACTTCAACGTCTTTTCCTCGCGCATCTCCGCGCGCAGGTCGTCCATCATCTCGTTCTGCTCGTAAAGCGTCTTCACTTCCGCCGCCGGCATCCCGCGCAGCGCGGCGATGGCCGCTACCCGCGCGTCAACTTCCTCCTCGGTCACGAAAATCTTTTCCTTTTCCGCAATATGGCGCGTTATGAAGAACAACTTGAAGGACTTCCGCGTCGCGTCCTTCTGGCCCTGGCGCAACTCCTCGACGCGCTTTTCGATTTCTTCCTTCGGTACGCCCTGGCTCTCAAGTTCCATCCGCCTGCGGTTGAACATGCTTTCCGCCTGCTTCTCGATGAGGTCCTCCGGCAAATCGAAGTTCGCCTTCTCAAAGAGGTAATTGCGCGCCTGCTCGCGGAGGTCCGCTTCGACTTCCGCCGACTTCTCGCGCTTGAGCCTGCTCTTTATCTCGTCGCGCATGTCCTCGAGGCCGTCGAAGTCCAGCGACTTGGCCCACTCGTCGTTCACTTCCGGCAGTTGGCGGGCCTTGATTTCCTTCATTTTCACCCACACCTTCGCCGGCTTGTTGCGGTATTCCTCCTCGCGGAAGTTGTCCGGCAGGGTCTGTTCAAACTCAAACTCCTCGCCGTTCTTCTTTCCGGCGAGGATTTTTTCCACGCTTTCTACTTTCAGCCAAGGGAGCGACTCCCCGCTGACAAAGAGCGGCGCGTCCTCTATCGAACGGATTTCCTTGCCCTCGCTCGTGATTTTCAGGTCAATCGTAACCCGGTCGTCCTTCAGCGCGGCGCGGTCAACCGGCGCCAGCGGAGCCTTGTTCACGCGGACAAGTTCTATCCGCTCGTCGATATCCTTATCGGCCACATCCGCCGATTTCTTGCGGAGCGGGATGCCCTTGTAATCGTCGAACTCGATTGTCGGCCTGAGACTTATCGTCGCCTCGAACGCGAGAGGCGAGCCGGCTTCCAGTTTTATCTCGCCGAATTCCGGCTGGCCGATTGTGTCGAAGTTTTTGCCCTCAATCGCCTCGACGAACGCCGCGGAAGCGAGCCTGTCGCGGACTTCCTCCGTAATCTGCTTGCCGAAGCGCTTCTCCGCGATGGCGCGCGGAGTGTGGCCCTTGCGGAAGCCCGGCACGGCAATGGTATCGATAAGGTCTTTGTAGGCCTTGTCTATCTCGCCGGTAACGCGCTCCGCGGCCACCTTTATGTTCAGCCGCTTCTTACATGGCCCGGCGTCCTCGATGGCAACTTCCGGACTCAACTTTTCTTCCGCAACTTTAGCGACTTCGGGCGTATCTTCGGGCATGATTTTGCTCCCTTGTGGTCTGCTGAGATGGAAATCTCCGGGGACCGGTTCCCCGTAACTCCAAAAAAAATGGAGCGGGTGATCGGGCTTGAACCGACGACCTAGACGTTGGCAACGTCTCGCTCTACCACTGAGCTACACCCGCTCATCAACCGGGCGCGCTCGCGGTCCGCCCGGCGCAACAGAACATATTATAGGCAGGGGGGCGTTTTGTCAACGATTTTTACGCGGATTTTGCCCTCCCGAAGTCCCGCGAAGGGGAGCATGAACGAATTGCTGGCCGAAAGGGTCAGACCCTATTTACGGAGCGCAGGACGCACCGACCTGTCGGGGCGGCCCAGCTCGTAGAATAGTGGTCTGACCCCGAAAGCGCCGAACGTCCGAAGTCCTGCATCCGTTGGCTCATCGTGCCACGGATGGCTCCCCGCGCACCAGCAATTCTTACATGCCCCCCCGCGAAGGATGAGGTTGAAAAACGTCTCTTCCTTCTATATAATAGCCGGTTTGTCGGTATATTTATTGCGCGGGGGTTTTTGTGTTCAGCCCTTACCCAATCAGATTCAAGGAAATCTACAAGGAGGTCGTCTGGGGCGGCAGCCGCCTGAAGACCCTCCTTGGCAAGGCCATACCCTCGGCCAGGACCGGGGAGTCGTGGGAAATCTCCGACCACGGCGCGGACACGTCCGCCGTCGCCGGCGGGGCCTTCGCGGGGGAGACGCTCAGGACGCTGTGCGAAAAGCGCCCCCGCGAAATACTCGGCAGCGCGCTCGCCGCGAAGCACCGGCAGCGCTTCCCGCTGCTGCTGAAGTTCATCGACGCCAACGACACGCTTTCCGTGCAGGTACACCCGGACGACGAATACGCGCGCAAACATGGAAAAGGCGAATCCGGCAAGACGGAAGCCTGGTACATCGTCGCCGCCGAACCCGGCTCGCGCCTCATCAAGGGCCTCAAGCACGGGACGAAAAAGGATGAATTCAAGCGGCTCCTCAAGGAGGGAAGGGTGGAGGAATGCCTCAACTCCTTCGCGGTCTTCCCCGGCGACATCATCCACGTTCCCGCGGGAACCGTCCACGCCATCGGCGCCGGAATACTTCTTGCGGAAATTCAGCAAACAAGCGACCTCACATACCGCGTATATGACTGGAACCGCGTGGGGCTTGACGGCAAGCCGCGCGAAACGCACATAGATAAGGCGCTCGACGTAATCAACTTCGACGGGCGCGACGACTCCGCGAAAATCGCCAGCCCGCCGGGGCCGGGCATCCAGCGGATGGCCGAGTGCAAGCAACTCGCGCTGGACGTAATCACGCTGGAGGGCGGCTCGTTCGAAAGCGTTACCGGCGGCGAGAGGTTTGAAATACTTTGCGCCGTCGAAGGGCGCGGGAGCGTCGCGTGGGGCGGCGGGAAGACGGATTTCGCCGCGGGGACTTCGCTTCTCATCCCCGCCGCAATCGGACATTACTCGATAACAAGCGATGGCCGCTGCCGTGTTCTGCGTTCATGCGTGCCGGAGTGAATTAGTGGCTTTGCAAAGATTACAAAAGATTCTCGCCGAAGCGGGCGTGGCTTCGCGGCGCAAGTGCGAAGAGATAATCGCCCAGGGCCGCGTCACTGTGGACGGCGTCCGCATAAAAATGATGGGCGTCAAGGCCGACCCGCAAAAATCGCGCATCGAGGTGGACGGCGTGCCCGTCAAGACCGAGAGCAAGGCGTATTACCTCCTCAACAAGCCCTCCGGCATTCTTAGCACGACCGCGGACGAATTCGGCCGGCCTACCGTCATGAACCTTATCCCCGGCGAGGACCGCAGGCTCTATCCCGTCGGCAGGCTCGACGAGGACACCGAGGGACTCATTCTGCTCACGAACGACGGCGAACTCGCGAACATCCTGACTCACCCGCGCTACGGCGTCCCCAAGACATATTCCGCGAAACTCCGCGGCGTCATCACCGTCAGCGCCGTCGATAGAATCCTCAGCGGCATCCGCCTTGATGACGGCGTCGCGAAGGCGGATCACGTCAAGGTAACGTATCGGGGCGACACGGAATCTTACGTCCGCCTCGTCATGCGCGAAGGCCGCAACCACATCGTCCGGCGAATGCTCGCGAAGGCGGGCTTCCCGGCCAAGCGCCTCCGCCGCGACCGCATCGCCTTCCTCACGATGCACGACCTCAAGAAAGGCGACTCCCGCCCGCTCACGCGGCTGGAGGTGGCGAAACTGTACGAGTACGCTAAACCCGCGCCGAGAGAGACAGCCGAGGAACCGGCACCGCCGAAGCCTCCGCGGACAAGGACAAGGTTTTTCGCCCCGCGGCCCGCTGAAAGACCGCCCCGCAGAGATTTCCCCGTCTTTCCGCCGAGGGAAGGGCGGAGAGAAAAGCCGGGACGGACGGAAAGGCCCGAACGGGAGGACACGAAACGCTTTCCCCGCAGAGATTTCCCCGTCTTTCCGCCGAGGGAAGGGCGGAGAGAAAAGCCGGGACGGACGGAAAGGACTGAACGGGAGGACACGAAACGCTTTCCCCGCAGAGCCAGAAGGCCGGCGCGCAAGGCATTCCCCGCATACACGCCGAAAGCGGACTGGAAAAAACATGCGGAACGGAAAGACACGCGGCGCTTTCCCCGCAAAAAGGACCATCGATGACGCAGATTGACTCAGCACGGAAGGGCAAAATCACCGACGAGATGCGCGCGGTCGCGAAGGCCGAGGGCGTGTCCGCCGAAGAGATAAAGGACCGCGTCGCCCGCGGGACCGTCGTAATACCGTGCAACAGGAAGCGCGGAAAGCGCAAAGTCCTGGGCGTCGGCGAGGGACTCACGGTGAAGGTGAACGCCAACGTGGGCACCTCGCCCGATTACACCGAAGTGGAGCGGGAAGTGGCGAAACTCCGCGCCGCGCTCGAGGCCGGAGCGGACGCATTCATGGACCTGAGCACCGGCGGCGACCTCCACGCGATACGCAGGCGGCTCCTTGCGGAGAGCGACGTCTGCTCCGGCAGCGTCCCGATTTACGAGGCCGCCGTCCGCGCAGTCCGCGAACACCGCTCCATCATGGACATGACAGCGGACTCCATGCTCGACGCCGTGAGGACCCACGCGGAAGACGGCATCGACTTCGTCACCATCCACTGCGGCGTTACAGCCGCGCTGGTCGGGCAATACAGGACGATGAAGCGCGTCTGCGGCATAGTCAGCCGCGGCGGGACGTTCCTCGCGGAATGGATTCACAACCACGGCAAAGAAAACCCGTTCTATGAACGGTTCGACGACATCATCGAAATCGCGCGGGACTACGATTTGACTCTCAGCCTCGGCGACGGGATGCGGCCGGGGGCGCTGGCGGATTCGTTCGACGATTTGCAGACAGGCGAACTCGTAACGCTGGCGGCTCTGGCGAAACGCGCGCTGGCCTCCGGTGTTCAAGTAATAATCGAAGGCCCCGGGCACGTGCCGCTCAACCAGATAAAGGAACAGGTCCGCCTGCAGAAGCGGCTGTGCAGCGGCGCGCCGTTCTATGTGCTCGGCCCGCTGGTTACCGACATTGCGCCGGGCTACGACCACATCACCAGCGCAATCGGCGGGGCGATAGCGGGGGCGGCGGGGGCGGATTTCCTGTGCTACGTGACGCCCTCGGAGCACCTTGCCCTGCCGGGGCCGGAAGAAGTGCGCGAGGGGGTCGTCGCGGCGCGGATTGCCGCGCACGCCGCGGACATCGCAAAGGGCAACCCGCGCGCCGTCGAAAGGGACAGGCGTTTTTCGGAGATGCGCAGCAGGCGCGACTGGAAAGGCATGTACGAGCACTGCCTCGACCCCGTCAGGGCGCGCAAGGTGCGCGAATCCGGCAAGCCCAGCGACGAAGGCGTATGCTCCATGTGCGGGGAATTCTGCACGTACCTGCTCGCTGAAAAAGAAAGCAAGGCAAAATAAATGCAAAATCCAATACTTACGCGCACGACGCGAGGCGGCATAACCGACACTATCTATCGGGGCAGTTTCGCTGTGATGGAAAACGGCAAGGTGATAAAGAGCGCCGGCGACATCAAAACGCCCGCGTTTCTGCGCTCAAGCAGCAAGCCGATCCAGGCTGTTACCGTCGTGGCGGGCGGAGCGGCGGAGGCGTTCGGCCTGACGGACAAGGAAGTCGCCATCATCGCGGGAAGCCACAACGCCGAGCCGGAGCACGTCGAGACGGTAAGGAGCATCTTGAAAAAGGCCGGCATCGACGAGTCGCTTCTCCAGTGCGGGACGCACCCGCCTATTCACAAGGAAAGCATGTACGCGCTCATCCGGGCGGGCGTCCCGTTTTCGGCGATACACAACAACTGCTCCGGCAAGCACGCCGGAATGCTCGCGCTGGCGAAGCACATCGGCGCGCCGCTTGACGAGAGTTACATCAGGCCGGAGCATCCAGTCCAGCGCATGAACCTTGAAATGACAAGCCTGCTGGCGCAATTGCCGGCAACGCGCATTCCGGTGGGCAGGGACGGCTGCGGCATACCATCGCACGCGCTGCCGCTGTCAAACACGGCGCTGGCGTTCGCCCGCATGGCGAACCCCGAAGGCCTGCCGGAGAACGTGGCCGATGCCAGCCGCCGCGTGGCGCGCGCCGAACACGCGCACCCGTTCATGATAGGCGGGCATGAAAGATTCTGCACGGCGTTGCTTGAAGCCACCGGAGAAAAACTCCTGGTCAAGGCCGGCGCGAACGGCGTTTACGTGCTGGGCGTGGTCGGGCGCAAAATGGGCATCGCCGTGAGGGTTGACGACGGCGAGAGGCTTGGCTACCAGGCCTTTCTCATCCGTCTCCTGCGTTCTCTGGACATAATCACGGACGCGGCAGTGAAGGCGCTGGAAAAGTGGGCGAACCCCAGGGTGCTCAACGAGCGGGGCGAAGAGGTGGGCCGGGTGGAGGTCGTCCTGAAAATCTAAAAGCCCAAAACCCCAACAAAAGGGGTCTGACCCCTTTTGTTGGGGAATTTGATGTTTGCGAATAGCGATATGTTCAAAAATCTCTGGACACTTAAACCGTATTACAAACGCTATCTTGCGAAGGCCCTCGGCGGGGTCTTCTTCCTGATGGTGTGCGACGCTTTTGAATGCGCTTTGCCTTCCTTGGCCGGCATTGCCGTTGACGCGCTCTCGCAGTTGAAGGATTATAAGGCGCTCAGGATATTGGCCGGGCTTGACTTGAGTCATTATACTCCCATGCTCGGCATGGCGATGGTGGCCGGCGCGCTCGTGATGGCGCAGGTTATACGCGGCACGTTCTCGTTCCTTCAGCGAACTCTCATTTTCCGCACGTCGCGCTATATCGAAAATGATTTGCGCACTGATTTCTTCGCTCACCTTCAAAGGCTCTCCCCGTCGTATTACGACAGGATAAAGACCGGCAACCTGATGGCGCTGAGCATCAACGACATGAGCGCGGTGAGAATGGCAATGGGGCCGGGCTTCATGATGCTCTTTGACCCTGTTTACATACTTGCGTTCTCG
>Ga0315288_10011224_pt1 | contig 11280 bp, 7 predicted proteins | sample YL17G11_20_MG_FD_203454 | JGI IMG/M metagenome (GOLD analysis project Ga0315288, IMG submission 203454) | Sediment microbial communities from Yellowstone Lake, YNP, Wyoming, USA - YL17G11_20 | ecosystem: Environmental > Aquatic > Freshwater > Lake > Sediment | place: USA: Wyoming | collected... | reverse complement strand
GGGGGTGGGGGGGTGGGGGGGGGGGGGGGGGGGGGGCGGGGGGGGCGGGGGGGGGGGGGGCGCCGCGCGCGCTCACCGTCCGACCCCCCCCCCCCGCCCCCCCCCCTCCAGCTACACCGACTTCACGGTGGGCCTCATCAACACGCACTACGTGTACCTGCCGATCCCCACGATCATCCAAGCCCCGCGCACGGTCGACCCCGCGGGGAGGCACTGGAACCGGCTCAAAGTGGCGGTCAAGCAGCCCGATTTGGTGTGACAGAGAGACAGCGGGGTGGAGGGGTGGGACGAAACGGGGGTCGGGTTTTGTCGCCGCCGTTTTTGGGCGGGTCGGGGCGGGTCGGGGGTTTCTCTCGCCCTCCCTCTCCCCTTCTCACGCCTCCGCGCCCGACCCCGACCCGCGGCCGTTGCGCCACCACCGCCCCCGCCCCGCGTCGGGGGACGACCCCGGCGAGGGCGGCGCGGCGGCCGCGCCGCGCCAGGGCGCCGGAGCGCACGCGCGCGCGCCGAGCGGCGACGGCGGCGCGGGCGGCGCGGGGCGGCGCCACTCGCCCGAGTCGCGCGCAGCGGCGAGCTCTAGGCCGGGGGGTGGCGCGGGCGGAGGCAGGCCCCAGGAGAAGCCGAGCCGGGTCGCCCGCCGGTGGTGGTGGTGGTGGTGGTGGCCGTGCCTGGCCGGCCCTTGCGCCGCCCGCCGCGCCACGCGCGCCGCCGCCGCAGAGTCCGACTCGGACGCGGTGCCGTCGGACGCGGTGGGCAGCGGGTCGTGGCCGCGCGGCGGCGCGGGGAGGGTGTGGGCGGCGAGGCCGCCGCCGGCGCTGCGCCGGCGTCGCTTCCAGCCTGCCACCCCCGACACGACAACCACCGACGTGGCGCCACCCGCGACCGCGCCCGCGAGCGCGGCCGCGAGCAGGGGCGCGGCGCCGGCCGCGGCGGCGGTCGCGCCGCGCGGCGGCGCCGCCACCGCGGCGCAGCCGCAGCCCTCGACGCCGGCCCCGAGCTCGGCGGCCAGGATGATGCCGCCGGGGCAGGCGTAGGTGGCGGTGGCTGGGGCGGGGGCGGGGGGGGCGGGGGGGTCGAGAGGGTTGACTGCCGCGCCTGGGCCCCTCCTCCCTCTCCCCCCTCCCCCGCACCGTTGTCCAGCGCGCAGCGCCCGATGTCGGCCACCGCGGCCGCGCCGTCGGGCGCGAGCATGTGCCCCCCGGCGCACGCCGCGACGGCGCCCGCGCAGCGCGCGGCGCCCGCGGCCGCCGACGGCGGCCCGGGGCCGGGCCGGGCGCCGCCCGCCAGCCGGGCAAGGCTGACGACGGCGAGCAGGAGGAGGGGCGGCGGCGGCCGCATGAGGCGGAGCGTGTGAGGGGAGGGGAGACGCGGCGCTGGCGCCGGCGCGCCCCTCGCGCGCGGCGCGTTGTTTGCTGGGCCGGGCGTTGCAGGTCGCCCTCCGCGCCGCCCCGGGAGGCTTGGCGGGAGAGCGCCGGTGTGTGTCCGTGTGTTGCGAGTGATGTGCCGCGCCCCCCGCCCCCCGCGCCCGCGCGCGCGCCGCGCGCGCCGCCGCCGCCGCCCGCCCAAGAAGCCGGCGCCCCCCCGCTCCGGGCCCCACCACCACCACCCCACCCCACAACCGCCCACGGGCGCGCCCAGCGCGCGCCCGGCGGCGAATCAAAGAGAAAGCAGCAAAAGAGGCGCGACCGCGTTTGTTGTTGTGGGTGCAGCAGCCCTCGCGCCACCCGCCCGCCGCCACGCGGTCAGCGTTTCTGGCGGTACAGCTTGGACAGCGCGAGGTAAGAGCCCACGTGGAAGGCGGCGTAAAAGACGAGCAGGATGCCAAGCACCTGCCCCGTCGTCAGTTTGTACCCCCAGAACGCTAGCACCGAGTCGCCGGTCGCGTCGCACCCCTGGAAGATACCGCCGGACGCGACCTGCATGTCGGCCAGGGAGCCGCCGAGCGCTTTGCGGAAGGGGTCCTCTGCTGCGTCGCCCGCTTGGGGGCGGCCGCGGAACGCGCGGCGCGCGGGCGGGCCGCCGGGGGCCGCGATGGCGGCCGCGGCCGGCGTGGCGTCGGGGGCGGCGGCGGAGGGCGCGTCCGCGGCGTAGGGGTCGATCGGCCCGGTCACGCCCGACGCGCGCAGCTCCGCCACCGCGTCCGCGTAGCCGTGCCCCGCCAGGTAGGTCTGCGCCCGCGCCGGGTCCCGGTTGTACATGGCGGCGGCGTCCGGGTGGTCGCGCAGGTAGGCGCGGAGCGCCGCCGCCGCGCCGCCGCCCGCCGCGACGACCGCCTGGGCGGCGGCCGCGGGGGCGGCCGCGACCGTGGACGCCGTGTTGGAGAGCAGGGCGGCGAAAGTGCCGGCAGACGGGGCCGGGGCCGGGGCGGCCGAGGCGCCCCCCCCCAGCGCCGACCCGAGGCCGTCGAGGCCGGCCGTCGCGCCCTTGATCGCCGCGCCCAGCTCGCCCCCGCACCCGTCCCACGTCTGCCCGCGCAGCTCGATTTGGGACACGCCCTCCATGGCGTACTTGGTGTAGGACAGGTAGCTGGGGGAAGGGGGGAGGGTGAGCGCGCGCGCGCGCGCGGCGACGAAACGCCAAACCAACGCCCGCCCGCCCCCCCCTGTCGCCGCCACCCACCTGAACCCCTTCATGGCGGTCAACTGCATGTCGCGCGACCGCAGGTAGAAGCCGGACAGCAGGATGGAGGCGGCCACGTACCCCGTTGCGAGCACGTAGGCGAGGTCCTGGTTTGGGGTCAACCACACGCAAAACACTTGCAGTTGGATCGAGATGAGCGACTGCACGCACACGATGGCCGAATTGAGCGCGATGGCCGACCACTCGGCGCGCAGGCCGGCGAGGCCGTACGCGGTGAGCGACCCGGCGAGCGTGTTGATCACCACCCCCGGGATGCCCGCCGTCACCGTGGCCGCGTAGTAGGCCGACGGGTGGTACAGGTCGGACGCGACGTCGGCCGCGAAGAAGCGGCGGTCCTCGACTGGCGGGGGGCGGGGGCGAGGGTCGGCGCGCGCTCTGCGCTTCGCGCGCTCCGCTCTCCCCCTCCCTCTGCCCCCCCCCCCCCGCCCCCCACCATAGAAGCTCATGTAGCAAAAGGGCAGCAGTTCAAACAGGAGCAGGGTGAAGAAGAGGAGGGCGAGCCGCTTTTCCACGGCTTCCGGCCCCGGCGCGAGGTTGAAAAACGCGAGCCCCGCGAGCATGCCGACCCACGTCGCGAGCAGGATGCGGGACGTCGCGTCCGTCGGGTTGCGCAGCTGGGCCAGGACGCCGCGCTTGAAGAGGACCCGGAACTGGGGGCGGGGGGGAGGGGTGGGTGGTGGCGCCTGCCGCGCGCGCGCGCTCGCGCGCCCCCCCGCCTCTTCTCTCCGCCCCTCGTCCTTGCTCACCTGGGTCCACCACGACGCCGCGTACCGCCCCGACGCCCACTGCAGCCGGTCAGTGACCGCCTTGGGCGACTGGGCGGCGACCTCGGCCAGCGCCTCGGAGCGCAGCCTGCCCATCGCGGGCGCGCCCGCCGCCGCGCGCAGCGCGAGGGGCCTCGCCGCGCCCGGCACCGCCGCCGCGTCCGCGCCCGCGCCGATCGATTTGGCCGACGCGGGGGCGCCGCCGACGGCGTCCGTCACGGGGGGGCGCTCGCGCTGAAACGCGCGGTAGGCCGCGACGACGTCGGCCGCGCACGTCATCGACCGCCCGGCCGACGACTCGGGCTTGGCAAAGCCGACCGAGACCAGGTCCATCATCCTAAAGGGGGGAGAGGGGGGCGGGAGGGCGGGGCGTTGGTTTCGGGCGCGGACACAAGGCGAAGAAAAAAGACGGCGCGCGAGCAACACCGGTCGACCCCTCTCCCTCTCCCCCACGTCTCCTACCAGTCGGACACCGCGCCATCCCGAATCAGGTCGTACTCGTACCCCAGCGCGTCGCAAAACCACGCGAGCGTGCGGTCCGGCCGCCCGCAGTAGAGCTGGTACCCTTCCGACAGCACGCACACCTTGTGGAACATGTCCCAAATGGCGGCCCGCGGCTGGTGCACGGACGCGACGACGGTGTGGCCCATGGCCGCGAGGTCGCGCATGTGGTCCATCACGTTGAGCGCGGCGAACGAGTCCAGGCCCGTCGTCGGCTCGTCCATGAAGATGATGGACGGGGACGCGATGAGGGCGCACGCAATGGACAGCCGCCGCTTCTCGCCGCCGGAGAGCCCGCGCACGAGGATCCCGCCCGGGAGCGCGCCCCCGACCTGCGTCCCGCGCGCGCGCCACAGCCCCATCGTGCGCAGCACGTCCTCCATGCGCGACTGGCGCTCCTCGTGGGACACCGCTTTGGGCAGGGTGAGGGTGGCGTGGAAGACGAGCGTCTCCCACGACGTCATCGTCGGCACAAACACGTCCTCCTGCGCGACGTACGCGGAGATGCGTTTGAACAGGGTGCCGCACGCGCGCCCGTTCATTTTGACGCCGCCGCCCAGCTTGCCGGTCGTTTTGCGGCCCGAGAGGACGTCGAGGAGGGTCGACTTGCCGGCGCCCGACGGGCCGAGCAGGGCGACCGTTTCCCCGGGGATCGCGATGCCGGACGCGGGGTGCAGGACCTGCGGGGGGGCGGGGGGGCGGGGTGTGTGGGCGGGGAGGGTCGAGAATCAAGGGGGGCTCCGCTCCGCGGTCAGGCGGTTGGCCGCCGCGCCGCCCCTCGACCCTCCCCCCCCCCCCCCCCCCCCCCCCCCCCCCCCCCCTCCCCCCCCATCACACACACCTGCTTCTGCTTCATGGTCTGCGTGTCCAGGACGAAGCAGGTGACGCCGTGCCAGGACAGGTCGGCCGGGCACGGGACGGCGAGGCGGAAGGCGCCGGGGGCGGCGGGGCGGCCCGAGGGCGGGACCCAGCGGGTGGAACAGACGCAGCCGTCCTAAAGGGGGGGGGAGGGGTGGTGGTGGTGGGCGGGAGGCGTGGGGGAGAGGGGCGCGCCCGATCCGCTCTCGCGCGCGCTCGCGCGGCGTGCGCCCCGGCTCCCCGCGCGCGCGCCAGGCCGACGCCCCCGCCAGGGCGCAAGTGGCACCGGCCGCCGACGGCGGCGCGCGGGCGGGGCGGCGGGGCCTCCCCGCGCCCGCGCGCGGTTGGCGGTTGGCCGCGAAAGCCGAGGGGCGTGCTCCAGGCCCGCCCCGCCGCCCGTCAATCCCCCCCCCACCCTTGTTCGGTGGCCAAGCGTGGCGCCGTGGCCGCGGCGCGGTGGTGGCGCGCGCGCGCCGCGCCCCGGCCGCGCCGCGCGCGGCTATGGCTGCGCGGGAGCGCATGCCGCCCTCTCCCTCCCTCCCCTTCTCACCGTGCACGCGCACCCCCGCACCCAGCCCTTGCTTTTGACGCCCGCCAGCGCGGCCTTCATGGGGGACGCCTGCAGCGCGGCTTCGGCGGGCGCGCCGTTCTCAACGTCGGCCGGGCGGCGCAGCAGCCGGCGCCAGGTGCGCGAGACGGAGCCCGACACTTTCTCCAGCGAGTAGAGGAGCAGGGCCAGGCCCAGGAGGTGGGCCAGGACGAGGACGGGGATGGCCAGCCAGAGCAGCATTGGAGAGGGTTGGTTTGGGGGGTGGGCCGCGGGCCGGGGTGGGGCGGCGGACACGCGCGGTGTCGGCCGGGGTGTGGGGGAGGGGCCGCCCCGGGGTGCGGGGGGGTGCGCGGCGCGGGCGGAGTGAAACGGCGCGCGGCAACCGCCGAGCGCACGGCGCGCGGGGAGGGCGCGACACACGCCCCCCACCCCTCTCCCTCAACTTCCCACCCCCGGCGCTGCCGCCGCCGCCCGCAGCGCGGCCGCCACGCGGCCGCCCACCGGCGGCGCGCGCGGGCGGGCGGCCGCGGGCGCGAGCGCGCGGCGCGCGTCGCGGAACGCGGGCGTCGGGTCGCCCCCGACGCCGGCCGCCACCGCGTCCAGGGCGGCGGCCAGGGCGGGGCGGGCCGGGGGGGGCGCGGCGGCGGCCGCGCGCGCGACCGCGGCGTCGAGCCGCGCGCCGAGCGCGGACGCGCCCGCCGCGCGCAGCGCGGGGGCGCACAGCGCGGCGTCGGCGTCTGCCGCGACCAGGGCGGCGGCGAGCAGGGACGGGGTGGTCAGCGGCAGGAGGGGGGTGGTGGCGTCGGCGCCACGCGTCGCCGCTGCCCCTCCACCGCCGCCACCCCAGCACGCCGCCGCCGCGGCTTCCGCGGCCACCGCGTCCACGGCCTCGTCCACAGCGTCCCCCCGGCACGCGATCCAGGCGCGCGCCGCGGCCGACTCGGCGGCGGAGAGCGCCGCGGCGGCGGCCGCGGCGCGCGCGCGCGCGTCGGCCGCGGCCGGGCCCGCAGCGCCGGCGCCCGCGCCCAGCCCGGCCGCATGCTGCCGGGTCAAGGTCACCAACGTACCATCCCGCAGGGACGCCGCGCCCGCGGCCAGGAGGAGGAGGCGGCGCGGGGTCGCGCCGCCGCCGCGGTCGAGCGCGGACGCGGCTGCGCTGAGCTCGTCGCCCGCGGCGGAGGCGGCGTCAAAGACGGCGGCACGCAGGGTGGCGAGCCCGTCGGCGGGAGGCGGGGTGGCGGCCGCCGCGGCCGCGACGACAGCCGCGCCGCACTCGGCGCCGCGAGCCAGCTCGGCCGCCAGGGCGGCCAACGGGGGCAGCAGAGGAACACCCGATCGGTAGCTGAGCGCGTCAGCAGCAAACGCCGCGCCCCCCGCCGCCTCTTTCAGCGGTGCGAGCGCGGCCGCCGCGCGCGCCGCGACGGCGGCCGCCGCGCCGCGCGCGCCGGCGTCCAGCACGGAGGCACGGGCAACGGCTATGGCGGCGGCAGCTCCGGGCGCGGCGGCGGCCAGGGAGGCGAGCGCGGCACGCGCGGCGCCGAGCGCGGGCTCAAACCCGCCGCCGGGCTCGAGCGCGGCCGCCGCCAGGGCGGCGCCCCACGCGGCCGCGATCGCGGTCAAGGCGGCGTCGGTGGCGTCGGCCACGATGGCCAGAGGGGGAGGGTCGCGGTCGTCGCCAGGCGGCGCGGGCGCGGCCGCGCCGTCGGCCCCTCCTCCCTCCCCAACCGCCGCCCACATGCCCGGCAGGTAGCGCAGCGCGGCCGCCTGCAGAGCCATGGCGACGGCGGCCGGCCCGCCCTGGGCGCGGCCGGCCGAGGCGGCGGCGGCGGCCAGGCGGCTCGCGCGCGCGCGCGCCCAACCAGCGAGCGGGTCCCCCCCCCCCCCCACCCCTTCGACGCCCGCCGCCTTGAGCGCGGCGATGGCGCGCGACGCGTCGGCGGCGGCGGGGCCGCCGCCGGGCGCGCCGGCCGCGGCGGCGTCGCGGAGGGCGGACGCGGCGGTGGCGGCCGCGTCGGCGACAGCGCGCGCGACCCGGTCCCAGCCGCCTCCCCCGCCCGCGCCCGCGGCGTCGAGCGCGGCCCGCGCCGCAACCACCTCACTCACCAACCGGTCTGGCCGGGCCGCCGCGTCGCGCACGCGGCGCGGGGCGTCGAGCAAGGGCGCGTGCCGCGCGAGCGCGGCGCCGCGCGCGCGCGCAGCGTCCGCCGCTGCGGCGCGGGCGAGGGTGGGGGCGAACAGTTTTTCCGCGTCGGCGCGCAAGGACGCGACCGCGGCTTCCAGGGCGGCGGCGGCGGGTGGGCCGCCAGCGCCGGCGTCGGGCGCGGGCGTGCCGCCGCGCGCGCGGCGGTCGCGCGCGGCGGGCGCCGCGGGCGCCGGCCCACCCCCGTCTCCGGCCGCCATTTGCAACTTGGCCGACACATCGCGCACGGTCGTGGCGCAGGCGGCAAACCGGGAAAAGTTGTCACGGACGAGCGCGGCGAGCGCGGCGCGCGCGCGCGCGGCGGCGGCGGCGGCCGCCTCCCGCCCCGCCTCCAAATCCGCGGCGGGAGTGTCGGCATGCACGACGGCCAAATAGGCGACGGGGTCGAACGCGGGGGAGCCGGGGAGGCAGCGGCGGCGGAGGTCGGCGACGGTCGGCGCGCCCAGCGCGGCGGCGGCCGCCGCGAGGCGGACCGCGTCCGCGTCGGCCGTGACGCGCGACTGGCGCGGGAGAAAGAGGGCCGCGGCGTCGTCGGCGCCGGCCCGCGCGGCGGTCGACGCCGTGCGGCGGAGCAGGCTCGCGAGGCGGCCGGGCGCGGTCGGCACAGACGCCGCGGCGCGCCCGCCGCCGGCCCCGTTCCCTGCTCGGGCCAGCGTCAGCGACCGGGGGTCTAATTCGCCAAGCGCGAGCGGGTCCCTCCCGGCGTCGTCGCCGGCGAGGCCCGACGCGGCGGCCGCCGCGAGCACCGCGGCGGGCGCGCCGCCGCGCGCGTCAGACGCGGCGGGCAGCAGCGACCGCACGATGCGCAGCGCGGTGCGGGCGACGTCGTCGGCGAGGACGTCGTCCCAGGCGACCGGGGGGCGGGAGGGCTACGGGGAGAGGAGACAGGAGACGAGGGGGTCGGCCGTTTGGGGGCATCCACCGACGCACCATCGCGGGACGCCCCGCCGGCGCCGCCATCAATGAGCCGCGATCGAGCACGCGCCGATGGCCTGTCGACGAAGCTGCAAGCGCCCCCACGGCCGCGCTCCCCGCCCATCGCTCCCATCGCCGCACCTCGACCGACGCCGCTGCCGGCGCCAGCTCGCTCCCGTCGTCATCCTCGTCGTCCACATCGTCCTCCGGCGGCGGCGCGGGCGGCGCGCCCTGGGCGGGCGTCGCCATCCGGGTGTGGGGCGGTCGGCGAGCGCGCCCCAGTCTCCAGCCAGCGGGCCCGCCGCGCCGCCCGCTATGCTGCGCGCCCTGCTGCTGCTGGTGGCCGCCGCCGCCGTGTCGTCCTCGCCGCCGCCGACGCCTGCCGACCTGCTCGCCGCCGCGCGCGCCGACGCTGGCTGGATCGCCCGCACCCGCCAGTCTCTCCACGCCATCCCCGAGCTCGGGTACGACCTGCCGCTGACGGCTAAGCGGGTCAAGGCGGTGCTGAAAGAGGTGGGGGTGCCGTCGGCGCGCGCAAAGGGCGCCGAGCACGGCGTCGTGGCGTCCGTCGGCTCGGGGGAGCCCGTGTTTGCGCTGCGCTCCGACATGGACGCGCTGCCGATCGAGGTACGAGGGGTGGGGTGGGCGAGGGCCGGGGAGGGGGTGGGGCCGGCGCCGAACCCGGTCGTTTCCTGCCTCCTCTTTCAACAGGAAGAAGTCGACACCCCGTCCAAGTCGCGCCACCCCGGCCGCATGCACGCGTGCGGGCACGACGCGCACATGGCCATGCTGCTGGGGGCGGCCAAGCTGTTGAGAGGCGCAGCGAAAGCGGGCACGCTGCCGCCCGGCACGGTGCGCCTCCTCTTCCAACCCGCCGAGGAAGGCGGCGCCGGTGGCAAAGCCATGGTGGACGCCGGCGACCTGGGCGGCGTCGCCGGCGTGTCCGGGATCCACGTCTGGCCCGGCCTGCCGACCGGCGTCGTCTCGTCGCGCGCGGGCACCCTCATGGCCGCCGCCGGCCGCTTCGGCGCCACCGTCACCGGCGTCGGCGGCCACGGCGCCATGCCGCACACGACGGTCGACCCCGTGGTCGCCGCGGCGGCGGTCGTGGGCGCGCTGCAGACGCTCGTGTCGCGCGAGGCCGACCCGACGGAGCCCGCGGTCGTCACCGTGGCGCGGTTCAACACCGGCCCCGGCGCGAGCAACGTCATTCCGGACAGCGTCCACCTGGCGGGCACGCTCCGCGCGGTCACGGTCGCCGGCTTTGAAGCGCACCGCGCGCGCGTCGGCGCGGTCGCGGCCGCGGTCGCCGCCGCCCACCGCTGCACCGCGACCGTGACCTGGGAGCCCGTCCCCTACGTCCCCACCGTCAACGACGCGGCGTCGGTGGACGCGGTGCGGGGCGTGGTGGACGGCATGGCGCCCGCCGGCGGCGTCTCCTGGCTCGAAGCTCCCGCCCCCACCATGGCCGCCGAAGACTTTGGCTTCATGTCGGCGGCCGTGCCGGCGGCGTTCGCCTTCCTGGGCGTGCGCAACGAGTCCGTGGGGAGCGTGCACGGCCTGCACACGCCCCGGTTCCGGGTCGACGACGGCGCGCTCGCCACGGGGGCCGCGCTGCACGCCGCGACCGCGATTGCGGGGCTGGTGCGGGCCGCAGGGTTGAGGGGTGTGGGTGGTGGGGGTGAGGGGCGGTCCGAACTGTGAGCGGGGTGGTGCGGGCGGCCCGGCGGCAGCGCGTCGGCGCGCCGCGCGCGCAATCACTCTCTCGCGATGGCGCGCCCCGCGCCGCGGCCGCGCGCGTCGCGCGGGTCCGCAGCCCCCGATGGACACCGGCGCCAGGTGCGACCGTGGCCTAGCGCCGCCGCCCGTCGCGCGCACCCGCCCGGCAGACGCCGGTGCGCCGCGGCCGCCGAGCCGGGCGCCGACCGCGGCTCGCTGGTCGCCCCCGTCGTCGCCGGCACCGCCTCGCTGCTCGCGGCCGGCCTGGCGACTGTCTACCAGGACGATATTTTGGATTTCTGGTACGACCAGGTCGCCGGCAACGGCCTCACGACCGGCCTCGCTGCGGGCGGCGCGGGAGGCGCCGTGGCGGCGACGCTTTGGGCCGTCGCCCTCCGCCTGGTGTCCCCCTGGCAGCTGCTGTTGACGTTCCTGCTCATCGGGAGTGTCGACGAAGCGGCACCTTGTGAGCGTGCGAGGGCGCAGATCGAAAGCGTCGGCGCCCCGCCCCCGCTCGCCGCCGCGCTCGAGCTCGCCGGCGCGGCCGCGGCCGGCGCCGGCGTCGCCACCCTCCTCGCCGCCTCTCTCGGCGACTCGTTCGGCGTCGCTACCGGCCTCGGCGCGCTCGCCGCGGGCGGCCTGGCGCAGGCGGCGAGGCCGCGCGCGCGCGCGCCGGACGAGGCGGCCGCCGACGCGGCGCTCGCGGCCGCCTTCCAAACCTTTGCCGACGCCCGCCTCACGCTGTCCGGCCGGTGCCATGAGTCGGAGGTCATGCGCGCGTTCCGGGCGGCGCACGGGCCGGCGAGGCTTGCGCCCGACGTCGAACTGCGAAGCCTCGTGCGCGCGTGGGGCGGGCGGGGCGTCGACCGTACGCCCAACGGCTACCTCAAGGGCGTGTCCCTGGCCCGCCCCGACGCGTGAGAAGGAGAGAGGAGCAAGAGAGAGACCACCGAGAGGAAAACAACTTCCCACTTTCTATGCCTCCACGCACCCTCGCCCTCCACTCCGACCTCATGGGCCTCCCCGTCACCTCGCTCTACGCCGGCGCCCTGGGCCTGGCCTACCTCGCGCTGACCGCGCGCGTCATCGTGCGCCGCCGCGCGCGCCGCGTCGCGTTTGGCGACGGCGGCGAC
>Ga0315288_10011223_pt1 | contig 11281 bp, 5 predicted proteins | sample YL17G11_20_MG_FD_203454 | JGI IMG/M metagenome (GOLD analysis project Ga0315288, IMG submission 203454) | Sediment microbial communities from Yellowstone Lake, YNP, Wyoming, USA - YL17G11_20 | ecosystem: Environmental > Aquatic > Freshwater > Lake > Sediment | place: USA: Wyoming | collected... | reverse complement strand
GCTGGCGCGCTCGACGACGGTGTACCTGAGCAACAACATCATCTACTCCACCGGCGAGCCGTACCTGGCCGACGAGTCCACTACGCTGCCGGCGGGGGACTATCGCAACTGTTGGTACGGCGACGGCCCTGCTCCCGCCTGGGACACCACCGCCATCAACGACGACCCGGACTTTGTGAACGCCGCCGTCTTGAACTTTCAGTTGCAGAACGGCAGCCCGTGTATGGATACGGGCAAGAATGTTTCCCCGGTGGTCGCCAGGGATATTTTGGGCGTGCCGCGGCCGCAGGGCCCGGCCTTTGACCTGGGGGCGTATGAAACGATCCCGGTGACACTATCACAGACGGTGTACCTTACCCCTGGTGGCCCGCTGACGACGACCGAAAAGGAGGTGCCAAGATGAAAACCCAACGAATGCTCATCGGTGTACTGATCCTGGGCCTGCTGCTGGCCCCAGCAGCAGGACTGGTCCTGGCCCAAGGGCCGGGACCGCAAGGCGGCGACACATCCCAGGTGCCCCTGGGCACCGCGTTCACCTACCAGGGCCGCCTGACCGGCGGCGGCAGCCCGGCCAACGGCAGCTACGATTTCCGCTTCATTCTGTATGACCACCCGGTCGGCGGCTCCCAGGTGGGCGGCATCGTCACCGTGGATGACCACACCGTGACCGAGGGCCTGTTCACCGTGCTGCTGGACTTTGGCGGCAGTGCCTTCACCGGCGACGCCCGCTACCTGGAGGTCGCCGTGCGGCCGGGTGCCAGCACCGGCGACTACTCCACCCTCAGCCCGCGCCAGGCCCTCACCCCAGCGCCCTACGCCCTGAACGCCGACCTGCTGGATGGGCAGCACGCCAGCGCTTTCTGGACGCTCGCCGGCAACAGCGGCACCAGCCCCGGCACCCACTTCCTGGGCACGACCGACAACCAGGCCCTGGAGTTCAGGGTCAACGGGGCCCGCGTCCTGCGCCTGGAGCCCCACGCCACCAGCCCCAACGTCATCGGCGGATATAGCGGCAACGGCGTGACCGGCGGGGCATACGGCGCGACCATCGCTGGCGGCGGGGTAAGCGGCCACACCAACCGCGTGACCGACGACCATGGCACGGTGGGGGGCGGGCGCAATAATCAGGCCGGGAATGATGACGGAGACACCAGCAACAGATACTACGCCACTGTCGGCGGGGGCTATAGCAATGACGCCACCGGCGCCATCGCCACCGTGGGCGGGGGCGATCGCAACACCGCCAGCGGCGAAGGTGCCACCGTGGGCGGGGGCGATCGCAACACCGCCAGCGGCGAAGGTGCCACCGTGGGCGGGGGCGGTTCCAACACCGCCAGCGATTTCTACGCCACCGTGGGCGGGGGCGCGAGCAACACCGCCAGCCACCTATGGGCCACCGTGGGCGGGGGCGGGGGCAACGCCGCCAGCGGCGACCAGGCCGCCACCGTCGGCGGGGGCTATCTCAATGACGCCAGCAGCAACTACGCCACCGTCGGCGGGGGCGTGAGCAACACCGCCAGTGGCATGTACGCCACCGTGGGCGGGGGCTACCTCAATACTGCCAGCGGCACATTCGCCACCGTGCCGGGCGGACGCGACGCCTCCGCCTCTCACTGGGGCGAGATGGCCTACGCCAGCGGCTCCTTCGCCAGTGCCGGCGACGCCCAGACCTCGGTCTACGTGCTGCGCAATACCACCACCAACGCCACCCCCACGGAACTGTTCCTGGATGGCAGCCACGTACGCCTCACCATCGTCCCCACCGCCACCCTGGTCTTTGACATCCTGGTCGTCGCGCGCAGCGCTGGCGACAACTCGGCCGGCTACATCATGCGGGGCATCATCGAGAACGACGACGGCGTTACCAGCTTTATCGGCGTTCCCTCGGTCATCGCGATGGGCGAAGACCGGCCGGCCTGGGAGGTCGCGGTGACGGCCGACAACACCAATGACGCGCTGGTCATCACCGTCACCGGCGAGGCGGACTTCACCATCCGCTGGGTCGCCACGGTGCGCACGGTGGAAGTGGGGCACTAGGAGCAAGGAGGACGATCATGAAAGAGAGAACACGCTGGCTGCTACCCATTGTCCTGATCATCGCCCTGGTCCTGCCGGCCCTGGCCCTGGCCGCCGACGGCTACACCCTCTCCTGGTGGACGGTGGACGGCGGCGGTGGCACTTTCAGCACCGGCGGTGTCTATACCTTGGGCGGTACCATCGGCCAGCCGGACGCCGGGCAGTTGACCGGCGACACGTATACCCTGGGCGGCGGCTTCTGGGGCGGTGGCGCGGCGGCGATACAGTACAAGCTCTACCTGCCGCTGGTACTGCGAAACTGCGGGTCATGAGGTAAGCCTGGGAAGGTTGGCGTAACCTTCGTCAGGCTCCGGAAAAACACAGGAGGAAGCAGCGATGATTCCCAATGCCATGCGGTTCTTTCTGCACACCCTGGCCGCGCTGGCCCTGCTCCTGGGCGCCTTGATCGCGCCACTGGCCGTGGCGGAGCCAGCCAGTACACAGAAAACAACCACCCCGGCCGGGGCGGCCCGGCTGACGTCGGATCAGGCCATCGCCGTGGCGACGAACGATCTGGAGGCCACCGCCGACGGCTACCGCCTGCGCCATCCTCGCCACACGGCGACCTTCACGGCGGATGGGTTGCAGTTCGCGCCCCGACACAGCGGGCTGGAATGGGCCTGGCGGCTGACGTTCGTGGGAGCCGGCGATACGCCTTTGGCCGGCGTGGCCATTGGCCCTGTACCGCCGACACGCCAGGCTCAGGGCGTGACCTACCCGCGCGGGGGTCTGGAGGAGCGATACCTAGCCCTAAAGGGTAGCCTGGAGCAGCAGTTCGTCCTCCCTGGGCCGCTGTCGCTGGACGGGGCCGACCTGGTGATCGTCGGTGCGGTGGCGTGCGCTGGCGCGTTCGCGGAAACGGCGGACGGCTGGCTCTGGCGCACCTCGGAGAGCGGCGTGCACCTGGGCCATGTGCGTGTCTACGACGCCCGGGGCACGCTCCTGCCCGCGACGATGGCGGTGACGGCGAATGCGACCCGCATCGTGGTAGACGGGGCAGCGCTGGCCGGTGCGGCCTACCCGGTGACGGTGGACCCGGAGATCGGCGCCAACGACTTCCGCATCAGCTTCATGGGCCACGACACCCAGTTCGACGCCGACAACCCGGCGGTGGCCTACAACAGTACAGCCAACCAGTACCTGGTGGTGTGGTCGGGCGACGACAACACCGGCTCGCTGGCCGACAACGAATTCGAGATCTTTGGCCAACTGGTGAACGCGGCCACGGGGGCGCGCATGGGCTCGAACTTTCGCATCAGCGACATGGGGCCAGACGGGGACTCGCAGTATGGGGCCCACTACCCGGCAGTGGTCTACAACGGCACGGCCCACGAGTACCTGGTGGTCTGGTGGGGCGACGACGACACGGCCCCCCTGGTGCGCAGCGAGTACGAGATTTTCGGCCAGCGACTGAGCTTCAGCGGAGCCCAGATCGGCACGAACGATTTTCGCATCAGCCGTATGGGGCCAGACGGGAACGCGAGCTATAGTGCTCGCAACCCGGCGGTCGTCTACAACTGCACGAACAACCAGTACCTGGTGGTGTGGTACGGCGACGACGACGCGGGCCCATTGGTGGACGGCGAGGACGAGATCTTCGGCCAGCGTCTGGACGCCGACGGCAACCCGGTGGGCACGAACGATTTCCGCATCAGCGACCTGGGGCCGGACGGAAACACTGCCTATGACGCCATCACTCCAGCGGTAGTCTACAACAGCCTGACCCGCGAGTACCTGGTGGTCTGGCGAGGCGACGACGTCACGGCTCCCCTGGTGGACGGTGAATACGAGGTCTTCGGCCAACGCCTGCTCGCCACGGGCGCCCCGGTGGGCACGAACGACTTCCGCATCAGCGACATGGGGCCGGACGGGGACACGCACTACGCTGCCCACGCCCCGGCGGTGGTCTACAACAGCACAGCCAACCAGTACCTGGTGGTGTGGTTGGGCGACGACAACACCGCCCCCCTGGTGGACGGTGAATACGAGGTCTTCGGCCAACGGTTGAATGCCACCGGCACCCCAATCGGCACCAATGACTTCCGCATCAGCCGTATGGGGCCGGATGGGAACGCGAACTACAGCGCCTACGCCCCGGCGGTGGCCTGCAACAGCACGGAGGACGAGTACCTGGTGGTATGGTACGGCGACGACAACACCGGGGGGCTGGTGGACGGCGAGAACGAGATCTTTGGCCAGCGGCTGAGTGCCAGCGGGACCGAAGTGGGCACGAATGACTTTCGCCTCAGCGACATGGGGCCGGACGGGGCAAGCTATGCCGCTCAGACCCCGGCAGCGGCCTACAGCAGTTGGGTCAACGAATACGTGGTGGTGTGGTCTGGCGACGATGACATCGCCCCGCTGGTGAGCGAGGAGTACGAGATCTTTGGCCAGCGCCTGGATGCCGGCGGAGCTGAAACCGGCACGAACGACTTTCGCCTCAGCGACATGGGCGGCGATACCGGGTTCGATGCCCACGAGTCGGCGGTGGCCTACAACAGCACGGCCAACCAGTACCTGGTGGTGTGGTATAGCGATCACAACGCCAGCCTCCTGGCAGACGAGGAGTTCGAAATCTACGGGCAGCGGGTGGACGCAGCGACGGGGGCGCTCCTCGGCCCGAACTTCCGCATCAGCGACATGGGACCGGACGGGAACGCGGCGTATGACGCCTACGACCCGGCCGTGGCTTATAACAGCCAGGCCAACGAGTACCTGGTGGTGTGGTATGGCGACGACGACACCGCCCCCCTGGTGGACGGTGAATTCGAGATCTTCGGCCAGCGCCTGGACGCCGGCGGAGCCCAGGTCGGCACGAACGACTTCCGCATCAGTGATGTGGGGCCGGACGGGAATACCGGCTGCGGTGCTACCAACCCGGCGGTGGCTTACAACAGCACGGCCAACGAATACCTGGTGGTGTGGTCCGGCGACGACACCACCCCGCCGCTGGCGGACAACGAGTGGGAGGTCTTCGGCCAGCGCCTGGATGCCAGCGGAACCCAGGTTGGCGCCAACGACTTCCGCCTCAGCGACATGGGGCCGGATGGGAGCGCGAGCCATGATGCCTACGCCCCGGCGGTGGCCTACAACAGCACGAATAACGAGTACCTGGTGGTGTGGGAGGGCGACGATGGCACCGCCCCCCTGGTGGACGAGGAGACCGAGATTTTCGGCCAGCGCCTGGACGCCGGCGGGGTTGCGGTCGGCACGAATGACTTTCGCATTAGCGACATGGGACCAGACGGAGATCCAGCCTATGATGCCTACGAGGCGGCGGTGGCCTACAACAGCACGTCCAACGACTACCTGGTAGTGTGGTATGGCGACGACGACACCGCCCTGTCGGTGGACGAGGAGTTCGAGATCTACGGCCAGCGCCTGGACGCTAGTGGAGCCCAGATCGGCACGAACGACTTCCGCATCAGCGACATGGGACCGGACGGGAACGCGGACTACGAGGCTGAATGCCCGGCAGTGTCCTACAACCGCACGGGCAACGGGTACCTGGTGGTGTGGTATGGCGACGATGACATCGCCCCGCTGGTGGACGACGAGTACGAGATCTTCGGCCAGCAGGTGAGCGCCAGCGGGGCCGTAGTAGGCCCCAACGACGTCCGCCTCAGCGATATGGGGCCAAACGGGAACACGGCGTACGGTGTCTATAGCCCGGCGGTGGCCTCCAGCAGCCAGACCAACGAGTACCTGGTGGTGTGGCATGGCGACGACAACACTCCTCCGCTGGTGGACGGAGAGTACGAGATCTTCGGCCAGCGCTTCGCCGGATCATGCTGGCTGTACTTGCCGCTGGTACTGCGCCAGTAGACCCGAAGGGTTTTCAAAACCCTTCGGGTCTGGGGTCCTCTATTGGCTTGCTCATGGCGGAGCACACTCCGCCGCGCAGAGCGGGGACTGTTGTCCCCTTCGGACATGGTTTATTCGAGAGAGGTGCAACGTGAAAAGGCAGCAAATACTGATCGGTGTCTTGATCCTGGGGTTGTTGCTGGCCCTGGCACCCAACCCCGGCTTACTCTCTGCCCGAGCCACATCCCAGGCCGGCCTGGGCGCGGATCATCTGACCCCCGACCAGGCCATCGCCGTGGCGACGAACGATCTGGAGGCCACCGCCGACGGCTACCGCCTGCGCCATCCTCGCCACACGGCGACCTTCACGGCGGATGGGTTGCAGTTCGCGCCCCGACGCAGCGGGCTGGAATGGGCCTGGCGGCTGACGTTCGTGGGAGCCGGCGATGCGCCTTTGGCCGGCGTGGTCGTCGGCCCTGTGCCGCCGACGCGCCAGGCCCAGGGCGTAACCTACCCGCGCAGGGGTCTGGAGGAGCAATACCTGGCCCGGAAGGGCAGTCTGGAGCAGCAGTTCGTCCTCCCCCGGCCGCTGTCGCTGGACGGGGCCGACCTGGTGATCGCCGGCGCGGTGGCATGCGCTGGTGCGTTCGAGGAGACGGCGGACGGCTGGCTCTGGCGCACCTCGGAGAGCGGCGTGCACCTGGGCCGCGTGCGCGTCTACGACGCCCGGGGCACGCTCCTGCCCGCGACGATGGCGGTGACGGCGGAGGCGACCCGCATTGTCGTGAACGGGGCAGCGCTGTCCGGTGCGGCCTACCCGGTGACGGTGGACCCGGAGATCGGCGCCAACGACTTCCGCATCAGCTTCATGGGCCGCGACGCCCAGTTCGACGCTGACAGGCCGGCGGTGGCCTACAATCCCTTGTGGGAGGAGTACCTGGTGGTCTGGTCGGGCGACGACAACACCGGCTCGCTGGTAGACGGCGAGAACGAGATCTTCGGCCAGTTTGTGGACGCGGTGACGGGGGCCAGGGTCAGTTCGGTCTGGCGCATCAGCGACATGGGGCCGGACGGGAACACCGCCTACAACGCCTACGCCCCGGCCGTGGCCTACAACAGCACGGCCCACGAGTACCTGGTAGTGTGGTATGGGGACGACGACACGGCCCCGCTGGTGGACGAGGAGTACGAGATCTTTTGCCGGCGGCTGACTATCAACGGACACCCGATCGGCTCGAGCCGCCGCATCAGCGACATGGGGCCGGAGGGGAACGCAGGCTATAGTGCCGATACCCCGGCGGTGGCCTACAACAGCACAGCCAACCAGTACCTGGTGGTCTGGTTGGGCGACGACAACACCGCTCCCCTGGTGCACGGCGAGTACGAGATCTATGGCCAGTGGGTGGACGGGGCCACAGGGGCCGAGATCGGCACCGACTTCCGCCTGAGTGACATGGGGCCGGACGGGAACGCGGCCTACGACGCCTACGACCCGGCGGTGGTCTACAACAGCACGGAGGACGAGTACCTGGTGGTGTGGCGAGGCGACGACAACACCGCCCCCCTGGTGGACGAGGAGTGCGAGATCTACGGCCAGCGGGTGGATGGGGCCACACGAGCTGAGATCGGCGGCGACTTTCGTATCAGCGATATGGGGCCCGACGGAAACACTGCCTATGATGCCATCACTCCGGCGGTGGTCTACAACAGCACGGGGGACGAGTACCTGGTGGTGTGGCACGGCGACGACGACGCCGGCACGCTGGAGAACGACGAGTGGGAGATCTACGGCCAGCGGGTGGACGGGGCCAGCGGGGCCGAGATCGGCGCGAACGATTTCCGCCTGAGTGACATGGGGCCGGACGGGAACTCCTTCTTCGATGCTGGCTTCCCGGCGATAGCCTACAACAGCGCGGAGGACGAGTACCTGGTGGTGTGGGTGGGCGAGGACGACACCGCCCCGCTGGTGGACGACGAGTGGGAGGTCTTCGGCCAGCGGGTGGAGGCCGCCACGGGGGCCGAGATCGGCGCGAACGATTTCCGCCTGAGCGACATGGGGCCCGACGGAAACACCGCCTATGGTGCTTTCAGTCCGGCGGTGGTCTACAACAGCACGGGGGACGAGTACCTGGTGGTGTGGTGGGGCGATGACAACACCGCCCCCCTGGTGGGCGGCGAGCACGAAATCTTCGGCCAGCGGGTGGGCGGGGCCAGCGGGGCGGAGATCGGCGCGAATGATTTGCGTCTGAGCCACATGGGCAGCGACGTGCTCTTCGACGCCTTCGACCCTGCGGTGGCCTACAACAGTGCGGGTAACGAGTACCTGGTAGTGTGGCAGGGCGAGGACAACACCGTCCCACTGGTGAACGGTGAGTACGAGATCTTTGGCCAGCGGGTGAACGCTGTCACCGGGGCCGAGATCGGCGGCCACTTGCGCCTGAGCGACATGGGGCCGGATGGCGATACCGGTTATGGCGCGCAAGACCCGGCGGTGGCCTACAGCAGCACGGAGAACGAGTACCTGGTGGTATGGGCGGGCGACGACGACGCCGGCGCGCTGGTGAACGGCGAGTACGAGATCTACGGCCAGCGGGTGGACGGGGCCACAGGGGCCGAGATCGACAGCAACCTTCGCCTGAGCGACGTGGGGCCAGATGGGAATGCGAACTACGCTGCCTACGCCCCGGCGGTGGCCTACAATCCCACCAGCAACGAGTACCTGGTGGTGTGGCGAGGCGACGACGACATCGGCGCATTGGTGGACGAAGAGTTCGAGATCTACGGCCAGCGGCTGAATGCGGCCACCGGGGCCGAACTCACCGCCGACCTGCGCCTGAGCGACATGGGGCCGGACGGGAACGCGAACTATGACGCCTGGGAGCCGGCAGTGGCCTACAATAGCACGAGCAACCAATACCTGGTGGTCTGGCGCGGTGATGACGACACGCCGCCGCTGGTGGACGAAGAATTCGAAGTCTACGGCCAGCGGCTGAACGGGGCCAGCGGCGTGCCGCTAGGGGCGAATGACTTTCGCCTGAGCGACATGGGGCCGGACGGCGACGCCGGCTATGACGCCTACGAGCCGGCAGTGACCTACAACCCCACGGACCACGAGTACCTGGTGGTCTGGCGAGGCGACGACGACACCGGCGCGTTGGTCGACGGCGAGTACGAGATCTGGGGCCAGCGGCTGGACGGAGCCACGGCGGCCGAGATCGGAGCCGACTTGCGCCTGACCGACGTGGGGCCGGATGGGAACGCGAGTTACGATGCTTTCTCTCCGGCGGTGACCCACAACAGTGTGAACAACGAGTACATGGTCGTGTGGTATGGCGACGACGACACTACTCCGCTGGTGGATGGCGAGTACGAGATCTTCGGCCAGCGGGTGGACGGGGCCACCGGAGCGGAGATCGGCGACAACGACTTCCGCCTGAGCGACATGGGGCCGGACGGGGACGCGGATTATGACGCGCGCGAAACGGCGCTGGCCTGCAACAGCACGGCCAACGACTACCTGGTAGTGTGGTCGGGTGACGACAACACCCCCCCGCTGGTGGACGAAGAGTTCGAGATCTTTGGCCAGCGGTTCGCCGCCCACTATTGGCTGTACCTGCCCCTCGTCGTGAGAGCGCACTGACTGTGAGTGTTTCGGCACCAGACAGGAGGGCTTATGAAAGGCAAAGGATTGATCATAGCAATCGTATTGGGCTTGGGGCTGGCCCTGGCGCTGCTCTGGCTGGTTGGGGCGACTCCGGCGCGGGCCGACCCCGGCATCCGCTACGTGGGGACGACGGGTAGCGACGCCGGTAACGACTGCACCAACCCGGGCAGCCCCTGCGCCACGCTCCAGCGCGCCATAGACGTGGCCCAGCCGGACGACGAGATCCGCGTCGCGGGTGGCGCCTACGCCCGCGTGGGCACGCTAGCGGCGATCACCAGGGGGCTGAGCATCGTCGGTGGCTTTGCCCCGGACTTTGGCACCCAGGACTCCGCTGCATATCAGACCGTGTTGGACGCGGGGTGGGGCGGGCCGGTCGTCAGCATGACAAACGCAGGCGACGTCACGCTCCTCTATCTCACACTTACCCGCGGCCTCGGAGCGGCCTGCCCGGAGGGCCAGTATGACTGTGGCGGGGGTATCTATGCCAAGAACACCGTCTTGCACGTTGGCCAGTGTGTCATCACCAATAACGTGGGGAGCAGGACGGAGCCGGCGTTTGGCGGCGGCGTTTATGTTTACAACCGAATCGGCTTGTCGAACGAGTTCTGGGACAATCAGATCGTGAGCAACACCGCCAGCATGGTCTCTTTCGGCTGGGGGGGCGGGATGTTCCTCGAAGCCGCCGGTACCTATCTCTCATCGGCAAATGTCACCGGTAATGCCTTTGAACGCAACACGGCCAGCGCTGCCGGCTGGGGGCAGGGGGGCGGACTGTACCTGAAAGGCTATGCGGACGTCAGCCACAACCTCTTCCGCGACAATCACGCCAGCCGGGCCCCGGAAAGGACAGGGCAAGGCGCCGGCCTCTACTTGTGGGAGGCCAGGGGCGTCATTCTGGAGGCCAACCGGTTTCTCGGCAACGTCGCCTCGGACGCAGGCTATGGGTATGGGGGTGCCATCTACGGCAGTGCACGGATGGGCATGACGATGACCAACAACCTGCTGGCCGGGAACCACGCCAGCGTTGCGGGTGGCGGGTTGTGGCTGTCCACGTGGGATCCGTCTTACCGCTTTGTGGGGACGCTGGTCAACAACACACTGGCCGACAACGGTACGGGGGCGGGAGGCGAAGCGATCTGGGTGGGCAGTTACGTCGCGCTGACGCTGACCAACAACCTCATTGCCGGCCACGCGGTGGGGATCACCAATACCGCGCCTGCCAGTAGCACCATCGTTGCCGACACGAACCTCTTGTGGAACATTGTGGATCCCATCGTCGGCGCACACTCTATCCGGCAGGACCCACTGCTGACGGCGGACTATCACCTGCGCCTGGGCTCGCCCGCCGTGGACACGGGCCTCACCATCCCGTGGCTGACAGCCGACCTGGACGGCAATCCCCGCCCGCAGGGGGACCAGTACGACGTCGGGGCGTTCGAAGCGGCAGTGCCGCGAAGGACCTGCCTGCCACTCGTGTCCCGTATCTCTCCACAAGCGCCTCAACACTGAAATTCTTGTACATTGAGCAAGGAATTTAACGCAAGGTCGCAAAGTCGCAAGGACGCAAAGGTTTTTCCGTCCTTGCGTCTTTGCGCCTTGGCGTCTTTGCGTTAAACCTTGTTGGTTCCGGCTCGTCCTGCTCTGGCACAGGTCGGCAGCGGGTTCTGGGGCGCAGCGGGGTCTTATCGTGTCTTCTTGCCGGTCATCGCGCGTGAGTACACCCGTTTGCGTTAGCCA
>Ga0315288_10011219_pt1 | contig 11283 bp, 5 predicted proteins | sample YL17G11_20_MG_FD_203454 | JGI IMG/M metagenome (GOLD analysis project Ga0315288, IMG submission 203454) | Sediment microbial communities from Yellowstone Lake, YNP, Wyoming, USA - YL17G11_20 | ecosystem: Environmental > Aquatic > Freshwater > Lake > Sediment | place: USA: Wyoming | collected... | reverse complement strand
ATACGGGATACGGCGCCGGCGCAGGACCGCCCTTGAACACGTAGTTGATGACGTACACGGCATCCGCCAGGTTCGTGGCGCCGTCGTTGTTCGGATCGCCCGGCCGGCAGTCGCACGGCGTCTGCAGTACGATGATACCATGCGCGTCAGCCCAGATATAGGCCGCCTGAACTTGAGCGTTGTAGTCGGACTGGCCGGTGTTGGTCGTGATAACGGCCACGACAAACGACTTCGTCACCTTCGTGGTCATGTCGACCCGGTCGAAGGTAACCGCGGTATGCAGGTCGATGACGGAGTCCGCCACCGTCGTACCGGTATTCACGTAGAGGTTGTAATTGCTGAAGTTCTTCATCCGGTTGTAGATCGAATCCGGATCGAAGCCGGTGTTGAGCTGCAATATCGCGTTATTGGCCGTCCAGGCGTTACGAATCTGTTTGCTTAGGACGACCACGCCGCCTACGCGACTCGTTTCAAGAATCCCGCAGCTGTGCGGCGGATCCTCGTCGGTGTCACCGGTGGTCAACTCACAACCCCGCTGCCAAAGGGTAAAGTTGGCTGGGTCGGAACCGCTGCCGTTGTCGACGGCCTCGTCGGACGGGATGTCATAGTCGGCAACGAAACCGACGAAGACTTCTTCCATGCCCTTGAGACCCGGTTTCCACGTGGTGAAGTCGTACTTGGCAATGACGAAGTCGGCGTTAGTCGGCGCCCACAGCGTCACCCCCACGCCGAAAATCGAGTCGGTCGTGGACACCGTACACTTGACCATTTCGTAGTCGGCGCCGGTAGTGCTGACCCAGTGACTCTGCGGACGGAAGGTGCCGTCCTCAGTGAACAGCTGGGTGAACATCGTCGTGTAGGCGATGTTGTCGGTGCCGTTGTTCCAGGCCATCATCGGGGAGGCGTCAAAGAGGTACATGTCCCCATTGGGCGTGGTGAGATCGGCGTCGCAATCCCCCGCGATATCGAGCGAATACCCTTGAGTATTGTTGCCCAGACGCCCGGTGTTGAATACCGCCAGCTTCTTGGTGGCGGTGTAAAGGGTATCCCCCTCCGGTATGTTGAAGTCGGAGGCGACCGTCAGATGAACAGGAATCTGATCGATGTCCGACGGCGCGTTGGTGTTGACCAGGATGTTGGCATCCCATCCGGACGGATCGAGATCGCCAGGAGTGTTGATAACGCCATCCCGGTTAAAGGTAATAGTCACCAGCGCGAAGTCGTTGAGCGGAATAGGATCCTGGCTCGGCGCGCCGATGGAGATCCAGTTCTTGGCGCCGCCGTTGATGTACGCAACCGACAACGCTTCGATGTCGAGCGGGGCGTTACCGATATTGCCGATCTTCAGAGTCTGGCTAATCGGCACACCCGGCGGGGTATGCAGAGGATCGCCGTACTGGTTGGGCTCGAGCGACACGCGCGGAATGTGCGCGACGTCGCGGCAGCTAAAGCGATAGTGCATGACGTCGTTGGTGGCCCAGGTTCCCTCGCCCTGCGGAATACCGCCGGCGTCTTTGTCAAAGATATACATGATATCCAAGGTGTCCCTCACGGTTTCGTTACCGTAGATCACACCATAGTCGATCATCGACGACCAGTGCTCGCTGGCGCATTCCGCGCTGTCACAGAGAGGAGTTTTGGTCTTGGTGAGATTCCAGGCCGAATCCCACGTCTGGCCGCCGTCGTCGGAGGCGGCCATGTACAGCTCACCGTTGATAAAATTCTTCTGTGAGCAGTCAGCCAGCGCACCCGGCTCATTGTCATCGCCGAACTTGGTGTACAAGGTGTAGAGGTTACCCTGACACTCCGAAACCGACATCTTGGCGATGTAGAGGTTCCACGTGCCGGGATCGCAATCCCCAGCTGGTTCGCGCCTGACCACGTAGCGCGCTTCATCGATGACCGACGTCATCTGGTTTTCAGTATCCCAGTGAACCAGCCGGCACTTGTAGTTCTCGTAGTTGGTGGAGCTACGAAGCTCGCGCGCATTCCAGACAATATGGAGGACGCCGTCCGGGGTGAATATTGCCGAGCAATCCGCATAGGCACGCCAGAGAGAATCGAGGGTGTAATTGGATACACACACCCGATCACCCCACGTGGCGCCCTGGTCGGTCGACAGCATATAGTACACGTCCATATCGGTCTGGCCGCCGTCACCTTCGGGCAACCCGTTCCGGTCGTCGGTGAAGACGATGGCGACGTTGTTGGAGTACTGATCGGTCGCAATCAAGTACGACAGCTGGCTGGCGATAAACATTTGCCGGCCGTCGTCGAAGTTGACAGCGTCACAGGCGGAGCCGACCCGGCGGTACAGAACCAGCGCTTCCGTCCCGGGAAGGGCATTCCCGTCGTGAGTCAGCATGTACGTGACGTTCTCCGTCGGCAGGTTGTCGCCGGCGTCCCGGATATGGGTGGCTATCTGGGGCCAGATGAATTCCCAGGTATGGGGATGGGGTTCGAAGTACAAATCCGTAAAGGCGTAAGCGTACCATGGATCCCCGAGAGTGCAGTTCAACTCGTCATACCCGTACGTGGAGGTGAATGGGTCGCTGGAAGTGCCGGTCGGAGGATAGTGGAACGCCGGCGAGGTGCCGCCGTTTACGTTGTCCGCCGACGCCGCGCATGAAACATAGCCGGCATACTCAGACCGAAGCATAGCGCCGCCGGGGCCCAATTTGTACACCCCCGTAGGGACGTTAAAGACTTGGCCCATGGCTCTCCGATTGCCGCCATAGACGCCGCTTGTCTGACCCATCCAGACAATGAACACATCATTGTTGATTCGGTCAAATGCAACCTGGCGGCCCATCGACCCGTTATGCTGATAGTCATAGGTCGTGATTCCGGCCACGTTGCCGGGGCCGCGGTGGTCTTTGGTGAGGAGCGGGATCGGGCCGGGAGTATTATCGAATGGTCCCCGCTCAAAGGGGATCATCGCCTTTGGCGCACGATCCAATTCGAAAGTTGTCTTCGGGTGAAGGTTATCGGCCGCAAATAGAAACGGCGTCGATAAAAACATACCGAAGAGGGATGCGGTGAAGAGTACAACGGAAAGCTTACTGCGCATTGCCCGTCCTCCTTACAAAGTTATAGAGTGCTGTTAAGACTTAAGAAGTAAAATCGTCGAAACCGTCAAAACCTAAGTCTTTTTCATCACCATAAATATACTCCGTAGCAAACGTTTGTCAAGTAATTAATGACTATGGAGTTAACATTCTTCTCTCACGGCGGAAACCGGTCCGACCGTCAACGATAGTGTCCCCCTAATATATTATGATTGAAAAGCTTGTCGGAATACCGTTTATTGGGTGTAGCCATCTTGGAAAGGACGGTCTGTGAAGGAGAACCGGGAGCCGGCCGTGATGAGCGGCGGCGGAATCTGGGCGACCCTTTTTGTTCTGAGTATCGTTTCTTTGGCGGGCTGCGAACGGCTGGAGCAACAGTACGTCCGGCTCGATAAGCTGTACCGTATTGCCCTTATTGAAGATACGCGGACACAGGACACCTCCCTGATCGGCCCCGCCATTATCGCCGACCCCGACCTTGAAATCCGGGCCAAAGCGGCTTTGGCGGTTGGCCGCATCGGCGGTGATTTCTATAATCAAGCGCTGGCGGCTCAGCTGACCGACTCAGTACCCTGGGTGGCCGAGGCCAAGTACTTCGCCGCCGGTCTGTTGGCCGATTCTATATTTTTTGACGGACTGTTTGCCGCGGCGCAGACCGGGCCGGCGGCGCGGGAGGCGGCGGTGGAAGCTCTGGGGCGGGTGGCCACCGGCGGCCAGGCCTCCCGGCTGGCGGTCTTTCTCGATGATTCCGATACCCTTGTGGCCTTCCAGGCGATGCTGGCCATGTGGCGGTCCGGGGAATGGTCGCAGGCGCAAAAGATGGCCGACGTCGGGCTTGCGACCGCCAACCGCAAGGTCCGGCACGGCGCCTTGTATGTGCTTTCCCGCGGAGGGCGGGCGGAGGGCCGGCGGTTATTTCAGGCTGTCGCCGCCGACCCCGATCCGGAATATCGAATGCTTGCCTACTATGGCCTTGGCCGCATCGCCGACTCATCGTCGATAGGCTCGATTGCCGACGGGCTTGACGACGCCGATCCTCGCGTCGCCGTGTCGGCCATGAGGTCCCTGCGGAGTTTCGGGAACCTCGGATCGACCCACATCGCAAAGCGGCTGGCCGGCCTTGAGGACGAGAAGCTGGTGGGCCTCGGCGTGGAAATTATTGGGGAATTTCACGATTTCCCGAACGCCTCCGAGACGATCCGCCGGGTTCTTCGCCAGGATACCCGTCCAAACGTGTCGGCGGCGGCGGCCAAGTCGCTTTTGCAGATCGAGGGCGTCGACGCTCTCCTGGAAATAGACGCCGTGCTGCGGACGCCGACCGCCCATCAGAAGATGATACTGGCCGAGGGGCTTGCCTACATTCAGCCCCAGGCGGCCGTCGCCAGGCTGACGGCGTTGTTTAATGACCCGACGCCCATCGTCCGCGCGACGGCTTTCCAGGCGCTATGCATCGTCGATTCGGCCTCGGTCCGGGTGTATGCGGAAAAGGCGCTGGCCGATTCAGATTTTGTCGTCGTGGCCGTAGCCGTCGAGCAGACGGCCCAGCGGAAATTGACCGGGCTGATTCCGGCCATAGCCGACATGTATCTGAAGAAGCGCCACGTCATCCACCCCGATCTCAAGCGGACAATCATCGACGCCTGGTCGACGTTCGGGGCGGGAACGCCCTACGACAGCCTGGTTGTTGCCTCGCTGGAGGAAGGGTGCAACGACGAATGGATTATTGTCCGGGCGGAAGCGGCCAATATCCTGTGGGAAACGTTTGGGATCGACCGCCGGTACCAGATCGGGTCGGCCCGTTCCACCATCGAAAAACGCAACTACACCCGGTTATTCCAGCGGTACAAGCATAATCCCACGGCCCGGCTGAACACTTCGCGGGGGCCGATTACCGTTGAGCTTTTGTACGACGTGGCGCCGAAAACGGTGAACAACTTCATCGACCTAGCCGCGAAGGGCTATTATAACGGACTGGCGTTCCACCGAGTGGTGGCCAATTTCGTCATCCAGACCGGCTGTCCCCGCGGCGACGGCTGGGGCGGCCCCGGATATACCATCCGGGATGAACTGAACCGTCAGTCGTATACCACCGGGGCGGTCGGGATGGCGCTGTCCGGCAAGGACACCGGCGGGTCGCAATTTTTCATCACCCTGTCGCCCCAACTGCATCTGGATGCCAACTATACCCTTTTCGGGAGGGTTATCACCGGGATGGAGACCGCCCAGCAGATGGTTCAGGGCGATTCCCTGGTGTCTATAACCATATCAAACGGTGAGGGAAAACCATGACGCGAATAATGCCCATGCTGGTTCTGGTTGCAGCCGGCCTCGTGTCCGTTGGGGCTCAGGCGCAGCAACCGGATATCGACAGCATCATTACCGGCGCCTGCGAGCGCGACAGCATCACCCGGGCCGAAATCGGCGCCATGACTATGAACGCGGAGTCGTACAGCCGCAAACTCGGCGGCGACGGCGCCGTCAAGGAAGAAAAAAAATTCCTGAAGTCGTACGCCTTCAAGGGCAAGCTGTTCAAGGAGGAGTTCCGGGAGTATTACCTCGACGGTAAACTTCAGGATGAACGGGAGCTAAAAAAACAGGTCGCGGAGTCAAACGAGCGCCGCAGGAAAGGCCGCAGCCGCGACGCCTCGATCAATCCCATGGAACCATTCTACCCCGAAAACCGCGGAAAATACGTCTTTACGCTGACCGGCAAGGAATTGCAGCACGGCTGTGTCTCTTATCATATCGTGGCCGATTGCCTGGTCGAGGATGAGAATCTATACGAGGGGGACTTTTGGTTTGAGGTCAACTGGCTGAATCTGGTGCACGCCGAATTTCATCCGGCCAAGATGCCGACGACGATCAAAATGCTGGACATGACCAAGAGCTACGGGCCGGTCGAGTACGGGTACTGGCTGCCCGTCGGGTTTCATCTGCGGGGAAAGGGGCAGGCAATGCTTTTCATCAAGTTCAATTTTGAGGTCGAGGAACGGTATTCGGGGCATAAGATCCACGTCGGTCTGACGGATGATTTTTTCACGGAGGGCATCATTGAAGACTAAAACCTATACCATCACGCCGGCCGAAGGCGAAAACGTCATCCTCGGGATGGCGCATTTCATCAAAACGGTCGAGGACGTCTACGAGATCATGGTCAACGCCTCGTCGTCGCTTGCGTTCGGACTGGCCTTCTGCGAGGCTTCGGGGGATTGCCTGGTGCGAAGCGACGGCAATGACGCCGCCCTGATCGCGAAGGCGGAAAAGTACACCTTTGACATTGCCGCCGGGCACAGCTTCGTGATCGTCATGCGGAACGGCTATCCCATCAACGTTCTGCCGGAACTCAAGGCCTGCCGCGAGGTGTGTCGGATATTCTGCGCCACGGCCAACCCTATCGAGGTGTTGATCGCCGAGACGGAGCAGGGAAACGGCATCATCGGCGTCATCGACGGCTACCGCCCCAAGGGGATCGAAGGCGAGGCGGACAAAAAGCATCGCATCGACTTTTTGCGCAAGATCGGCTACAAGCGGTGACCGACCATCGCCATACCGCGCGACGCGAAACAAACCGCGCCCGTTGATAGCGGTCAAAGCGGCGATACGCGAAGAGGTTCCTACCTGCCTTACTAACATACAAGACATTGTTTATCCGATTTTATTACCAAGGGGATCGGCCTGGTCCGGTATCGGGCGGGACGGCGGGGCGAGCGAACTTCCAAACATTTCTTAATATTATAATTGAATTATGGGAACCGACACGCGCCTCCGGTTGTTAAGCAGATGGAGACATTCAGGGAGGATTTAATGACTTACGGCTTATATCGGCCCAAGGAGAGGGCTCGCCGCTTATCCAAAGATTAATAGGGCATCCGGTTCGGTCAATCGCGTACCCCTTATTTGCATCCGAATCCTCTTTTGGGCCATTTCAGACTCATCGGCTAAGACACGTTGCCTTCCGCAATTATTAGGAAACACGGAAGAAGCGTGAACTGGCATTCTGTTTTCAACCCGACCGATTCGCGGCGACGATCGGCCATAGGGAAAGGAGTCTGCTTTGCGTAGTTTCGGAGTGACCATCATGATCGCCGTGTTTGTTCTGGCGGCGCTGGTCCCTGTGATATGCACAAGGGCCGGCTTATGCCCACAGGCTTGCGACGCATACATCCTATCCCCGAATAATTCATCTCCATCGTGCATTTATATGTCTATCCCGCATAGTGTTGCGCTCGCATGCAAGCATCCTCATGCCTCCGGCATGAGTCTTGCTTCACGTGATAGATGGAGGAAAGAACGATGAACCTGCTGAAGAGAATCGGAACGGATGACTGCATGAAGCGGTCGACAAGGAACTCCAATATCTCTCATGGGAGGAGGTGAGTGCGATGCGTAGGAATCTAATCACGGCGGGCGGTATTGCGGCGCTTGTCCTGGCTCTGGCGATCGTGTTCGCCGGCAGCCGGCTTGAGGCTACCGACAACTCCCAAGTCGGGCATTTCATCTGCGGCGACTGCAACGGCGACGGAGCCGTTGACATGGGCGATCTGCCGTATCTCGTGAAGTATGTGTTCGCGAACGGCGAGGCGCCCCGCCCCCTGCAGGCCGGTGACGTCAATTGCGACAGCGCGGTCGACGTGGGCGACGTGACCTATCTCGCCAGATATCTGGCCGGCAAAGGTCCGAAACCGTGCGCCAATTGCCCCACGGTTGATTCAGGTACCGCCGATGAGGAGCGGTAGGACGACGGATTAACACAAAGTACCGGGGGATGATGACCGTCCCCCGGTCTATTTTGATTTCGGGACAGGGCATTTTTGTCTTGATGTATTTCCGCGATTTAGGATATTGGGCATATGTGGAGGTTGTGTTTGAAATGCGGGTTTTGCCGGGGGCGGTCCGGTGTACGCTGACGTCGTCACCCGACACATTGCGCAGGTGGACGAGTGGCTTCGGCGCATCCCTGATAAAGCCGGCTCCTTTGCCATCGTCTATCACGGCGACTGCGACGGCGTGGTCAGCGGAACCCTGTTCGATCATATCCTCCGGCTTACCATGGGCAAGACCGGCGTTCATCATATCCCGGTGCGGACCGAGCAGTATGACTTAGCCCACGTCCTCGCGGCGCTGAACAACATCCGACCCGACGCCACGATCTTTTTGGACCTGTCGGTCCAGAACCTGCCGGACAAACTCCAACAGGCGGCGGATGCTACCGGCCATAGTTTGCTGATTTATGATCATCACACCCAGTACAACGACGTCCTCCCGGCCAGGACGTTGTACCTCAACCCCAGCGTCACCCCCGACGGACATGACGAGAATTCCCCGCCGCCGTGCTATTTCGCGGCGCAACTGGCCGAGAAGCGGACGGGGATCAATTATGATTGGGCGGCGGCCGTGGGGTTGATCGCCGAGTCGGCGGTGGATCGGTTTCTGCCGCTGTTTCAGACGTTGTCGCAGAAGTTTCCGGCCCTGTGTCCCATAGGCGGGATCGTCTCTTCCGCCGACGTGCAGCGGTCGAAGTTCCGGGAAATCAGCTATGCCGTCGGCAGCGCCTACTGGGCAACGCCCGGCCAATTCGAGCCGATCGCATTCCGCACGCTGGCGCGGATGATTGAGGTCGGTTCGCCGGCGTCGTTCTTTGATCGTGGCAACGAGGATAGCCGGACGCTGATGGAACTGGAGAAATTGGTGCGGCGGGAGATCAGCCGGGTGTCGATGCAGGCCATGGCTGAGGCGTATCATGCGACGGAGGTCTCCCTTCGGTACGCCGAGATATCGTCGGAGTATCGAATCGGCGGCGTGGTGGCGACCCGTCTTTCCCGAAAGTACCGCAACGACCTGATCGTCATCGGCCAGAACTACCACGGCCGATACGTCGTCGAAGCCCGGCGCGGCCCCCGGCAGACGGTGAATGTCGCGAACTTGCTGAGGCACGCGACCCGCGAGATTGATCCTATGAGCGTCGGCGGCCATCCGGCGGCGGCGGGCGCAACATTACCGGAGGCATCGTCGTCCCAGTTCTTCCTGGCGCTGGAGGCCACCGCCCGCGAGATGGGTGTACTGGCGTCACCCCCACCTCCCCCTTTACCGTAACCCCCCCATGCCCTTTCATATGTGTCAACAAAACCCGTACCGGCGCCCCCGCCGTCCGTTTCCAAATCCACATCATGCCGATGTCGCGGCCTAACGACAGTCTGGCGGCCCGCCTTCTTGCGCAGGGAAAGAGCGCCGCGAAAGGATGATCTTGATTTTACTAATACGGCCGACGGCTGACAATTCCTTCAGCCGCCGGTCGATCTCTGCGCCCAAGCCATGCGGGGCCAGGTTGTGTAATCCATGTCGCCTGATTGGGGGACGAAACAAAAATGGGGTTCACCCCGCAATTAGTATTGACAGAACGCGGTGAATGGATTATCATATATGCAGCGGATGCACCCACCTTTACCCCCACCCTGACTCGGCGCGCCCAGCGAGGACCGGTTTAACGGTACGTATTGGTTTGACTCGGGAGGTAGTATGTATCGAAGTCGCACTTTCGTGATTCTTGGCGGTTGTGTGCTTTTGTGCCTTGCCTGGTTGGGCGCTGATGCTCGTGATGCAGGGGGCCTAAACGCAAGGATGGCGGGCGATCTCTACTATGTCCAGGTTTCCGGACAGTCGGACGTCAGGCGGTTGGCCGAAGTCGACCTTGATGCCGTGATGAAGGTGACCGATGGATATCTGGTCCTGGCCGGGCCCGACGCGGCCCGACAACTGCAAACGTCCGTAGTCAGGCACCGGTTGCTCGCCGCCGGCGTCGACCGGGATCACCTGGCGCTGGATATGCGGTTTGACAACGCTAACGTCGGTCGCTTTCCGGTGGTGTATGAGGAATCGGGGCTCCGGATTTTTCGGGTGAATCCGGCTGATCTCAGCGGCCCCGCCCGGGTCAAGGGGCTGGCTCCGATTCGCACGAGACATTTGCGCATCACGTACCAGTCGCCTCAGGACCTCGCGGCCAAGGTGGGGGAATTTTCGCCCGAGATCGATCTTGATTCGGCGATCAGTCTCGTGTCCCAGGATTCCGTCCTGTCCTATTCGCTAGCCCTGCAGGATATGGGCGGCCGCACCGCGGGTTCACCCGGCGTTTACCGCGCAGCCCTGTGGGCGGTGAACAAGTTTACCGAATTCGGGTACGATTCCGTCGTCGTGGATCCATTCGTAGAGAACTTCGGGGGATCAAAGGCACTGTGCCGAAACGTCTATGCTTATAAGATCGGCACCACCTATCCCCTCACACATATCATCATCGGCGCCCACCTGGACACCGAACCCGGCAGCCCCGGGGCGGATGACAACGGGTCGGGAGTCGTCGCCGTTCTGGAAATCGCCCGGGCGCTTATGAACGTCGAAACCGAAATGACCATCGTTTTTGCGCTCTTTGACGCCGAGGAGGAGGGTTTACTGGGGGCGTGGTATTACGCCGACCGCGCCGCAGCCGAAAACGAAAGAATCGCCTTCATGCTCGACATGGATATGATCGCCTACTACCGGAATACGAATCAGGCGAAGCTCTTCTACGGTTCCGATCAAACGTTTGCGCTCATATGGAAGCAACTGGCGGATTCGCTGGAGGCGATCAGCATCATCGGACAAATGAGCGGCGGTTCGGGCGGCTCGGATCATGCGCCGTTCCTTGCCAACGGATACAGCGTCGTTTTTGCGCATGAGGGAGTTTTCTCCGGCGTCTATCATTCTCCCCGGGACAGCACGACCTATATGAGTTTCAGCTACTTTACCCGCATGGTCAAGGCGTCGTTGGCGACGGCTTACTACGTTGACGGCACCTATACTCCCGAGCCTGAAATCATCGTCAGTTCCCCGCTCGGTTTCCCTGAAGTTCTGTTGCCGGGGTCGCCTGGGACGATTCAAGTCAAGGTGGTGGAGTACGCCGGAGGTGTGTTGCTGCCCGGCAGCGTCATGTTTCATTATAGTCTCAATGGCGGTCCCGCGGTCTGGGAACCGATGACCGATATGGGCGGGGGCATCTTCGAAGCCGCTTTTCCCCCTCTCGAGTGCTTGGACCGAATTGTCTACTATGTCATCGCTGCCGAACAAACCCAGGGCCAGATCATCTATTATCCCGCTTTCGGTTCCCCGGCGCAGGCGATCAGGGCCGCGGCGGTCATTGTGGCCTTGGACGACAATTTTGAAAGCGACAAGGGCTGGACCGTCA
>Ga0315288_10011218_pt1 | contig 11283 bp, 11 predicted proteins | sample YL17G11_20_MG_FD_203454 | JGI IMG/M metagenome (GOLD analysis project Ga0315288, IMG submission 203454) | Sediment microbial communities from Yellowstone Lake, YNP, Wyoming, USA - YL17G11_20 | ecosystem: Environmental > Aquatic > Freshwater > Lake > Sediment | place: USA: Wyoming | collected... | reverse complement strand
ATCGTAGATGTGTCGATCATCTACTCCATATGGGGAAAAAGGGGGAATATGGAGAACGCGCCCGGGGTGATTCGAACACCCGACCTTTGGATTCGAAGGGCATGTATCGGCGTTGTTAATTGATTGAAACTAAACGACTCCGAGATGATGCCTCGGTCAATTGTGCAATAGGTGTGCAGTTTTCCGGCACGTTCTTGACATTGACCATCGATGGCGAGTAAGATTATTTCAGCTAACCGCTAAAGGAGGGGTCTTATGAAAAACAGATTCCTGGTACTCTTGCTGATTGGCCTATTCCTGGTCATGTTCGCATCCCAGGTCACGGCGCAGAAGCCGAAAATGAACCTGAAGAAAATCGCCGACAAAATTGTCAAAACCATGAACAGCGGCGATCCCGTGGCTTTAGCCAACCTCTATACGCAGGACGCCGTCATGATCCAGTCGGGCGAGCCGGGACCGATCCGCGGCCGAGCCGCCCTTGAAAAGACCTATAAGGCGATTTTCCGGGCCTTTTCGGATTGGAAGGTCGAATTTTCTTCAATCATATTTTCCGGAGACACAATCGTATTCGAAGGTATCTCCCATGGAATATTTACCGGCCCCATGACCACTCCGGAGGGCGAAGTCGCTCCCACGGGAAAGAGTGTTAATCTTCGCTTTGCGTTCTTTGCCAAGATTTCTCCCGACGGGCTGATCGCCGAAGACAGGACCTATTTCGACTCCCTGGACCAGATGAAGCAGTTGGGGTTGATGAAATAGCGGCCTGAAAATAAACGCTTAAATAGAAAAACTGATTCAACCCGAATAACTATATAGGCAATCATGTAAACTGCAAAATTCTTATCCAGAGGATGTCATGCCATGGATCCAGATGAAGCATTAAGGAATTTCAAGGAAATAGTCAACGAGTATTCAGACGACATCAGCAAACTAAATGAAGCCGAAACCCGAGCGAAGATTATTGATTCTATCCTCCGCAATTGCCTGGATTGGCAAGAAAAGTATATCGCCAGGGAAAACCCAACTTACTCAGGCTATATTGATTATGAACTTAAAATATCGCAAAGCACAAGGATTGTTATTGAAGCAAAAAGAGGGGGGGATTATTTTCTGATTCCCCGCACACAAAATAAGCGCACATATAAACTGAATGGAGTTTTGTCTACTTCGGATAACCTCCAGAAAGCCATCCAAAAGGTCAGGGATTACTGCAACGATATAGGGTGTAAGTATGCGGCCGTATTCAACGGTTCACAGTTGGTCATTTTCCCCGCTATCTCAATAGGCAAGCCCTGGAAAGAAGGGTACGCTATAGTCTTCCATTCATTAAATGACATAGAAGATAATTTTAACCTGTTCTTCGATATCCTCGCTTTCGAGAACGTGGCAGGCGGATCATTGCTTAGACATCTCGAAAAAAAGAGGAAGGATTATTCATATAACAAGATTACTTCTGAAATATATAATCCGGATGAATCCGGGGCACGCAACGAGTTATATATCTATCTTCAACCTCTTTGTGATTTTATTTTTAGCGATCTCCTGGATGAAGCAAGAACAGAAGTCCTAAAACGTTGTTACGTATATGATAAAAGCACTAAGCCACTTACTAATGAAATCGAAAGTTATTTCCAGGATAAACTACCAAACTTTATTCAGAAATATAGAATCTCTGAAATTTTCGAGAAAGAAGCTAAGGCCGGATCGTTTGAGAAAGACTTTGCCAAGAGGACTTTCAAGCAATCAGAGGGTTCTTTAACAGTACTCCTGGGAGGGATAGGATCAGGAAAATCCACCTTTCTACATAGGTTCTTTAAGATTATATTGGGGGACCGAGAAAATCTGCTTTGGTTTTATATAGATTTCAAGAGCGCTCCGATAAACGAAAACGAGATTGAAAAGTACGTTTTTCAAAAAATTAGTGATGTTTGGACGAGAAAATACTATCCATTACTCAAAGAAACATTAGATAAGGTCGGCTTCGGAGCGCCAGACAGTGATCCAAAAGAGTTCTTTGCCAAGCTATTTGCGCTTCTACAGCAATTAAAATTCTCAATCTCCATTCTTATAGATAATGTCGATCAACATAATCTAAGCTATCAGGAAAAAATATTTATCTTTTCTAGCCACCTAACAAATGTTTTAAGAACCCTGACTATTGTTGCCCTTAGAGAAGAAACATTTGTTATTTCTACCAAGATCGGCGTATTTAATGCCTATTACATTCATAAATTCCATATTTCATCACCAAATTTTTTAAGCGTGATATTGAAGAGAATAGAATTCACAATAAATATGTTATCCAATGAACCGGTCTATAAAAAGTATTTTTCATATCAGATGCCGCAAAAGGCTAGAGAAGATGTCCTGCTCTATTTCAATATCATTAAAAAGTCGCTTTGCGATATAAACGACCAAAGAAAGAAGATCGTCAATTTTATCGATAACGTTTCTTTGGGAAACATGAGAGAAGCGCTTTGCATGTTCAACAATTTTTTACAGTCAGGCAATACGAATATTAAAGAAATCTTTGCGACATACGCAGCCAGCGGAAGTTACCAGCTGGCCTATCATCAGTTTATAAAGGCGATAATGCTCGGGGAACATAAATTTTATTCGCAAGACCATAGCCCCATAATGAATATATATGATTTTAATCCCGCGCTTTCGGATTCCTACTCGAATAATCTTAGAATACTACTTTATTTACAGGTAAACGCCAATAAGATATCAGACCTTGGGAGAGGGTATGTTGCGATTGACGATATCGTTTTAAGGGCAGAAGATGCCTCTATTCGAAAAGATGTCATTGAGGATTGTTTATTAAGGCTGGCAAAATATAAATTGGTCGAGCTAGATAGCCAATCTATGTCTGATCTTAAAGCAGCATCCTATGCAAAAATCACTACTGCAGGGAGATATTATTTAGAACAATTGATTTATACTTTTGTCTATCTAGATATCGTATATCAGGACACATATATATGTGACCCATCGGTTTTTAAGGAACTTCGCAGAACAATGAATCTTAGGGATGTTCATGAGCGGCTAAAAAGGGCGAGGGCATTCTTAGAATACTTGAAAAACTTTGAGGAACAAGAATACAAGGATTATCCCGAGTATGATTCAGAAGAGTTTACGAATGTCCGATTCTTTTCAGCTGCAAAACGCCGATTTGACAAAGAGGCAGCAGAAATAAGCGAAAAACTGGACAAGAAAAAGCACGATAAAGCGAATTGATCTGTGGAAGCCCAACGATAGGTTCCACTCCCAAGAGGGTGGGTTAGTTGATTAAAACCTGAGAGGTCCTAGGTATGACCTCTGTCAATTGTGTAATCGCTTTGCTTTTGGCTGTTATGCTAAAGGCTTGGGTCAAAGGTCCATCGAGCAACAAGATCGCCTCTCTGGTCTCTTCAAATTTCACACCTAAATAGCGCTCTGTGGTAAGGACTGATTTATGACCCAGGAGCCGTTGGATCTTCGTCAAAATGACGCCTTGATTGTAGAGCATGCGGGCAAAGGTGCGCCGAATATCGTGGAATCGATATCCCTTCGCGGCCAAGCCCGACCTTCGCAGGGCAGCGCGGAAAGCAGTTTTGATATCCCCTATCCCCTGCCCTGACGAGCCAAGAGAAAAGACAAATAGAGACCTCTCCGCCTGCGACTTCATTTGCCTTAAGAGGTCACGAACCATTGGGATGAGCGGAATTTCGACGGACTCCCCTGTTTTTTGCATTTGAATTGAAATAATGCCTCGATCCAAGTCCACATCGGTCCATTTAAGCCTTAGGATATCCCCTTTCCGGAGTCCTGTTCCGAACGCGACTGCAAGAATGAGCTGAAGGTGAGGGGCCGAAGCGCTTATCAACTTCTCAATTTCAGATTCAGAGAAAAAGAACTTATGCCGCCAGTGAGCCTCGGGAAATCTTTTAAACCCCCTGGCCGGATTATAGTCCGTATACCCGTTTTCGATAGCGATATTAAAAAGGTGTCTCAGAAGCGCTAATTCCCGGTTAACGGTCGCTCCCTTGACCTTCGAAGCGCGGTCCCGAGCATAAGCCTCGATATCCCTTTTTGTGATGAGATGGAGCGCCTTCTTCCCAAATACGGGAATAACATTCCTAAAACTCGCCCTATCTCTGGCCAGGGACCTCTTGTCCGCCTTTTCCACCAAATATTCGTCGGCCATCTCGGCAAAAGTTCTTCGTTCTTCGATTTTCCGCAGTTTGAAGCTACCTCGGACGATATCTCCTCGGATAGCCTGGAGCGCCTGTTCTGCCAGCCGCCGATCCAGCCCTATAGACTGCCTGATGAGCTGGCCTTGATATGAATAACGAATCCACCAGATTCTTCCTCGTAAGTAAATCCCTCTTGAGCCCGAGCTCAGATTTCTTTTAGATCTGGCTTGCTTTATCATATGTTATTAAGTGTTATTTAAGGTTATTTAGAATCATTATACTTTAGCCTGATTTATTGTCAAGTATTCTCTTTTGAGCATAAAGAGAAATTTTGATAAGATTCTTTTCAATGATCGATAAGCACAAAACCATACACGATGTTCTTCTAACCCGTAAGGAGCTCATGGATTACCTTAAAATAAAGCAGGGGACTCTAAGAAAGCTGATGTTGAGGAATGAATTCCCATATTTTAAGCTCGAAAGGCGCGTGCTTTTCCGTAAAGATGACATAGACAAGTGGCTGGAGAGCAAGCAAGTCAACAAAAAATAGAAAATAGCCCAATTAAAATCTATTCTAGCTACGCTAATTAGCTCTTTAAAGTCTTTTAGCCTGCTAAATTGATACATTTTTTAGCCTTTCAACTAACTACAGATAAAGCAAGCGAAATGAGGATAGAAAATATCTTAATTTTAAGAATATATATTTAAATAAGCTAACTAGGTTATTAACGCCTTTTAGCTTGATAAGTTGATAATCTCCCTTCCCTTCTTGCTTAGCCATTACAGGTTCGGTGGGTTCGGCCCGTTCCTCTCCCTGGTCGCGAAAATTGGCTTCGTTCTTATCTTTATGCTCCATTAAGATCTTATAGACCCTACGAATCCCCCTTCCGCGAGGTCTGCGCTTGCCAAGGAGAGACCTAAAATCCGGGGCCCAAGGATTTTCTTTGAAATAGATGGCAGTTGGATTTCGTTTATGTTCACCCATTTTTTTCAACCCTCTCAAATCCCATTAGTTACGTGCTTCTTCGATGTTGTAGAGTAATCAAGTTGAGCCCGGGGGAAGCCCCCCGGGAACCCCCAAAAACCCCCCTTTTTAAGAGGATACCGGGGAGGGGTCGCCTCCCCGGTATCTTTGAGGCGGGCATTGCCTGTGAAAACAGAGCCCTCCCCGTATATCCCCTCAAGCCGGAAGGGTAAACCGGCGTTGAGGACAAGACTGGTCCCATAGTGGAATATGGGTTCGGTTTTATCTGTTCATTAGTTTTCATTATGAATCGTCCTCTCGGCTCAAAGGCCAAAACCTCATCCTATCGCTTAAAAGTGCTTCTAGTAGGGTCCATGAGCAGTCTCCGCAGGCAGGGCAGCGATATGGAACCCTGAGCTTGATCTTGCTGTACTCTCCAAATCCTTGGACTAGGCGAGAGCCGCGAAAGAGGCTGTTATAGCTTTCCCGATCCTGTTCCCTGATCCGAGGCTTGCCGCGAAAATCGGAGAGAAGATAGCGGAGAGCATATTCCCACTTTTCGACAAGTTTGATATTGACGATATAGCTGTCCTTGGTTATTTCGTGCCATGCCTTTGATATCTGTGAAACGGGCACGAATTGGCCGCCAAAAAGCGCATGGAGATGGAGATGCCAGCCTGAGCCAGAATTCGTCATCTGAATGACGTAGTAACCGTCCTTGATGCTCGGCTTGAGCCGATACCTGAGTTTAGAGAAAGCTTCCCGAAGCCTTTGAACGTGCCATCTGGAGATCTCGCTATCGGGGATGTTTTTTAACGTAAGAGTGAGGAAATAGACCTTTGACCAGCTTGAGACATATCGTTTGAGAGCCCCGTAATGATAGCCGTACCATTTTCGGCGGCAGGTTCGGCAAGTCCTATCACCGCATGACATCTTGACTCGGAGAGGATAGCCGCAATGAGAACAGTAAAATGTCCTGACCGGATGGTCAGGATCAGCCTCAGGGCGAGGGGGCCTGGGGGAGGGAGTGTCTGATAGTGTGGATGATGTTTGTGAAAACGTCCTTCCAATGGAATAGGTCTCATCGGGTTTTTTTGGTGCGATAATTCCTGAGGAAGGTATTTGCGGAGATTCGAAAATTTGGTCCATTTCTCTACTCACCTTTCCCGCTGGCCGTCGGCATCCTCGCTAATCCAATCTTCAAGCTGTTTGATGTCGAAACGGATGGCGCGGCCAAAGCGGATGTGTGGGATCGTATCTGATTCGATGAGCTTGTATAAGTACGACTGCGAAAGCCCTAACCATTCCGCAGCCTCAACGATTGAGAGCAGCCTCTTTTCCATTTGACTAGGCCTTGGACTTCTTTCTTGCTGACGCTTTACCGAATTCCCCAGAGCCGAGGCATTGTCGCTCGAGAAGGGCATCGAGCTCCCGCTTGTCTATCCGCACCCCGATGCCTGGAGCTCTAGAGAATGGGATCTTCCGTTGGCTGCAAGACCTATAAATGCTCTTGGGATGTAATCCCAGGTATTCACCTGCTTCTGAGACTTTGAGCCACCGTCTTTCAATCGGCATCCCTAGATCTCCTCATGGTAACCAAGCTTTGTTCTCTCGGTATCAATTTAGGAGAAAAGGGGAAAGACTTCAGTTACTCAAATGAACTATTTTTCTGAGGAATTGAGTAACGGAATCGGAGGCTAAGGGCAGGTGCTAAAGCAGGATTTGTCTGGGAATACAATCAGGGGAGGCAATTCTGAGAAATCAGCCTTATGGTCAAGATAATAGTTGAGGGCAATTTTCATGAAATCGCCAAACTGTGTATTTTCGTATGGCAACTCCGCGCCATCAAGTAACATCGTTGCAGCCAAACGTTCCTTAACTTCATCAGGCAAAGAAATATTAGCTACCGCTTTTCCAAGCCAAATAAACATGAATAGGAACCAGGGATCTGCGAAGGACTGATTTTTAGAAAACAGGGTCAACCCATCAACTTCTGCCAAATAGGCGTCTATTAATAGGTTCAGAAACAAGCGTTGGAACTTAGTTTCGGACATTGGAAGCTTATCTCTGAAATAGTCCTCTTTACCACCAACTAATCGCTGCACAAATAAGTTGGTCATGAAAGTTTGCACTTCGCTTTCAGACATCTTTAGCTTGCTGCAGACATATTCTCCTGCGCCGCCAGCCCATCGATGGACACTATATTGATGCCTGAGATGTTCCTCTAGGCCAAAAACGGGCTTCCATTCGGCATAATACTTATAAGAAAAGACCTTATACCAGAACCACTCATATAAATAGCCTAGCAGCTTCCAATCGATTCTTCGTTTTCCTTGCGAAATTAGGTTGCCCCAGCCAACAGCGACAATTGTCTTCTTGTTTAATCCGACGCCTATTTTGCCATGGAGGCTGGTTTTTTCTACATAGCGCGTGAGCATTTCGTATTTATGAACGTATTTTTTAACGAACTCTTGAAGCTGCATTTCTTTTACAAGTTCATCATTAGATATCTCATTAACAGGCAACTTCAGCGGTTTATTTATAATTTCCCGAATGTGACGACCTCCAATAAAGAGGCAATCCTGCATTTTTTTTAGAGTGCGTTTTACTTCCTTCATTTCCTTATTGGAGAATGGATAGCTGCTCTTTTGCAGGAACAGTTCTATTGGCGAAACTGCAAATACTTGGGCAAACTTGAATAAACTAATTCCCCATTTATCCATCAGGAGCTCATGGGCCTTTCGGGGACTATCCTTGGGCTGGATAATGTTCAATTCAGCCTTGATTTGTTGTTTACTACCTGGATTTCAAATATGTATAAAGCTCATCTAGATATTTCGGGTCTGGCCAATGTTTTCTATTTTTTGGCAGCCGTGATTCCCCTATAACGCCTTCCAAAGAAGTGAAATAATCCAAATCAAACATTGATTTCTTTGCTGCATCCCTAACTGCTTTTGGGACTTCCAATAAATAAACATTTTCGGCCATATCATACTTGATCCGCATTACTCCTTCATCAAACGCCCAATGGCACAACTTACTTAGGCACAGTCCGTTCTTCATTGAATTAATATTGTAAGTAGACCAGGGGAGGATATGGGCCGCATCTACACCTGCAGTTTCTGTACATTCTAGCCTTGGCATTCTCTCCCCACTGAAGATGCACCGATAATCATAAACTTCTGTTATTCTTTTCCTAAACCTAGCTCCTTCCGCACCTCTAACTGCGATCTGGCGCCATTGTTTTATTCTTTCTATTTTCGCCTCTTCTTGTGTCGTATCATCATCCTCTCTGAAGGTTTCTTCAAGTGGTATTTCTGGAGGCGTCTCTTTAGAAATATCTTGTAAACCAAAATATTTTTCTACTAAAGGGAGCACATCTAATTCGGTATTAAAATGCCTGGCAATTAGATCTGCATATCCTTCAATTTCTTTATGATTAGGATTCTCCGCCAGAACAGCCTTCTTATGGAATAACAACAATTGAGAGAGGGGGCTTTTTATTTGGTCCTCTTCTGCTTTTTCCCATAATCTGATGATCCTAGCCATTCTAAGGGCAAACTCAACTTTATCCTTTTTATTATCATAATTTTCTAGAAGGAGGTCGGTTGGCCGAATCAGGACAGAATCTTTCTTCACATTGCCTATATCAATCTTTATCGCAGTGATTGAATAACACTCTCTTTTTAATAGGTCTTCACCGCCTGTTTCTTTAAACTCCCTTTTTGGCTTAGGTAACAACAAAACGGCTGCAATGACTCGATATAGGTGCGTTGTGGTTGCCATATCGGCCAGTCGGATTCGGGGTTTTCCCTGTATATGGACAACAGCAGCGCGGCCCGGAATTATTATTTCTGGAGTTAACTCATAAAAAAGGTTCTTTCCATACAGTTCCGAAGCAACAATATCTCCTTGCCTTCCGGCCAGTTCATATTCGCCCCTCCCTCCACTTGTCCGAAGTGCAATTCTCATCTGCCCTTCTCCTTAAGATAAGAGGTAGCTTTTAATCCTTTTTGCTATCCAGGCCACGACAGGGGGGGTTACGGCATTGCCCAGGGCCTGATACCGCAATGAATCAATATCATTATTTTTATAGTTTTCATCTGGCGGCATCGTCCATCCTTCCGGAAATCCCATTATTCCTTCACACTCTCTTGGAGTAAGCCTGCGCACCATTCCCTGTTTCGGGTATGTAACATATGTTCTACTCCAATCCGTTCCCGTGTGGCGTGCCGAGCATGCGTAAAGACAGTATGCGATTCCCTGAACTACAGGTCCTTCTTCGCTAGGATTTCCAAAGACCTTCTTAAAGGGGGAAATAGTGGCCGACCCATTCGATTCGCTCTCCTCAGCATCCCTCTCGCTGCGCTTGGGCTCAAATAGTATTTTTCCTGGACCTCTCCTGTCTCTATAACATCCAACAATATAGACTCTTCTTCTTGACTGTGGGACTCCGAAATTCTTGCTGTTAAGAACACGCCATCCGACGCTATACCCGAGCTCGGCCAATGTTCGAATAACGATTTCGAAATCTCTCCCTTTGTGCGAATTAAGGAGGCCGTGAACGTTTTCGAGAAATATAATTCTGGGGCGTCCTTCTTTAACCAATCTAACAAATTCAAAAAATAACCCAGACCTCGTCCCCTTAAGCCCTGCTCTTTTGCCCATTCGTGCAAGCGAGACATCTTGGCATGGGAAGCCTGCTGCCCATACTTCGGAAAAAGGTATTTCTGCATTACTAAGCTCCTTGATATCATATTTTTTGGGGACTTTGGCCCAATTCTTTTCCAAAATGGACAAACAAAATTTATCAATCTCACATTGAATAGTAGTTATGAACCCTTCTGACTCAAATCCTAGTTCCATTCCTCCGATCCCAGAAAATAGAGAGGCAACTCTCAACGGGTCCATCCTTTTCTCTTTTGCTTTCAATTCAGCTCTCTTTTCTTCGTCACGTCCCACATTAAGTTATCTTCTATACATATCCTTTTTATTGTATCCGATTTTTCAGCTTAGCTGTCCTAATCCTGGTTGCCAACTTTGTTTTGTCGCTCAATTCATGTTGCCAGATCCTTATAACAATCCAACCTTCTTTCCTCAGGTGGCGAGTAATACGTCGGTCCCTTCTTTTATTTTTATCTATTTTTGCTTGCCAGTATACTTTATTACTTTTTGGCAATCTATAATGATGTGGGCAACCATGCCAGAAACACCCGTCAACAAATACAATAAATTTACCTAACGGAAAGACAAAATCCGGATTGCCTTTTAAACGTACATTTCTCCGCCAACCTTTTATCTGGTTTTCTCTTAATATTTCAATGAACTTAAGCTCCGTTTCTTTATTCTTCTTTGAACGAATTGCCGACATAATAGCCGACCGCTTTTCTTTGCTAAATACGTCGGCCATTTATTAATAACGCAGCCTATGAATTTTGATTCTCATCTAAGCTAAAATAGTATTGCTATCACGCTTGTACTGTCAATATAAGGTTAATTAGTTACGAAAGCAATCAGCCTTGATGTTTTTGATCTGCTATCCAAATCCTGATTCAGCCTTAATGCAAGGGCGTTTTGCCTAAAAGCTTACATCATGAGTGGATCATATTTTAGGGATGAACTCCGGTGTCAACCCGCCGGGGCCCTTTATATTATCAAGGCTTACAAATTTTTAGCACAGTATCTCCGACTGTGCAGTAATTGTGCAGTATATTTGCTGAAAATGGCAGAAAACGATAGAAAGACGCGACTGCCCGAGGGTTCGCACCAATTGGCATTAAAGTCTTATTTTCCAGAGGAAACAGGGGAGGAAGAGGGAGCGCGCCCGGGGTGATTCGAACACCCGACCTTTGGATTCGAAGTCCATCGCTCTATCCAGCTGAGCTACGGGCGCGCAGGATCGGTGTCAGCCCTATGTTATACCTAAAAGCCCGGGAATCGGCAACGGAGCGCCGCGCGGACGAAGACACTTCAATTGGCAGCCGAGTCGTTCCCGCGGCTAAACCCTGGATTCTCGGACCCGCCCTATTCCGCGGCCACGAGATAGAATTTCAGGACTTCCAGAAGGTCGACATGGGTGAACGCGACCGAACGCTCCCCGGTCCTTTTCGCGCCCGGGTACAGGGCCGGTTTGATCGCCAG